>Ga0325410_1001170_pt1 | contig 28844 bp, 21 predicted proteins | sample PopdelMetagenome_16_FD_206182 | JGI IMG/M metagenome (GOLD analysis project Ga0325410, IMG submission 206182) | Populus deltoides microbial communities from Bellville, Georgia, United States - Xylem-PdIQD-R3 | ecosystem: Host-associated > Plants > Phyllosphere > Stem > Wood/Secondary xylem...
GCAGGAGCTCAAATATTTATTTAATTAATTACCATACACTAATGTCCATCGTTATATATATGCTCTTAATTAAGTATACAAACATCAATTGGGCCCCTTATATAACAGTTCAATTTAAGAGACATGGGCCCATCCGTTAGATATATATCCCCCAGGCCTCTTAGATAGCAGAGTTGAATACAAGAGACATGGGCCCATCCATTAGATATACATCCCATCTTTTACTGAACTACTGCCAGCTTCGAAGCCTAGCCAATATGGGCGAGTTTGCTGATTAACCACAAAGCCATGACAGAAAGCACCAACACTCAGAAGCAGCACCATGTCTCCTCTTTCCCTAGTTATATCATCAGCGTATGTGAAAACTGTTCACATGATTCACACATGCATGCATGGTAAAGTTATTTTCCAAATTCTGGCTTCCAAGTAAGAAAGAAAATGGAGATTGTTTAATTTACCTGGAAAATAATGGGCAATTGCTTCTCTGTTGCTGAGCAAAAGTTAAAAAGAAAAAAGAGCTAATGTGCACGTAGATGCTCCCTACCGACTTGCGGCTAAAATTAATTATACTAGTGATTAATCGGAAGATAACCTATATATATACGGACTCCTCGAAAGTTTTGTGGTGGAAATTAATCAGTAGTCTATCTTTTCAAGTTTTCATATATATATATATATATATATATATATAGACCGCGCGCAGGAGTATACAACAATAACATATGGAATTGAAAAACAAAATATATATTAATGATCATATGATGCGTAAACTAGCTAGCTAGTTAGAGAAGAACATCTGTATGTTACGTAAGTGTATAATATTTACCTCTGAAATGGAGTAGGTTCTTGATGGAAGGAGGTAGCTAGGCAGGCAACTCGTAAAATGAAGGGTTAAGTAGTAATAATATCACCAGATAAAAGGCCTGGAATGCGGAGCAAAAAGCAGCGTGTAGCCATGGACAACTTGCCAACTAATTACTAGCTGGTATTTAGTTAATTTGTGGTGACAGATCAGATTAATATATAGTAGTAGTAATTTTGACTACACATGCATTAATTTATACAGATCAGTTAAGTCGGCAAGTCATCCTTGGCTGCATACCACTTTGTGCTCTTACATACGAGGCCATGGATGAAAAATATTTAATGGTGAAAGCAAGCATATAAGGTATACGTAGCAATTAACTAGCTAGCTAGGCCAATCAATACTCACTATGTATATAAATATATTACTGGCTCATAATTAATTGACTAGAAATCATTGAAGAGAAATATATATAGAAAGAGGTCGGTCGAGGCGAGGGATCGGATCAGATCAGAAGCTAGCTTGAAGGGAAGATCGGAGAGAGCTCTCTAGCTATACGTGAGCTTAATTTGCTAATTCTGACTAGAATGTGCTAATGGATTGGACAATCAGTATATATACCGAGAGGAGGAGAGGTTGGTATACACTAGAAGAAGAATCCTGCCTTACACACACACTCACACACACACGCAGTGAATGTACGTGCTCCTACGTACTCGGTGTTGTTGTCACTCTGTGTATATATAAATATCCTTAGAGCTATATACTCCAGTCCAGTCTCCAAATTACAGAATATATATATATATATATATATATATATATATATATATATATATCTATGACGGAAGGAAGGAATATATGACATTACACAAATTAACAATGAGGGAACTGCTGCTGCATGCATGTTTGTACGAACAATATTAGTATTGTAAGCTGAAGGAGTAGTTTTTTTAAGGCTGCAAATTAAGTAAATTAAATCTTGGGAAATGGAGGTGACTGACTCGAGCATCAAGGGAAGCCCTGAGGACGTGCGTGTTGCTGCGTTGGCTCTTCGCATTTTTTAACATATATAGACAACACTCAATCAACAACAACTCAGGCAGAGGGAAGTAACCCCTGCACGTTTTTCCTTCTTCCGCAAAAAGAGAATATATATATATTGCAATCTTAATTAGTTTCTCTCGTTAATCTTAGAATTGCCATATAGCTAAACACGTGGTCAAGTATAAATTAAGGTGGGTCGGTCTCGCGACTCACAATGGCAGTCTGTGTTAGCAAAGCAAGCGGGCGTTGGGAATGCAGACAGCAGAACCAGAAGCTGATAGTGAAGGAAAAGAAGAGACATTAAATTAAGAGTTATAGCTACCTCTATTTATTTATGCCTAGCTAGGGCACCAGGCGGATATTTGAACTTAACGTGTGGGTTTCAGAGAGGAGAGAAACTGGCAAATCGATAGCTAGCTAGCAAGCAGATCAAGATTTCAGAAAGACGACGACTTTATGGTATTAATTGGAGAGGCAAGTATTTTTCTTAATTGTTTTTTACTTTATAATGCATCATAATAATTTTTATTTTTTTTTAACTTTAAAATCATAAATAAATAAAACAATATGATGTATTTTTAAAGCATCCACGCGCAGTCAGAAATGCAGTACGAACAGACACTTGAACAAAAGCCAGCCACGCCTGATAAGAGAAACTGCTCGGAAGCAAGATTGCTGATTCCAATAATTATTAGTAATCAATCATTCATCCTGTTATTGAGCAAACTGATCCCTCAAGAACAAATAGACACAGACGCTTTGGAACTGGAACTCCTAGCATATCCCGCGCTGCACCATATTTTCATGTGCTTGCCCAAAAACACAGTACGAGTTTAAACAATAAATTAAAAAAAAAAAAGGCCAAATTAACACAAGTACCAAGGCCATTGTTCCATTATCATCAATTCCTGGAAGCTAGGGAAATCTTTAAGCACATAGAATCCAAGCAAACAAGGAAAAACCACCATAATACCCGATGGTATCATTTCCTCTCACTTGCTGTAATAGATAGATCACGAAGAAGACAAGACAGAATCATTCATTAAGACGAGACACCAATCTGAGGTCAATAGTGATCATAACTGAGCTTTATATTGATAAGCAAACATTTTCAAGTCATTTCCACTACAAGTTCATATCATTGCAGCGGCTAGATTTTCAATGGATATACAGACCACTTAATGAAACCTCCTCAAATCAAGAATAGACCCTACACGGCACATGGACAGCAAAAGGGTACATAATACAGTGTGTTATCAAAAACAATAAAATGCTCCATTATTACCATCATAAGATAACACTTGTTTAAATAATACAAGACAGCATCTCCGTTCAGTGACAACTATATAACAACCAAACTAATCTCTTTCACAAATGCCCAAGACAAAAGTACTTGGTGGTACAAAACAAAGGCATCATCTCCCCACATGCACCCGATTAAGAGTCTTGGGGAGCCTCAAATCTTGTTGGAGTGTCAATGCCCATCATACAGCAAAGGCCTGATATCAAAATGATAAGCAAAACAATCCCCTGGTGCATCACAAGCAACCACAATATCAGGACTTCATAAACATGGTTATATAATGGAATACAGAGAAACTCTGGGCACAAGGATATCAAGAAAATGAGTATAATGAACCATAGCAGCATAGACAAACAGCAGAAATTCATGCATAAGATTAGGGGCTGCCAAGTTTATAAAATTTACTTGGACTGCTTGGATACTCACAAAAAAATAACACAAGGAAAAAGGTAAGAGAAAGAAATCTCCCCTTTAAGCTAAGACGCCTCTACAATAATGCTGAATCAACTTCACAATAAGCTTGGGAGAATCAAGAATGTATGAATTCATGGAAGAAGCTAAAACTACAAGGGTAGCTCTAAATGCCATGAACTCACTGGAGATTGACTAGAGAGGGAACTCAAATATCTTGTTAGATTTCAAAGAAGATTTTTGGCTTCTAAAATCAGCACTTAGTCTTGGGCCTACTTTATGATATGAGGGATTATCGATAACTAAGATTTGATTTAGCTTCCAAACTCTACTTTATTGCCACTAATAGAGCCACAACAGGGAATAAATAGGGAATAGATTTAGAAATGGTCATAGAGAAGTTTAGCTGGTAATGTTTGGGGAATAATCAAAGAATTCTCCTTTGAGGCATTTCTTGCAGGTGTATTATAGTGGGATGACAAGATGTCATAGAATTAAGTTATATTGGCCAACCCACTGCTTAGACTTTGTTCTGTTTCTCCATTATTTCTTCTAGTCCAGTATTGCTCTTGTACTCACCTTGTGTGGTACTTGAGAACCATGTGCCTGTGGGCATTTGCTCAATAATTCACTTAATAAAAGAAAACTTTTTTCTTCTTCAAGGACATGAGATGGAAAAAATCAAAACACTCCTGATGACTACTAGAAGTTTACCATTAAAAATCAGGTCATCACCAATGACCACAGCCTACATGATATGCCAAAAAGTCTTTATATTCAACTTAGACACGGGGAAGAAAAAAAGCACTATCATGAATAAAGCATACAGATGAAAGGCTAACATGGAAACTTACAACTAAAACTCCTTCCAAAAGTGAAGATTTGATCTGGCAAACTTCACCGCAGTGTGTGGAATTCAGTGATGCATTTCCTGCAGCACTTTCAGCAAGAAACCTTTCTAGTTCTCGATGATAAGGAAGGTGGATTGATCGGATGGGATCTGAAACATAGAGAACGGAATATTTCCCCCCCAACATCTCCACAGAGCTGATGAGCTCAGAGAAAATTTCACCTGCATATATCCAGTTAATATATATATATATGTTTGAGCATTTCTCTGGCAAAGACATAACTTTGAACAAACAGTTTTGATATCATCTAGGAATAAAAAAACTCAACACACTTTCACTTTGTGGTTGGTCAAGTCCTTTCATTGAATTGGAGCCTCCATAACAGAATACAACCAGGTCAGTATGGCCACTAGGCCTCTTCTCCATCCTTGAAGCCAGATAGTCCTGCACGTTTTTAATGGTCAAGAAAGTAAGAGGTCTATCATACACCACCAAAATTCCATAACTAGTCATCAAACATTTCAATTTCATTTACATTGATGGCGTGCAGGTTTGCAAGCTTTTGAAAGTTTTCACCCTCTACAGAACATGACTTTGAAAAAGCAACATTACTGATTCCTAAATCCTGCCCACAAGCTTCTGCAAACCCAGAAACCAATGAATTCTCCATTGCCTCCTCAGAAGCAGCAACATAAGGAAATGCCATGGAAAAATTGGACTCGGTATAATAAACCTGTTCAGAGTAGAAATGCTGACTATCAGAACACAAACAGGCAGGACTACAGCAATTTATGCAAATCATGGTCTGTTGATTTCAATTAAGAAACCATTCCTAAATAGTTAGAGAAGCTTTGGTTACCTTGAGCAAGTTCACAAGAGCTGGATCTGTGTTTTTGTTTGCAGAAACATCAGTGGAAAGCAGCTGTAGAAAACAAAAGGTGTGCAATTAATGGCCTGGGCCTTTAAAAACAGCAAAAAAGTTGCAACATATTGCATTTCCAATGAAATATCAAACTACCAAAGTGCAAAGTTATCAACAAAGACCAGATAACATGCAACCAGAACCTAGTTTGGTTGCATAATACCACAATAAAATTAGCATACGAACAACATAAGAGAATAGCCCCTGCAGCATGTTCACTAGATCAGGCCTACGGAAATAAAAATTGTTATTGAACTCATGCAGTGTCATCATAGTTGACCTATGATAAGCCCCAAAAGTTCTTACCCCCCTGCCAATAAATACAAGCGCCAGATCCACAGACTGCTGAACTTTCTTTTCTGAGCACTACAAGTAAAAAAAATGAAACAAAAAGTGAACAAGGAATTTCATATCTTTACGATTCTTTTGAAGAAAATGTGTTTGGAATTTATAACACTGAAAAAAAATTGCAACAAGCTATCAGCATAAAGGAGAGTTTAGTACCAGTAAGTTTGACCAGCCTCCTTCAGACAGAACTGACCTGGCAAGATCTTTTGAAGAAATGGTCTGATAATTCACCACTTCACTCATTCTGTTGTTTGAAAACCCATGATCAGAATCTAAAATATTTAAAGATTCCACTGACAGAAGAATATGCAGCAAGGGTGTAGCACTTTGAGTCCAATAGGTGGCACGGCAAACAAACAGATAAATATAACATATCCCATATGCAGAAGCAGTTGTATTAGCATTTAGTTGAGGTTTAAGGGATGAATTGATCTTCACTTTTTTTTTTCTTTTTCGGGAAATCTTTTACCGCTACATGAATTTCAATAGAATTGATTGTATTATCCAACAGCTTTACCATGGAAAAATATAAAAACTGAAAAGGGAAGCATATGCCTAACTTAAAGAGCTAATAAGATATCAAAATGGAGTTTTATAATTTGGGTCAGTATTGCTACGTAAAATAGGATAGCATACAGATATTGATGATGAGACAGTGCCAATTTATCATGCTAGAATTTCAAGAAAAACAGGTAATTGGTTTGAATTGGAAAATGAAAAGCAAAAGGCAAAGGTAAGGAACAGTAGATGCATACTGATGACGAGGATGGTGAGGAGACCAGAGGAAAGCTGGGACAGTAGTTGATGATGGAGAAGAAGCGTGCAGGAATGAAAGGCGAGATGCAGCAGCAACCACCGTTAACCACCATATCGCAGCAACAGCTCCCATTCTCATTGTCGACAAATCCTTTCTTCTTCGTTTAACAGCAAAATCATTAAAACATATTAAACTTTTCAAAATAAAAATAAAAAACCCATCCAACAGAAACAATCAGCAGATTTGTAATCAATTTCATATAAAAGCGATACAGATCAAACCAATAATAGTAGAAAATTTGAAATGAATGAACACCCCATAGCAAAAAAACAAAAAACAAAAAAAAAACAAATATAACTAACCAGAGACGGGAGGAGAGGAGAATCAAAGTGATGGATGGATGTAGAGCAAATCAAAATCCCTTCTTTCTTCCTTTTATTACTAAAAAACAGCTCCTCTGAGTCGTCGAGATTAATAGTTGATCCTCTCTCTCTCACACACGCACACAATCGAGATCCAGAACTTTTTTAGTTTGTATTTTCTCAAATAAAATAAAATCAATAAAACGGATTGATTTGACGATGGAAGGGGCGTGTATACAAAGAGACAAGCCCACTCACTTGATCCATTGGCATGGGTGATGGGCTGTGAAACCCATTATTCTCATCCTGATAAAGCCCACAGAACTCTTTTGATCCTTATAAAAGGCCCCCCTCGGCCCCATAAATGATATTGTTGCTGGCTAAAACAGAATGATGTTTTTCTACTTGATTCTCGTATTGTCCCAGCCCAGCCCATACCAGAAAGGTAGTGGCACTGGTTAGATTCACGGTTTGCTCAATGGATCCAGCCCATCGTAGCTGACTCCCATGGTTGGTTTGGTTGGGAACAAGAAGGGAAAAAAAACAGAGAGAGAGAGAGAGAGATTGTACTCCACACACACCAGACCGTTGAAATATTGTGAACACTCTAACCACCATTTAATGGACTCAGTAACTGGCCAGCCAGCCAGCCAGCCAACCATCTCCTTTTATTTTCACCCAATTCACTTAAAAATGGTTTCTGCTTGTATGTATATATGCTTACCATTGATGACTCTAATTAGCTAGCTATTTATATACTGTCAGTGCAACTGGCATCGCCATGTCTGCCCGCCCACCAGTACTCTTGAATTAATAAGGAGCTAGCTAGGAGCTTGGATGCTGATCGATCGGGTCCTCATCGTACAGATAGATAGTAGCTAACTGCTCGAATAATTCCCAAGCTCGTATTTGCACTTTAAAATGTAGCTAGCTAGTAGATGACAATCATAACACTGAAGGATCCATATTTCAATCCAAGTTAATTAAGATGATCATCAAAACCATGGCCAGACATTATTACTACACACTACTTTTAATAATCATGAGTTAAGACCTTCAGTTTTGCAGGTATGGTAATGGGAAAGAACCCTGTGATCAATGTTCCCTAGCTCCCTCCCTCCCTCCAGTATATATCATGTATCATGTGACTGCTATTAAGGCCTTGGCTCAAAGCCGCACCGCTCCCTGTCACAGCATTCACGTTCTTAATTTAGTGTTCACCCATCAACAGCCTGTCGGTCATGATCTTTCCTTGGGTACTCGGCAAAACCTCACCTCTCCTTGTCAAGCCTGGCCGGCATGTAAATGCTGGCAGTACTATTAATTATAGCTATGGCTAACTGCCCAACTCTTGCCAATGAAAGATCTGTCCTAATTCTTCCTCCTTAAGAACTATCTAGGAGCCAAGATGAAGAAAGGGATTCGGAATTTTTGTAACGGTGATGCCTCAACTTCTACACTCGATCAACACAACAAGGCCAATTATACCGCCGATGATCACCATTGCTTTGTCACCTCTCCTTACACCCACATGAATCATGCAGATACAGCGCAACAAGGCTCACCAACACTGGAGCAGATGATATTGCAGTTAGAGTTAGAAGAGGAGTTTGCAAGAAAAGCTAAGCTCAAAAACTATGTTGATGTCGGTTTGCGGGCTGGTAGAATGTCATGTGTTAACAATTCTGATATCTTGCGATCTGCGAGGAACGCATTGAGTCAATATCCTCGCTTCTCCCTCGATGGAAAGGATGCCATGTATCGGTCTTCTTTCCGGAACTTGGATTCTGTTAGTAAGGCAGAAGCTGGCAGGAAATCAGTCTGCTGTGATCATGGACTGAGAGAACGAATGAATAGAAACAATCTTGGTGCTAAGTTTGAGAGGAAGTTGAGTTTGCCACCAACTTTGGCTGGGGAAAGAGTGGTATGGTGCAAACCAGGAGTGGTAGCAAAGTTGATGGGTCTCGACGCAATGCCAGTGCCAATCAACAGCAGAGAAGATAAAGAGACGTTAGCTTCCATCGTAAAGAGGCAAAATCTTAGGAGAAGAGCTGAAAGACATGAAATAGAAAGAAGACTGGCCGGAGATGTGAGCGCTTTCGATGGAATCAAGAGAGGGAGATCATCTATGCCTTCCTGTTCAAAGCCTGGATATTGTGTGACGAAATCGGTTGCAGTAGAGCCTGCTAACGACGGAGGAGGTTGGCCAACCCGGCGAAATCGTTAGATGCTAATTAATCAATCTATCTGTAGCCAGCTGGGAACAGTCATCAAACTGTGGTTGCATTTTGTTACCTTTGATCAATCCTACGTGTGGAAACACTGCCACATTGTAACAAGTGTTGCCAGAAACGGAAATCTCACTCGATCTGAATTGCAAGTTTCACAAGTGATTTATTAGTCTATTAGCAAAATTAGGAATTCCAATAGCATTTTAGGAATTCTTATATCGTGTTACAGGAGAAGAAAAGAATTGTCATCCAGTATGAAATGAGTTGCGTTGTAAGGAAACAGGTATTAAAAATGCCCCAGGTAAGGTATAAAGAGAGAGCCTCTTCCTAGCTATATACATATCCAGTAAAACCTGTCGTCTCTGACCAACTCTAAATTGATAGGGGTGAAACGAGTTTGTAGCAGCTATTAATTCTATTCAGGCTCACTCAACTTGTCAAATTGTATCAGAAAAATGGATTGTCGACAACATACATGCGTCAAGTCCTAGTTCCACAATATTGTAGTAATTGTGAAGAATTGTGATCTGGTTCTGCTACAAATTAAGGCCGGATGCAAATGAAAAAACTGAAAACCATATGCATAACTACTCATTTTTAAACCCGATACTTCTACCGACCCGACTATATATCATTACTGCAGGTGCATGTAGCTAAACTGCTGAAGTACTGGGGCTTGTACTGTTGACACTCATTCGATCCATTCGTTCTCTGTAGTCAAATTATAAAAGAGTGCTATCTTCTTTTACCAAGTAGGATTGGTCGGCATTTTAATGCCAAACAGGTAGTACTTGAATCTTCACGCATCCAGCAAATCCGATCTGGCCAAGACTTGATTAATGTGTGTATCAAGTTAATTTATATATGGTCTCTTATTTTAGTAAGTACTGGTCAACACTTCAGAACCAACTTGAGGTGACCTAATTCATACCTGTAAATTAACAGCTAGTATATGACTTCCAAACTTCACAGACACAATTGTAATATTAATCTCTTTGGTTTCTGCTGTAGTTTTGGCCTATTCTGCTTGTTTGCTGCTGCCCGCAGGATTTATCGGCATTTTTAATGACAACAAGCATCTGTAAATGTTTGTTTATGGCCGGTTGGTTTCTACTTGGGTAAACATTGCTGGTAACTATATATATATATATATATACACACAGATGACTGTAGGATGCCGAGAATTGTGATATACGTTAAGTACTGTCCCATGTTGAGATACTTGTTTTTAACCTTATGGATCCAGGTATCCCAAGCGTTGTGCAAATTAATGGAGAAATGTACCCGTCTTTGACTCTAATTAATTACGTACGTACATAGCAATATTTATCTCCTAATTAATATTGTTCAAAGAATAATTTACTACTAGTTAAGTATAATCTAGGACCTTTATTTTGACTTAGTAGAATTAATGATCAGATGATGAGCCTCGCACATGTCTAAAATTAATGGCAATCGCATGCTTATTGCTAATGACATCTTTTTCCTTCAGCTTTCGCGGCGTGGAATAATGAATCTCCACGTAGCAGCTGAGGCTTGCCTGACACAGAAGAAACTTTTGCTCGCTTTACCATACATAAAGGAAGAAGCTGCATATATGCTGCTATGCTTGATTAAAGATTGCGTGCAAGTTATGGCAGTTGATGAGGAGATTCCAATCCATGTGGGATTTTTACAAGGATATCAATTTCATTACTTCTTTTAGGAGCTCCGAAGGGCTGGTTTAAAAGATAAAGAGAAGGTACGAAGATGTAACATGTGCAATGTTCTTCATCGGATCGATCCATGTGTGTGTGTGTGTGTGTATTTCCTTGAGAAGACTGCAGAGAGCAACCTGCATCACCGTGGAAACATGAATAGCTAATTAATCATCAGTTACCGATAGTTAAGCATGCGCATCAGCCCCTAATTATATCATCGCACTTTACAGCTTTCTCTTTATTATTTTTCTCACGGCTACTAAAATATATCCATACGGTATGGAAACCAAGCTTTCCATTATCTGCTTCGCGAACAAGATTTATACACATATAAATGTATGCACTTTAAGGATAAGTTCCCATCGTGCATCATCATCATCATCATCATCATCATCATCATGTTCATTCGTGCCCTCGGTTGGTTCTGATCACAAGGTGTAAAGTTTATTACAGCCTATACATGTGGTTACAGCTAAGAATGCTTAACAAAGAGAAGAACAAAGAAAAAAATAAAAATAAAGAAAAGGTCACAAAAAGGATCGAAAGTTGTGAGCTAGGTAGTGATAAAAGATATCAGACTACTAGTAATTTTAAAAGGTTTGCCTGCACATGCAAACCACTTCCATGTAATCCAAAATAATATAATAAGATCCTGAAATTTAGATGGTCAAGTTTTTCTACTAATATCCTTGGATATAAAAACCACGCATCAGATTCTTTGTCATAGAAATGCTGCCAAAAGTCAGTGGTGGATTTCCCAACAGTAGGGCAAAAGTAAAACTATATCTTTTTCATTTTTATGTTTACAGCTTCCAAGAACCATCAATCAAGTATTCGAGATGATAGTTAACAAGTCAAAGAGAATTATCCTTAGCTAGCACCCGTTGCCCATGTGCTTAGTCTAGTTGGAGGAGAAAATTAATACATACGACGACTAATATTAGCAACCCTTAATTTGCACAAATGGTTAGTTCACGACGAAGAGTAGAGGTTGAGCTACTCGTACCAGCTTTCGTGCTAATATTCTGTCACTAACAGCAGCTCCAAAAAGCAGAGGACACGAGTTTGCTTTAAGATGGATACAATGGTGGAGATCACGGGAAAGGGAAAGCTTGGAATTTCAGCCTCTTCCTCTTAGAGACAGAATCTTAGAAGAATAGCATAGGACAATTAAGACTTAATCTCTCATCTGTCAGACTAAGTGCTGTCCGGTTCTTGTTGTCTTAATTGGTCCTCGACTAAATTGAATCTCATTCCAGAATCTAACTATAATCACTAAACGATTCACTGTCACGTATATATAGAGTACGTAAAATTAAGCTGACAATTAATTACTAATCACAAGTGCCCCACAATTTATTGTCAATTAAAATTTAATGTCACAAAACTTTAAATTCTATCCTGAGATCTCTTGTTCTTAACTAGATACTTGTATTCTTAGGCTAGTAGGCTGATCAGATTGGAATATGCTACGTACCGATACTGCAACGAAAGCGAAACAGCTGATCAAACTGGAATAATTTTGCTGTCAAGAGATTTGGCAAATTCTGAAGAAGGATAATTTTCTGTTGTTTTGTATTTGCCATATAATTACAATCTCTCTGTACTTTGCTTGGATTCGATTAATTTCAACACGCAGGAGTTTCTGGTACAAGTTAACATTTGGAGTGATGTTACTGTCTCAAGTATAATCTCAAAGCTGTTTAAATTTAAAATGCTGCAGGCAGGGCAAGTTGAAGTTCACACATTCTGCCTGAGATATCTTTCTGCATACACTTGGAGTCGAGACCACTCTTTAAGAGTATTCCCAAGGTATCTTGGTTTTGAAAGAATGGAGGTCAAAAAGCTCATTGATTGCACCACTAGGCAAGCCTAGAAGGAAGAGGACATTGAAAAAGAAAATTAAATCTTTTTAATATGCAACAGTTTTCAGTTTCTGTTAGCATACTTTTCTCTCAAGTTTCAATTTTTTATTCTTAATTAATTTGCCCATATACTGATACAATATTATAACAATCCACTTCCTCGAGTTGCATTCTTGTCTATATAAACAACTCAATTGCTTCACTTCCTCCCATCACATCCTCTATAGTTTCCTGTGCTACCCGCTGCCCGCTGCTGTTTCAATCTTGATCAAGCCATTGTAAGGCCAAACTCTGATCATTTATGTCCCGGCCCCCTCCAATATTTGTCTTTTAACCTCTCTTGTTTATTGTCAACTCAATTAATGCTATGTCTCAAAATGTTTTCTTGATTTCTAACTAACCATTATCTTGGTTTTCCTTTGTGGAAGGAAAATGGAATGCCTTGGATACACCATAGTGATTCTTCTTACAATGTTAAAGATTGTCAAGGGTTATGGCACTGGGTGGACTGGTGCCCATGCAACATTCTATGGTGGAGGTGATGCATCTGGAACAATGGGTAAGAAATTAAAGGAGGAAAAATAATCAAATACATTTTAATTTCTTGTTTGCTCTTAAATCTGGCCCCCGCTATTTAACTTTTCTCATCGTATATGATTGGTTGCTTCTGTAGGTGGTGCTTGTGGATATGGGAATCTCTATAGCCAGGGGTATGGGACAAACACAGCTGCACTGAGTACCGCTCTCTTCAACAATGGCTTGAGCTGTGGAGCCTGCTATGAGATTAAGTGTGTAAATGACAATATTTGGTGCTTACGAGGGTCCATTATTGTCACAGCCACTAATTTTTGCCCACCAAACAATGCTCTTCCTAATAATGACGGAGGGTGGTGTAACCCTCCCCAGCAACACTTTGATCTTTCTCAGCCTGTTTTCCAAAAGATCGCCCAGTATAAAGCTGGAATCGTGCCTGTCCAGTACAGAAGGTCTACACCCTATTTACTCAACAGATAATATTCATATGATCTGTTTCCATGCTTTTGATATGGTTGTACAGGCTATAATTAACATCAGTTGCTGTCTTTGTTTGTCATTTGGCTATATATACGCAGGGTTGCTTGCAGAAAGAGTGGTGGCATCAGATTCACGATTAATGGGCACTCCTACTTTAATCTGGTGCTGATAACAAATGTGGGAGGAGCTGGTGATGTAGTCGCGGTCTCCATAAAAGGGACTAAAAGCAATTGGCAGGCAATGTCCAGGAACTGGGGCCAGAACTGGCAGAGCAACACCTATCTGAATAATCAAGCCCTCTCTTTCAAGGTCACAACCAGTGATGGACGAACGGTGGTTTCCAACAACGTGGCTCCATCCAACTGGGCTTTTGGCCAAACCTACACGGGAAAGCAGTTCTAACTTCCCAATCCCACACCTTAATCTAATAAGAGCAAACCAAAATCACAATTTCAAGCATTCAAATTAAACCCTAGCTTTTACCTTTAACTAAACTTCCCTTTAAGTACCTTTTGCCTGTCCTGTTAGTTACTATATAGTATGTCCTTGTTTAGTGTTACTAGTATATATGGTGTTTTAAACGTGACATGCATGGCGGGGTTCTTTTGAAAATGCCCCCATACATATCAGTTTTTGCCTGACTTTCGTGGCGTTGTTGGGCTTTAATTTGCTTTACTGGAGGAAGAATCAACCTCTACATCAAGGGGTCTCCTCGGTCTGCAGAGTGCATCTACTGGTATTAATAATTAGATAACCTCTAGCATAGCAACTTGAGCTAAGTGTAAGGGGTGTTGTGTTTGTTTCTGTTATGTATGGACACAACTGGCTGTTGGCTGCCATGTTGATTTCTGGAATTTCCTAACAGTTTCTTCTTTTGTTGAAAGCTCGGCTGAGGTGAACAAAAGATTTTCACCCGCCCAAAGACGGAATCCTTTTGAAATAGGGATATATGTGTGTGGTTTCAGACCTGTAACAGAGTTAATTACTATAAAGAGAGGAAATGAAGAGATGTCCAAGGGCGATCTTTTTTCTGCTCAGGCATTGAGTGAGTTGTAATTAGGAGTTGTTGTTAATGCATACACAGCTTCCTATGTATCTTGAACTTCGATATTAATTATAAAAGAAGATAAGTATTGGAGCGTGGTTTGTTTATTTTAAGGCTTAGTCTCTTGTAAAAGTGACCATTACTACAAATCCAACTGATCATGAGATTTGCAGTGCAGCTTGCAAACAGTAAGAGCCTGTACTCTGGTGTATCGACCTTGTCAATTTCTGTCCCCAGGAAATGCTTAAAATGTTTTGGACTGATACTGGTTGCAAATTTCTGATATATCATCGTGTGTCATCCATCGTGTCAAATCTTGGGTTGAGGGGATAAGAGTGATTAATGTGCACGAAAGTCTGATGAGGATTCGGAAATCAAAATCTTGGTAAATGCAACATTAAACAAGCAAAAGCTTCACAGCTTTTGCTGAATCTTGAAGATCATGCCAGCAGATTTACAGCAAGACCTCAGCCACAAAAAACTGCACGCGGTAACTCCAGGGGTAAAACTAAAAAATGCCAGAGCTGGATTTTCATGAATTGCAACATAGATAGAGGATTAACGATTCAAGAAAGAAGGGAAAACTTCAACTTAGTCCCTATTCTCAATTAGATCCCAATCCTATAAAAGTTATCAATTAGGTCCCAAATATTTTGCACATCTCTCAATTGGGGTCCTTTTGTTGATTAATATTAATATTTTCCATCTCATATGAATACTTAAGAATCTTTTTTAATAAAATGTGATAGAAATGTTGATGAGCATGGATTAAATCGAAGGACTTGGTTAAGAGTTTTCGGACCAAACTGATAAAATATATAGGTTGGGATGAGAGTGATTTATATAGTTTTAAGAATTAAAATGACGTATCCTCAAGAAAGAAAGAGAGAAAGAAAGAAGGAAAGTATTAATGTTCATGTTGATGCTGCAAATGTTCCTGGTGACCTTGGTGGTAAACCTTTTCTCGTGAAGGATAGTGCTGGTGAATCAACCTGTAGCCCACCTCTTGATGCAGAACAGAGAGGTTTGATTGTGCCAGGTAAAACTGAGGCATTACCTGCATTTTAAAGTTCACTGTTATCATCTCACGATTATTTTTTCTCAGCAATGTCTCCAAACCATAGACCCAAGTTGTTAAAAGATGACTACAAAAATTAATCCCTGAGGAGTTCAGAACCATACTTATCAAAACAATTTGGTAGTGTATGTATATTTTTCCTTATGCTGAATGCTATGGACAAAATCCTATTCTAACTCTATAGCCTAGCAAAAACCGAGAGGCAGCATTACAAGATAGAATCTATGGAGATTCTTAAATTTTAATTTCTATCCTGTTAATCAAGTAAAACTTTAGTCTTTTGTAAATCTCACAAGCATGTACCAGCATTATAAGCCAGCATATCTAAGTTTTCATTTTTTTACATTTTACATGATTGGCTTGTTACCACATATGTACTTGTATGCCCACATAACTGTGTCTATGTGTGTCCAAGTTTTTCCTTTGGGATCTTGGTTGTTTCTTTATCTATTTCTTTTGGGGAATGGGGATGAGGTGTTTCTAGTTTTCCCAAGTGCAGTGTATTTGCCCTGTATTGTCCTTTTAGAAAATCTTCTGCTCCAGATTAAAGATATGGCCGAAGAATTGGATATGCTTCTGGAATGCATTGATGAACCAGGTGGTTTCAGGGATGCCTGCACTGTATTTCTGAGAAGCTCAGTTGAAGCTTTGGAGGAGGGCATGGGAACTCTCTCTGAAAATTGCAGAATGTTGAAGGTGATATTTCATTGTAATGGCTCATTGTTATTTCTTGGTTCAGCTATCATGTATCATTATCAACTGTAGCTTTGACTTCTTGTTCTGTTAGTTGCTATTCCCTTCTTAGAATAGAGTAACAGGCTCTTTAATCCTTCAAGTTTGTAACTGTAAAGCGAGATTGGGATGGGAGAAAGCTTTGTGGTCTTTTCATCTTATAGGAATAGTATCACAGCAAAATAAAGAAGGCTAATCACCTACAGGACTATCCTCCTACAGTTCAAACAAATTGTTTTTTATGAATCATAAGAGAAAAAAGTTGTAGTAGGGGTACCTTTAGAGTGAGCCCCTTCGGAGCTGACCATCTACGAAACTATGGCATTTTAACTCGGATGTGAAATATGATTTTCCATGGTAACAGTCTATTCAGATCTGCATGTCTGTAAGCATGCACATTTCTGTATGCTGTATAAGGTGTGTCATGATGTTTGTAGTTTGCTTCAAGTGTTTCATTGATGTCTTAATGTTCATTGCAGAACATGATGGATGAGCGGCTTGGAGAGATCCAACATGTTCTATATAAAACTGTGCAAGGTATTCTTCAGTTTTGGAAATGTCTTGTTATTACTAGCAGTATATTCATTTTCTTGAATTGAAGAACTCGAAAAATGTCTTAATATGGAAACTTTCAGTAACTGAGATGCAGAAGTGTACAAGTCATATTGATATAAATATCATTTCAATGACACAACAATAAATTACAACAATCTGGTAGGAAATACTATTCCAGGAATATGATGAAAGTTGTCTGGTACAATCTCATCCAATTTTGATATTTGGTTTGTGTATTGTTTTGAGTTGCCATTTGATTGTTCATCTGATTTTCAGTTTTGGCTAGAAGAATACATTTAGATGGTATTGTTAAGCAAGCTTCCGATCGCCAAAGTGGGGAACTCTGGAATCGCCAGAAGTTGAGTTCTGAACTTGAGTTGAAGCGGCGGTGTATACTAAAACTAAATCAGGTTGGTCGTTAGTTACTGTTTACTTCTGAGATTATCCCTCCTGACAGTGCTAAACCTTAATCCCTTTTCCAGGAGTTGACCAATCAGTTGATTCAATTGGAGAGACACTTCAATACCCTTGAACTTCGGAGTTTTGGTGGAAATGATGGATCTCACTCAGATCGGATAGCTTTGCAGAGGAGACAAGTGCCTTCAAGGTATAGTTGACATAAGATGTTTAGCTTGTATATGACGGTTAGTACTATGCACTCCATCGCTTGTTGCTTTTCACCAATGTATTGTTACCTAACCCAGAAAGGTAGACACTTCCAGTCCTTGCATAGTTTACAAAACACAATGAGTTCACAGTTTGCAGCTGCTGAACAACTTTCTGAAAGTCTCTCAAAAGGAAGTAAAGAATCACCTGTAGAACAAGAGGAAGTAAAGCAGGAGCTTTTTGAAACAATTGGGATTCCCTATGATGCCTCTTTTAGCTCACCAGATGCAACGGAAGTTAGTGATACCTCATCATTGAAGAAACTTTTACTTTCTCCTGGTTCTACTGCCACCAAAGGTAATTCTAGGAGACACCGAGCAAGTGCTATGAAGAGTTGTGATTCAGAAACTTCAAGGAGGAGGAGGGACTCACTGGATCAGGTAATTCTTTTTCAAGCCACTTTTATCAATCTTGATGCTCTCCCCTCTAGTGCCCCTCAAGTGTTATTTACTTGCCAACCCAACTAGTTGGAATTGAAATTTAGCTGTCTTGAGTTAGTCCTCTAGTGATACTCAATTCACTGAAGCTAGTTTGCTTTTGCAGATAGCCAAATTCTTGTTACAGGCACGGAATTAATCTACTAAACTGTTCAATTAGAAATATGAATAGAGCTTCGCTCAGATTATTCTGCTTTGTTGCTTGTGCTGTGGATTTCACTTGCTCTCTTTCCCCTAGACTTTTTGACGATGCAACTTCTTATGTTTAAAACAAACAAATTACTTCACTGAGGTAAACAAGTCAGGAGATGAAGCCGTACACCACTAAGATTTAATACAAAAATTGAAGATAAAAATATATGATGATTGAATCTTCATAGACAAGTTTAGAATCCATTCAGTAGTGCAGTTCGGTTTCAGTGTTCATAAGATTTTACTAAAATATATGGGCCTCTAAATTAGCAGAAGCATTTTTAACTTGAAAGATAACCGCAAATTCCTGTTACTATTTTCTTACAACTTGATTATGCTTTTATTAACTATTTTCTTACAACTTCGAGTTATGCTTTTATTAAATTAACTTCCAAGTATCTCATCTCATCCTGTGAGCTGATAGATTTTTTGGAAACACTAACATGCATGTTAATTATGACCCGAGCTGCAGAGCCGGGCTAGTTTTGAGCCTACAAACACTACTGTAAAAAGGGTGCTTTTGCAAGAAAGTCAGAAGAAAAGTGTGAATAGGTCATCCTTGTTGAAGGATAGTCAGCATTTTAGCTCTAGCTTGGTGGACAGATCAGCAGTTCACCAAGAAAACTGGACATTCCCATCATCTTTCTTGCACCCATCTGAAAGCAAAGGTGAGCTATTACCAAGTTTAGATGAAAGAGCACTTCAGGCATGTTTGCTTATTATCTATATGCATATGAAGAAAAAACAACTGATGATGGCTTTTTCCATGTTTAAGCAGGCTTACAGTATGGATTCACCAAACAGGCAGTCGAGATAAAACCACCTGCTGCATTTAAATGGGCAACTGATCCTCTGTTGCCATCACAGCCTCTGGCATTGAGGTCTCCTACATTGCAAAGTAACAATGCAATGACCTTATCGGTTTCCTCATCGCTAGTACTGCTAGCAGGAGGCAAACATACCAGGGAAACTTACAATATGAATGCTGATAAATCAAAGAGTATGTTTTCTCATATTGAGGAGCCCAAATCTGTTTTGATCAATGAGACCAAGTCTATTCAGCAAAATGAAACTAACCTAAATAAAAAATCTGCTGTCTCAACAGTGTCACCAACACAGACATAGTTGTTTCCAAAGAAGCCAAATGAGATTTTTGTTTCCACTTACAGTACTGCGCTCGCAAAGTCAGCAATTGAAAGTTTGAAGCATGGACCAGCAAACACCAAAGGTTCATTTTTTAAATCTGCTAGTAAAAATCATGAGCCTCCATGCTCTTCTGTAGGTGCTACTCCTGTTGCTCCCGCCCTACCTGGAAAAGTTCCTCATATCAATGTTGCAACTAGCACAAGTCAGCCTAGTGAAAAAGCTTCATCTTCTCCAGCAGTCTCAATATCGCTTTCAGTTTCCTCATCTACAATGATCAATATATCAGCAAACATCCCATCATCAGTATCTACACTGATCTCGTCAGGCACAATGCCATCAAGCACAGCTTCAACATCCCTGTCATCAGTTTCTTTCTCCCCTGTTTTACCTTCTTCCAGTCCATTATCTTTTCAGGCCCCCAAGACAGTGTTACCCTCATATACTCCATCTCTAACCTCAGAGACTTCTAAGGAGCTGCAGCCCCCTCTAGGAAAAAAACTCCACCTTCTAGACATCCAACTCCTTCACATTTGACATCAGAGTCCCTTAAAAAAGAAGAATCAGCCTCTTATGGGCAAAACCGCACCTAATTTTAACCCCACTCCTACCCCTTCAGTGTCAGAATCGCTTAAAACAGAGCCTCAACCCCCTGCTGGAAAAAGTCAACCTTTCCAAAAGATATGGGTGCATTCTCTGGTGGCTTTTTCGACCTGCATCTTTCAACTTTCAATCTCCACAGCCTTCACAACCGTCTCCACCAACAGATATGGGTGCATTCTCTGGTGGCTTTGCTACAGGAGCAGTTGCTCAAGCTCCTGCTCAAAGCCAGTTTGGCCAGCCAGCACAGATTGGCCCAGTACAGCAAGCACTGGGATCAGTTCTTGGCACTTTTGGGCAGTAGAGACAGTTTGGAGCTGGTTTACCTGGAAGTGGTTATGGTTCTACCAGTAATTTTGGTGGTGGCATTGCTACTAGTAGTTCAACAGGTGGCTTTGCAAGTGCTGTAACTGCTGGTGGATTTGCTGGTGTTGCTTCTATAAGTGGTGGGTTTGCTGATTTGGGATCTTCTGGTGCAGGGTTTGCTGGTGCGGCTGCATGTAGTGGATTTGATAGTGTGGCTTCTGGTGTTGGATTTGGTGGTGCGGCTTCAGGTGGAGGTGGATTTGCTACCACAGGTAGCATTATTGGCTAATATTCTATTTTCCTCATTTTTTGTTTAATGCATTCGATGCCTTTGCTGATTTGTAATGCAAATTTGCACGGGTAGTGGATTTGGGGCTTTTGGGAGCCCACAAGGTGCTGGTGGTGTTTCAGCTTTTTCTTGTAATGAAGGAGGCAGCCAACAAGGAATTGGTGGTTTCTCTTCTTTCAGCGGTAATCTGGGAGGAACTAGAAAACCTCCAGAATTATTCACGCAGATGAGAAAATAGAGTTCGGAGCTTTCATACCAGGCTTAGAAAATTTTGATCAAAAATGAAAAAAATATTTCCGGGAATTGAATGTAAATTGTGATTCACAGCAGGTTACATCACATTATGTTAGATATCCGAGTTCTGCATTGTCTTATACTTGATCATTTTACTAAATATTTTACCAGTAGATGTGTCAATCCATGAATGAATGACTAACCATATTATGTGCAGATATGAGAACTGAATAACAGGAAATAAAATGGAATTTGAGAATCTCCAGGTAAAACAAATGTTGGGTATTTGACATTGCAGGACGAAAAAAAACCATAAGTTGGATTTGTGGCTGTTCAAGTTGTGAGCAGGAGTAAGGGGGTTTGAATGCTGGAATACAAAGCCCACCTTCTCTTCTACATCACAAACACATTACATCACAAACACATTATGTTGCATTATAAAATTTGAGAACAGCAGGAGCATAAGGAAAAGAGGGAAATAAGCAAAATCCAGGAGTCGAGAATTTTCAACCTCAGCATCATTCTAAGCTATCAAACAGGAATTCCTAGTTCTGAAATCTTCATGATCCGCTTGTCAAGTACAGCCCTTTGCTGCTTCAAAAGGGAGGTCATAGAAGCAACCTAATCAAATATAAGATAGTGAACCTTCAACATGGTTATCAATCAGGTGAACATACAAACACCATCAAAAGATAGAATTATCAAATGAGAATTGTCAAGACTTGCCTCAGCTCGAAGTTTCAAAGCATCCCTGCCAGGAATTTCTCGTAGTCCATCCATCAAATCTAATGCAAAATCACAAAAACTGGAATCAAACATAACGAAATTTTTTAAAATGGGATGAATATTGGACTTGATGACTTAATCTTCGCTAATTGGTTGATGCTTGATGGATAACAAGCAACTCATGAAGGTCATGAGTGCCCCATGCTTCAACTTGAAAAATCAAGGTTTTCCTGCTATCATTTTAAATATAGCTAATCTCTGACAGCCAACAGGTCACGACCATAGGAGATTTTTCCTATCTTCCACCATGACAATTCAGTGGAAAAATCTCATTACCGAACACAAACCCATCACTTATAAAACTGAAAAGAATGCCCCAAGGACTGGTCAAAGTTCTCAACTCTATGACATAACAAAGAAAAATGAGAAAGTCTTTGGCATCCAGACCTGCAGTTTTGGTTTCAACCTTGTAAACTGATTTAGCAAGACGCTGAATTTGAATCCCAGTATCCCTACAGATATAAGCATTGAATAAACAACCCTGAGATAACTAATGAAAGTATGGCAGCATATAAGAGATCACAAAGTCACATTACAGGAGCTCAGTGTGGCCATTTTTCATTTCTTTTTCAGCAAGAGATGCCCTTTCAAGCAGTTTTCTGCTTTCCTTCTTCATTAAATCAACAGAAAAGCTGAATTCTTTTACATTCTTCTCTGCTCTTAGAAATTGTGCCTGCACATGTACAGACAGATGACAACATATCCGAGACATGAGAAGCAACCTTCAAGTTTTAATTGGAATAAATAACCTAGTATCTCAGGGTTTTTATTTTACATGGTAACCAAGTTAAAATGAAGGGGGTAAATACCTCCTCACTTTGAAACCGACCCAATGTATTCCGAAACAAAAACCTTCTTGGCCCTGCGCAAAACTCCTCAAATGTCAGCTCATATTATGGTGCAGTAGCCAGTAGGGAACAAAATATATGCTTTATATTATATGATTGTAAAGGATGATCAAGCGAAAGAAAAATCAAGCACTATAATTTTTGTGGCAGTAATAGGATAGTTTGAATTGAAGTGTACGAACCAGTCTTGAATGAGCTATATATATGTCTCCTTAAGTTAAATGAATAAATTGCTATAAGCTTCTTTTTTTTCCAAAAAAAAAAAATCCTTTTATTATCAAAGAGTTGGGTGAAATCAACACTTAGATTATGCAGTTTCTAATATAGAATGAAGCCCAGGATGTGAAATGGCTTCCACTAGGACTATGCCTGATTTTGGCACATAGGATGATCTATATATTATATAGTAGTGGGAGATTATGGGACAAAGACACGAGATCATCATTTTCTTTGGTAAAAATATTTTGAAGGGCTGCAAGAAGATGGAAAAATAAAAAAGGAATGGATGTGATTCAGGTCACAGTATATTTAGGATTCTAAAAGGTATTAAAAGAAGGTAGAGAGAGCTAAAAGAGAGGAAGACATACATTAAACTCTGCCTACTAGTTATTATGAAAAAAAAGGAGAAACAAGATTGAGTAGGATAGGTAGAGGAGTGGAAAAGAAGAGGAGACCTCGCATGAGGAAGAGTCCGGCAGTGAGAGTAAGTCCAATGGCAGCAGCTGGGTGGTCCTTGGCAGTGAGCAACTCCTCTGAGAATAACAAAATTAAGTAGAAAGCAAATTGATTTAAGAGAGATAGTGTTTGTTGTGCTAAATAAAGTGTCGTTATGAACAAAAAAGAAGAGGGAACCTTTAACTTTGGAGAAGAAAGTATTTTCGTAAGAGTTGAACTTTGAAATGGCTTCTGGTACACGGTCCTGCAAAGCAATGTCAATCATCAATCTACTAAGCATATGATGGGAATTATTTTCTTTATTTAGGAAGACGAATAATCGGAAGTGATTAATTAATAAATGTAGTTAAAAGAAGAAAAGAAAAGGGAGGATAAACGTAGATTAGAATATATGATAGTGGTTTGTAAATAAAAGAAGGAATTGCCTGAAAGGAGCGAAGATGGGAAGAAGAGGATTGTTGGAAGGAAAGAGCGGAGCGAATTGCAGAATCCTTAGATTCCTTGACAGTTCGCTGCAGATCCTCCATTACTTCCCAGCTGCTACTATTACTACTACTACTACTACTATTATTACTATTATCTCCCTCCTCACCCATCCCTCTTCTTTCTCTTTCGATCAAACCTTAAGCTGTCTGCCTGCGCTCTCTCTCTCTCTCTCTCTCTCTCCCTCTCTCTCTCCCTCTCTCTCAGTCGATCCTCCAGCCTCTGTGACGCGGTCGCACTCGTAAAAATGAGACGATGGATGGATGGGGTGGGTGGGTCAGTAGTGATTGATAAAGCATGAAGCCCAATAATAGGAGAAAGCCCAACCCAAGCCCATTCCGCCACAACACAGCTAACCTGGAGAGTGAAGATTGTAATTATAATAACAATAAATGTTGCTGTCTTTGTTTTGCTGTTATGCAAGATCAGGAGGGGATGTTAGTAACTGTAACATACATGCATAGATAGATAGATCCAAAGAAAGGAAGAGCAAGAAAAGGAAAAGCGAAAAAGAAGACGAAATTTAAAAAAAAAAAATGCAAAGGAAGAAGAAGATAGATAGATGCCCATGAAGCTTAAGGCTAAGGCGCCCTTTCTCCTTCCCCTTCTTCTTCTTGTTGCGATTCATCAATTTGATATCTATTATCAAATCATTTTCTATTTTGTATGAGAGGACGAGACAGAGATGTTGTTTTGTAGCGGCGGCGGCGGATGTTGTACTGCCGCTCATCTCTTCAAACACTGGTTTCAGAGTTGGCTTCGCGATTACGACTCTCTCCAACATTTGGCCCTAATTCTCATTTACATTCAGGTATTTCTTATTCCAATAATTATAACTTACAAAAAAATAAAACAACAACTCATTATCATTTTCTCTCCTCTAAATCTTTCTTCTTCTTATTTATTTCAATCCCAATTTACTGATTAATTTATTATGTATGTAGATTGGTTGCTCCTTGATTGGATCCCTTGGAGCTTTGTACAACGGCGTCTTGCTCATTAATTTGGCTATCTCTTTGTTCGCCCTCGTTGCCATTGAGAGCAGCAGTCAGCGCCTTGGACGCACCTACGCTGTCCTCCTTTTTTCCTCTCTTCTCCTCGACATTGCCTGGTTCATCCTCTTCTCTCGCCCCATCTGGTACCTCCTTTCCTTTCTCACCTCACTTTTCTATTCTACTCTAGTTTTACTTCACCTGGTGTTTAAACAAGCAGCTTGGCCATTACATCATTTCTTTTCCATTTTCCCCCCTTACAAATTAGTACTCTGTTGCTGACACGCGCGCGCGCGCGCATTCCTGTTCATAACTATCTTCTCAGTTACTTCAAGGGGATCAACCCCCTATCCGTTTCTTCCTTTGAGGCTGATTGCCCAACAATAATGGCGATCTAACAAGGAAACGTGCAACATCTACTTAATTTTCTTTTCTTTTTTGTTTTTATGGTTTTCTATTTTAGGATTATTATACATAATTAAGGACTGCATGGGGGAGATTCTTCCTTTTGTAACATGTGTATTAATTGAAAGCATTATCTGTTTGTGCCTTATGTATTCAGGGACATTTCCTCAGACGACCGTGGAATGTTCTTCGTCTTTTCAGTGAAACTCACTTTGGCAATGCAAATCATTGGTTTTATAGTGAGGTTGTCATCCTCATTGTTATGGATTCAGATCTACAGATTGGGCGTTCCTTATATAGATAGTTTGGCTCCTCAAGAAGCTGATTTTGATTTAAGAAGTAGTTTTCTCAGTCCAACAACTCCTGCTGCTGTAGCTAGACAGTGCTCGGATTCTGATGTTGTTTTAGGGGGTTCCATTTATGATCCAGCTTATTACTCATCTCTCTTTGAAGAAGGACAAGACAACAAATGTCTCCGTGGGGTAAGCTATACCTTATTCGTATATCATTCTTTACTTATTTAACTTACCATTGATGGCTTTGATATCTTCACTTCCAACTGCTTTATAAGCTCTCTCTCGTCATGTTTTTCTTTTAATCTTGCATAATGCTTTTTATGACGTAAATGACTTGCCCATAGACATTTTATGCCTGATTTTAGTTCAAGTGGAAGGGAGGAAATTGCTGGAGGAATAAGGCAGGAAGGAAACGGTGGTTCTTTTAATCCACTTTTTTGGATGCAAGTGCATTGATGGAAGGAAGGGAGAGGGTAACTTTTTTTTTCTTTTCTCTGCATTATGATAGCCATTCCATCCAAATTTGGAAGGGTTAATATGTTGTCTTGAATGTATTAGTGACTTGGCTGAGTATAGTTGTGAATAATTTAGGAAAGCATTAAAAATAGAGTTCAAATACTACTGCATCTCCAATGCACATGTAAAAGTATTTAATGCCACATGTGATTGTTTTTAGTTGAAAGAAGAATATGTTATCAGGAGGAAGAGAATAAATGATCGCAGCGTCATGGAGAAGGCATCCTTCAAGGGAATAGAAAGGTGAACTTAAGAATAGGGTTCACTAGTCACACAGGTTCCTAAAAGCTCCTAAGGGCGTTTCATATAGAGGCTATTGAAATGCATATAGGGCAATGTAGAAAAAGATGATTTTGCATCCTCTCACTGCTATGTAACATAAAATATTTATTTGGAGACAAAGCCATTCTATGACATCATAACCATATTGAGAACCACCATGTGAATGGAAAGTTTAACCTGGGAGGACTCCTTTTCTTTCCAGATAAATTGACCAAAGGGAAGCAGGGATCCAGGGCCTGAGCTATGTGAAGAACAAAAAAATAATGAGAAAAATAGCTAGACCACTCCAATGACCGAACCCCACTGTAACACCTCAAAGAAAGAGTCCTGGAATTTCTTACTGTTTGAAATTTTGTGCTTTTACATCATTTTCTTTCTTTCTTTCTTTCTTTCTTTCTTTTCAACTCTTATAGTCCTTTTGTCTTGTACATTGTAAGGAATGAAAAATTGCATCTGAATTTGCATGGTTTTTTTATTTAATTATAGGATCAAAATTACGGCATTTGTGACAATGGATCTACTTCTAGTGCTGAAGCTTCTCAGGTGAAGGTGACCATACGCAGAGCTTTTCAAGCTGCAGATGTAAGTATAAGGAAGTTCATCTTATATTATGTTTACTTAGAGTCAAATTACTGCCCTTAAGGATTATGTAGTCATTTTGGCAAGAAATTTAATAGAATCCTATCAAATTTCTTCGAAGAGGGCATCTGCATCAGAACTTTTAACTGGATGACAACTTAATGTAATCTGGTGTCTGGGAAATGCCATGCAATACTCTGCTGGAGTGTACTGCCTTTAGTTTGTTAGGCTGCAATCCTGTTTAGAATGCCTTGCTTCTTAAATTGTCTATGGAAAGAAGAATTTAGGCTACATCTGCCTTAGCAACCAGAAGTCTAGAGTTTTCTGATTTCATTGTCAGTTTCATCTTGATTTATGGTTCTAATTGCTTTATATATATATATTTGAGCTCTTGGAAGTAATTTTTTTTTATTTTACATGTACATTTAGCTATCACAATGGACTTGTGGAGGTGAGGTTTTTTAGTATTTAGTATTCCAAGTTCTTATATCTATAGTATATTGCACATTCTGAGAAACTTGCTTAGGCTTTTGTCAACAAATTTTCCCCTGTTTCTTCTCTAGAGTAGAAAAAAAAATCTGGTCTAAGCCAGTCAATAGTCCGCCTCGATCCATTCCTGGCTGTGGATGGTAGAATCCAAGGGAGGGCCTGGGGGAAGTCAGGGTACCTTATTTAACTGTCAGATGTTTAGGCTGATTCAACATTGACCACTTTCACACCTATATATTCTGCTTACTTTTGTCCCTTCTGTATATATTTTGCTTTCATCAGTGACATGATTCAAATATATTATTCACCAGAAGTGTTGATTGGGTGGATGGCTTATAATGGATGCAAGTTTAGGTGTGGTCAAATGGAGATATTTGTAGAGTTTTATTATACTACTAAACGGCAATGATGTATATTTGATAGGCCAACTCATGCTCTGGCTTTGCTTGCTGTGGGCCTGTGCCACTGCATGTGCCCAAGTGTTAAGAATAAATATTTTTTCCGCACTAATTAGAGCTTCATGGGTTTTCTATGTCATATAGGCAGTACTGTAGCTTAACACTACTTACGGGTCATTCATGCAACACATTTTCTGAGTTGGGTCAACTCATTTCACATAAGAAAGTTATTATACAGTTATGATCCTCTGAAGTGGCCAATCCCAATACTCAAAACTCATGGTCTTATGCTGAAGATGGTTTTTAAGTTGTCGGCTTTGCCTTTGTAGTTGTTTTCGTGATTGAACTACCAGTTTTCAATTCCTTATCCCGTGCTGCTTGGATTGTTAAATAACAGTCTACTGGTATGCTATTTTGTGTTGGTTCTGACTAGTTTTAGCCTTTGCAGGAGGAGAGTGCAACAGGCAAGCCTCAAACTGTTTGAATCGCGTTACAGATTTGGGAAGATTATGGCTTCATATTCATTCCCCATACTAATTTTTTTCAAAATTCAAAGAATTCCCTTGAGCTGGGGTATGCGGCTATTTTTATGCTGGGGTGATACCTGTACAGCTTTTTATTCCAGCCATTTCTTCTCGAGAGGATAGGTGCCAATCCCAAAGTTCAAAAGACCACAAGTTGAGCTTCTTCTGTGAGGGGCACAAAGACAGATTTGCTTCCTGAGAAGCAGTTTCTGGGAGAATATGTATTTGGCACTGGGGTTGTCAAAAGGTCCTGACAAGGATTGAGGCCTACCACGAGGTAAGGGGTGCCGTTTTGCATGAGGCGAACTCGGATTGGCGAGGAGGATCTGGGTGGTCCAATTCGCAGCGTCATCTTATTGGATTATTATCGGTTGGCTCATCTCAAGGTGTTCAATTTTTGGAGACACTAGTTTTCATTAACATTATATAAAAATTCATTACTCAGAGTTGGAATCAATTTAAGGGTTCGTCAACTCTCATTCAGGATTGGAGATAATCCATGTAGAAGTTTGGTTTAAATGTTTTCTCGGCTTCAGCGATCACAGACAGTGTATATGTCCGCGCATGTGCGTGTGTTTAGAATGAGTTAATTTATGCCAACAAATAAATGCTGTGTGTAATGTGATTTTAAAATTTTAATTTAAGATAAAAGGCTGAAAGTTGACCTCTCGTGCACATAAA
>Ga0325410_1001172_pt1 | contig 28829 bp, 18 predicted proteins | sample PopdelMetagenome_16_FD_206182 | JGI IMG/M metagenome (GOLD analysis project Ga0325410, IMG submission 206182) | Populus deltoides microbial communities from Bellville, Georgia, United States - Xylem-PdIQD-R3 | ecosystem: Host-associated > Plants > Phyllosphere > Stem > Wood/Secondary xylem...
ACTGGCAAAACAACTGCTTCCTTTCTGTCGCTTCTGTCCAGCCAAGACCTGGTCTTTGTATTTCTCCCTGTGGCTCTTCATAGTTTCTAGCATCAAGGATTGTTGCTTCAAAGCCAGTTGAATCACTTGCAACAGGAAGAAAGCTACTTATATCATCTCTAGCTCCAAAGCCACCAGCTCGTATAACATCATCTGGTGTTATGGAAGCCTCCATTTTTACTTCCCCAGGTCTGTCCTCTTCTAAAGGAGCATTTGGAGAAACAAGTTCCTGCGCTTTCCAATCAACCACGTTAACTTTCATGTTGTCTCCTGGAGAACTTGGACCAGGTCTTGGAATATCTTTCACAACATTCCTGAAAAAAGTTGGTTTCAGCTGCTTCATTAGTTGTTCTGTTTTCATCAGTATCTGGGGCATCAAGGAAAAAGAAAACAAACTGACGTAGGAATGCCAGCGTTTGCGTGTAAATATATTTTCATAAAAAAAAAAATGGATGACGGAAAACTGACATATATATCACAATTAAAAGATAAATTTAAGTTGGGCCTCGTAATAAACTTCAGCCATGTGTAAAGGTAAGATTCCAATATCAAAGTCTATTCAGGTAACAAACAGAATCTCTCAAGCAGCCATATTTCAAGACTATGGTTGCTCTGGACGTACAATAAAAACGAAAAAAATATAAAGGAGTTCAAAAACCTTGACAAATCTGAGCACTTCATTTTCTTATTGTGGGCAATAAAATAATTATATGGGAAAAGTTGGAAAATCATAGCATACTGATAAATAAAAGTAACACGATCCTTATTGATTGTGTCAGCTTTGTATAGGATGTTACCTCTAAGCTTACCTAAGTAAGAAAGAAAAGGAAAGAAAATAAGAACAAAGACTCTAAGATAACCAAGTCACGAAATCTCTCCAAAAATTTTATGTCAGCACTTGTGTGTTACACCTCCTTCAGGACCTACACTACCAGAATTAGATTTGACAAGTCAATTCCAGTAACCAGCATTCCAGAGCTTGACTCATGAAGAAGGCTGAAGACAACATTATTAAACTCAAAGCAGTCATGTTCCCATGTAAGCAACACATATAGCTTGTCTTGTAATTTGAAGGCTCCTTCAAACTTTTCAAATCTATCTGCATTAACTTTGAAGGCATGCTTTTGTGGAAGAAGCTAGTCTTACCTGAGAATGAGATACGACTCAGATTGCTGAATGAGGAAAACAGAAAGAATGATTAACTCATTTTGACGTTGCATCGCTACATATATTAGACAAAAATATATTTATGGAAGTCATCGTCAGGCCGTCGACAAAATATTAGAGATCTACTACGGTCTAATTTGATATTTTTGACTGAAATGTGAGCTATCATTGCGAGTAAAAACACTTCAAAGATACTTTAAAATCAGCACTATGCGTGCATGTTCTAATCTTAATTTCGTAGTAATAATATTTTTCTTTAACATTTAATGGCACATCGATGATTTTTTACCTCCCCACAACATTTAAGATAGCTAATTCTGCTCTCATTGTGAAGCATGCTACTGTTACAAATGAATTTCATACAAAAGGTCTGGGTTCTGCAACAGCAACCTACTCGGATCCATTTACTCAGTATAACGGTGACGAGTGTCAAAAATGATTATAAACACTTTTATCACAACTTACCAAAAGATTCAGGAGGCAAAGGGCCATATACAAACAGCAGGGTGAGCATAGCACCAGCTCGAAGTGGTCCACTAAATTCTCCGGTAAGTTTAGTTGTTACGAGTATGAAATTCAATTCCCTGTCCCTTTTTTATGCAGATCAAAATAAAATAAAATAAAAATAATTTTCTAACTTGAAATACTCGAAGGATTGCCTACAAGCCCAAACTAGCGGAAGATCTCTCAAGACATGAAAAATAAATTACACAAAAAAACTACAGAGCTGACGTCTGATTGAAGAAGTTAATTTTTACTTGAAGTGATATTACAAGTTCATACCATGTAAAACCTTGGCCTGATCCATGAAGCAATATGAAAACATAACCCAAATGCTTCTCGTGAATATAAGATCATCTGTAAAAAGGTCAATCGAAACAGCAGCTGTTATAAGATTCTGTGTTTATAAACTGTGAATTCCAAATAATAATTTTTATCACAAAACATGAAACAAATTTAACAATGACCGAATTAAGAAATCAATGAATAAGAAAAACATTACTCCTTAAATAGAAAGAAGTTGTTAGCTTTGACAGATAAAACGTATTCAGATAATTCATTGTTAAAAACAAGTCGTTTAAGAACACTTGAAACTTGAAGATCATAGTTTCTAAAATACATTAACAACACTCAATTCAACCAGCCCCTTCTCCTAAAGAACACCCAAAATCAGTAAGACTACATTTTTTGAAAGCCAATAACTTGGTAACAGAAATTGATGCAGAGCAAGTCAGAGATTTCCTCCCTCCTCAAAAAAGTACAGCTGCATTGGCACTACACTAAAATGGTTTTAGCAGTAAATCTACAAGCAATATAATCGCTACTTTCTCTCATTTCACTATAATCCTTACTTACTATTAAGAATTTAAAACACTTGAATTTTTACTTTTGCATTAATTAATAAATCAAGACAGCAACAATTACGTAATGATTAAAAAACAACTTATCATAAGTATACCACGAGAAGCCATTAGCATTTACTACATCAGCACAAGAAAAACTACAGCTCTCGGATATTTTAATTTAATGAAGGAAAAGGAAAGGAAAGGAGTGTGGTGATTATGATATTTGAAAGTTGTAGGGTTTTGATAGGAGAAAGGTTGATTGATTGAGTTTAGTGTTGACCTGAGAGAAGAGAAGAGAAGACAGTAGGAGTCGGTTCAGCTTTTGCTTTTGCTTTCGCCACCTTTGTGGCGACGGTGCGGGATTCATTTAGCGTTTTGCTAGTTTGCGTCGCCATTTGTGTTGGTTGGAAGGCTTCTTGGCTAGCTTTCGACGTGGATTCTCAGACACTTGTTCGCCCACCCCATGCTATCATCACCTTTTTTCCATAGGATTGATCGGAAAAATCTGACTAGGAGTGGATCCGATCTCAAAAGCTTGGATGGGTTAATTTATAAGTTGAATTAAAAAACGAGAAAAAAAAGTCATCAATATTAGTAAAATTAAAATACATAATCATGCCTATTATGATTTTCTCTTCTGAACCATATTTTAAAAAAGTAGATTTTAAAAAATATATATTTAAGTAAGATGAATTTTTATTATAAGAAATATATGAAAGGCAGATTATTATTAATAAAAAAATATTATTTTAATTTTTATAAAATTAATATTTAAAATACAATTGTATATAGAACCCATTATTAAATTTTTTTTTTTTTTTTCGATTGCAGAAGCTACTGCAAAATAGCAAGACCCTTAACTCTAGTGGCCCTCTATTTTTCCTATATTTATTTAATTATTTATTCAATAAATAAGTGTACACACAAGACTTTGAAATTCAAGGAGTAAGTAACAAACGGTACAATTTGTCTGTTTAAACCTCACTCTCCCCTCCTCTCTCTCTCGCTAGTCGCGTCTTCAAAACGAAGCAAAACCCTAACACCAAAAATCTCACAACAATCCAAACAAATTCAATTTCATTAAAACCTAAATCTCCTCTTCTGTGTTGCCTCAAATGTCACCGGCTGCGGCCGTCGATATCAGGTCACCGGTTACCTCCAAACACCCTTCCTCTCTCCAAAACCCTTACCCCAGTCCAATTCAGAATAACCTCCGCCAAACTGTAAATGCTACGTTTTATGGTAACACCAGCGAAATCGATATGAATAAAAACGGGTCGCATACCGGGACGGGACGGCCGAGGCCGAGGCTGATGAAGGTGAGGAAGCAGTTACATGGGAGGAACAGAGGAGAGGGTCCGGGTGAGTCCGGTTCCGGGTCGGATTTTAACCCGTTTAAGTCAGTAGGTGATGATTTAGATGGGAATAGTTGTGTGTCCAATGTGGGTTTTGTGTTTGGCGCAAATGGGGGTGAAAAAAGTGGGGATTTTGATCAGGGTTTGAATTCTAGGGTGGAATTAGATTCTAAAGAAACAGGATTTGGTGGAAATGTGGGGCAGTGGAGTGAAAAGGAGCCAGCTTTGGGTTTGAAAGTGGAGCCTACGGAGCTTGGTAATATGGGTTTTGTGTTTGATGCTAATGGGAACGGTGTTGGGGTGAAATATGATGTGGAGAATAGAGAATTGAATGAGTGTGTTGTGAATGTAGGCAGAGTAGAGAGTGAAAAGGTCAGTAATGCGGGTGACAGTGAGTTTTTTGATGACAAAAGTGAATTAAGATCGAGTTTGAATTCCAATAAGGGAGATTCTAGTGGGAATGGGGTGAAGTTGGGTTCTGATGATGTTGGTTTTGTGTTTGGTGCTGCTCGTGAGGCTTTCAGTACAAATGTGGGGGCTTCTGGTTCTAGTTTTGTATTTCGTGCTAATGCTGATGATTCCATTGCAAATGTTGAGGTTTCTGGTTCTGGTTTTGTATTCAGTGCTGATACTAATGATTCTAGTGCAAATGTGGGGGTTTCTGGTTCAGGGTTTGTGTTTGGTGCAAGTTGGTTTGATAAGAAGTTAAATTCCAACGAGGGAAAGCGAGAATCTGGTGAAAGTTCTGGAAATTCAGTCTTTTCTGATACAGGGAAGATGATTAAATTCAAGAATGAGGCCGAGCTTCATGAAGTGGAAGGTAATAGTAATGGCGTTTTTGTGTTTGGTAGTAGCAGCAAGAAAAGTTGCAATCTTAATGAATGTGTGGTTACGAACTTCCCTGTTGAGGTCAAGTCAAGTGGCGGAACTTTTTTAAACTACAGCATTTCAAAGGATCAAAATGGTAATCTGGATTCTAGTGTCAATGGTAAGGGTAAGTTTGCATCATTTCCAAATAGTAGTAATGCAGCTAGTACATCTAGCATTAACCCAATATTTAATCTTCCAGAAGAGATTAAGAAACTTAATATTAATGAGTTCAAGAATGTTAATGGAGCCGACAATGAGAATTCATCTGCAAATGATGATTCTTTATTTGTTATCAGAAGCAGTAAAAAGGCTTCTGCCTCTTCTAATGGAAGTTCAGATACTTGTTCTCCGGAACAGAATGCTGCTGTGGGTTCAGGTGGTGATAAATTTGAATCCAGTGACAAGAATAGAAGTTGCAATACCGGTAGTACTTCTATCAAAACTTCGAGTTCAGAATTATTTAGGTTTCAGGCAGGATGTGTGAAGACTTCTTTTGAGGGCCAATTATCTGAAGATCGAATGAATGATGATACAAAACTCAATGGAGCTGCTCCTCTAACTTCATTCTCATTGGCTGGTTTTGATTCCCAAGTACATAGTGAAGTTTCTGAAGCAACAACTATGGCTGGAGTTGAAAGGGAAAATAACAAAAGTAGTTCTACAAGTGATCCGGGTGGATTAGGGATGCCCTTAACAGACTTCAAAACACCATGTGATCCTTTTTGTTTTAAAACAAGTGTATTTCCAGAATCAAATAAGAAACCAGAATTTACTGTAAATAACCGATCAAAGAAGGGCAAAAGATTAGAAATGAGGGTAAAGTTGAAGCAAGATTCTTTACGTAAGCAACACCCAGAGCAAGTTTATGTGCAAAATGAAAGGTGTGGCCAAGAAAATCTAAATTCTCCCGGATGCTACTCGCCCATGGATTTTTCTCCTTGTCGGGAAACTGCAGCAGCTGGGAAATTTTCTGAAGAAACTTCTGTGACATTAAATGATTCCAACCCCCAAGAAAATAATTGTGCACCCTCAATGTTGCATTCAACAGCGACAACTGGTCTCAGAGAGGTTGAAGGATTAGATGTTAAGAAAGATGATAGGAGGCCAAGAGAGAAGATGAATCAGGAGAGTTCTGGCTGTGGTTCTGAAAGATGTTTCATGGGTGATTGTATCTCTAAAGGGTTTGTTTTTGGTGCTGAAATGTCCTGCCCTGGTTTCAACTTTGAGCAGGTGAGTAGCAGCAATGATGGTGCAGCTTCCGCTGAAGTTACGCATGGTTTAAAGACAGAAAGCAGCCATCAAATGCAATTTTCCTTTGCTTCAGGTTTGGAAGATGTAGATGAGAGAAAATTTTCCTTTTCTGCTTCACCCTGCTCATCAACACCAAAACGGCAGTATAGAAAGAAATATAGGAGGAAACCTCCATGCGAACCATTTATTTTTGTCCCAAACCCAAATGTAAGTAAAGTCAATTATTGTTCTTTCCAAATTCCATCCATGCCATCACTTCTGTATATATAGCTTTTGACACTGTGCAGGGTCAAGGAGAAGATTTATCTACTCGACAGAAAAAGGTGGGGAATAAATCTGAAATAAATGAATTGGCGAAGCAAGGTTCGATCTCATCCACTGGCTCTGTACAGGAAGAATGTGAGATGTGGCGAGCAAGGTGCTTTCTACATAAAATCTATTAATGACTAAATAGCTCCCACATTGTTTACTGCTGAATATTAGTATATATTACTTTTGAGACTGTGCATTTGATACTTAAGTTGGATAGGGTTTGGTTTTTTCCAGGGGAAACCATGCTTATCAAAATGGGGATATGTTGAAGGCAGAGGATTTTTATACATGTGGGATAAATTCCATTCCTTCTAGTGATATTTCAGGATGCTGTCTTAAGCCTCTTGTTATTTGCTATAGCAACCGCGCTGCAACGCGGATGTCTCTTGGAAACATGAGGGAGGCGATAAGAGATTGCATAAAGGCTGCTGACCTAGACCCCAACTTTTTCAAAGTTCAAATAAGAGCTGCTAAGTAAGTCCTTTGCATGGGGTGCATGCAGCAAAATTTACTTCTTATCTATTTCAAATGGTTTGTTTTTACACAATTTTTTGAACTAAATATTTTCTTTTGGTGAATTGGTTGAGTGAAACAAGATTTGGTGACTTGTTTAAGATGTCATATCTTGCTTTGTGCTTTTTTTTCTTTTTTCTTTTTTTTTCTCTTTTTTTTTTTTTTTTGGGGGGGGGGGGGTGTGGTATGTATATAGTAAAAATTATTATATTAGAATATTTATGTCCTGAACCTATGAACAATATCCTTTGCATCGCACCTGAGAATGGCTCTCTTTGAATTTTCATTTCTTATATGCTGACTTCATCTGAAGGATAGGAGTTGTTTGGTTGTGCTTCATATGTAGATTGTATATGACATCTATATGTTGAATTTTCATTCTCTATGCTAAATGGTGTACTCTATATTCTAAATATGTGTGAATTTCTTTTTGTTTTGAATCACCATATTTTGTATGTCCACCATGAGTGGTCCTTTTTGACCATGTACACTGATTAAGAATAGCTAATAAATGCTGTGTCAGTTAGTCTTCTTTTGACTGACCTTACTGCATTATCCCCATTTGCTTCTTGCTGAATGTAGCATCTGTTTGAAAATGATGTGTTGCATGCTGTAAACATGTTGGGATTTTTTTTCCCTTTCCAGTTGTCATCTTCAGCTGGGAGAAGTTGAGGATGCGCTTCACTATTTTAATAAGTGCTTGGAATCTAGAGTTGGTGTGTGTTTGGATCGAAGAATCACAATAGAAGCTGCTGATGGCGTACAGAAAGCTCAGGTATGCATTTATTAGCTTAAGTGGTGCTGATGTGACCATCTTATGGTAGTAGATATATGATGCTTTTCATTTATTTTATATCGATCTTACTTCTAAAATAGTAGTGGTGAAAAAAGTTCAAATAAAAGAAGAGATATAGAGGATAAAGGTTACTTTTCCACTTAGGAATATCTTGTACCTTTTTTCCTTAAGCACATTACTTTTTCGAGCAGCAGCTCCTAATTAAGCAAAATAATGCAGTTCTAAAGGTTTATTAGGATAGAACTAGGTTTCCGTTTCTGGCAGAATACAATTTAACAAGCATTACATCCTACAGGCAGTATAAATCATATCTTTATAAGTGTTGCATTGTTAAATTGGCCTGTAAAATCTAGAAAGAAATTTGTTTTGATTACAAAATGTGTAGTTGGGACACAAAAATATGCACTTCATTTTTCATTGATTTCACATTTTGGATGGGCTATCAGAAATTGCTTCTTAATGGTTAAATCATCCTGTCACTGTGACATGGTTGGTTGGAGTTATTTGTCTTTTGGATCCTCCTTCCTCTTCCTTTCCTGCTATCCATGTGTGCATTTGCAAGAGATCAATTCCATGACTGATTGAGTGGTTTTCCTTTCTTCCAGAAAGTGGTAGAGTGCACAAACCATTCTGCAAAACTTTTGGAAGAGAGAACATATGATGCAGCACTTAATGCTCTAGATGTGATTGCCGAGGCCTTATCTATTAGCCCCTACTCAGAAAGACTACTGGAAATGAAAGCGAAGTTTCTGTTTATGGTCTGTGCTCTTTCAACATTTTTTTTTTGCTCTTGTTCAAGTGACTAAATAATTTGGAATATTGAAGAATGTCAGTTGATAAATTTCTGCCCATAAGAGTATTTCATTTGTTTGCCTCTAGATCTTTTCTAATCATAGGCTGTTTTGGTGGCATTTTGTAGTTGCGGAAGTATAAAGAGGTGATTCAGATGTGTGAGCAGACTCTTAATGCTGCTGAAAATAATTTTGTTTCAGTAGGTGTGGATGGGCAGTTTGTAGATATTGGCTGTTCTGAAAGTGAAAATTGCTCATTCGCAAGGGTGTGGAGATGGCACTTAATTTCAAAGTCCTACTTTTATTTGGGAAAGCTTGAGGTGGCTCTTGATTTACTTCAGAAATTAGAGCAAATGGGATCCATCAGTTGCAAGTAAACACATCATATCATCAATTCAGATCTAATTTTAATTGGTATTCCTTTCTCAAAATAACTTTGAGGTCCCTGACAATAATTTGAACTATGCAGGAAAACAGATGCAAGTAAGATATTGGAATCATCTGTTACATTAGCTGTCACCATACGTGATCTTTTACGTCATAAGGTATGCTGTTGATTGCTTTAAGTTCACCTCCCTTCTTAGGTTTCAAAATGATCTTTTTGTTTATTGATGTTGACAACATGGTGGTCAACTTGTCAACTAGTGAAACTTTTGATAAAAATCTAAAATCTATATACCCTAATGTACTATGCTGCGTATAACATTGTACATAATCTTATGATTCATATCACCATGTCGTCTTAATCTGTGCCCATTTTAAGCAAATGACCACTAATGTTATAACTGTTTTCTCCATGCCCATTTTTTAACAATGTATAGACATTTAAAAATCGCAGATGATGAAAAACAAAATCCAGTGGAAATAATAATCAGGTAGCTTTTGGTATTGTTGATGCTTGGGGTTGGTTTGATTGGATTGCCTATTCTAAAGGACTTTTAACAATGTAGATTTGGTTAACTGATTTCATTTATTGAGTTTGTGTTTGGAAAATCTGCTATATGTGTTATCATTGTATGATAATTAATACCCATAGAAAACTAGGGCTGGAATGCACATTCCAATTGCTAATGATTGTCTATGAAGACAGATTAAGTGATTTATGTTTGGTGTTTGATTCGGTTCTGGGTTCCCTCTGGCAGTCTTATGGTAGATTACATATTCCATGGTCTTACTCTTGTCTTTTCATGAAATTCTTCCAGCTGAACTAATTTAGCATTCCTGTCAATTACAGAGTGCAGGAAATGAAGCAGTTCAATCAGCACGGTACACTGAAGCAGTAGAACATTATACTGGTGCTTTATTAAACAGTATTGAATCCCGCCCTTTTGCAGCAATTTGTTTTGGAAACCGTGCTGCTGCACACCAAGCACTGGGGCAGATTGCTGATGCCATTTCTGATTGCAGCCTAGCTGTGGCACTTGATGGAAATTATTCAAAGGTTTATCTCTAAAAGATGTCTTGCCACCAGTTAGTTGATAATTTGATATGGAGCTCAACAAGGAAGAATTAAATGTTTCCTTTAACATTGTTAAATAACACAAACACATGCTATGAATTGCATCCTTTGATGAACATGGACATATTTTGCCTAAACGCTTCCTGCCAGTTTGCTCTGTGAGAGGGAAGAATTCTGCTTAATTTAAAGGGATGTGAGATATAGACATCAAATTTTAACTACTGTTTACATGGTTGCCTGATTGACCTGCTATTAATTGCTCAATTGCAACTGGTGCAGGCAGTTGCCAGAAGAGCTGCTTTGCATGAGAGGATTAGAGACTATGGACAGGCGGCTAGTGACCTTCATAGGCTTATTTCTATTCTTGAAAATCAATCCGATGGAAAAGTCAGACAGTCCAGCAAACCTGCTAGATCCACCAGCTGGACAAAAGAATTAAGGCAAGCTCGTCAGCGTTTGTCCTTAATGGAAGAAGAGGCTAAGAAAGGAATCCATTTGGACTTATATTGTATTTTGTAAGTCATTTTGGAACCTTCAACGCATTATGCTTTCACTGGAACAACATCATGTTTGTAATGTTTAGATGCTATTGCTCTCTTTAAACCAGATATCTGTGGTGCTTCTAGAGTCATAGTGGTATTGTTGCCAGATTTGTTGCACTATAATCTTTATTTTCTTTGTCAAGGTTTTTAAAGCTGAGCCTTTCTGAGCATAAAATTTAATCCTATCATGGCATATGCTTTACCAAGTTTCAAATTCTCAATATATACACGCTTGTGTATATATTGAGAATTTGAAACTTGGTAAAGCTCTTTAATTAAGAATGTGTAGTGCACTTTTTCTTTCTTTCTTTTTTTAGAATTGTAAAATACCTCGAATCTGCCCAGTTACAAATCATTCTTTTACTGGAAAGAAAAGGGGTTCTGCTTTTTTTACTTGTATTTAATCTGTTACTGTTCCCGCATCGCTGGGCTAACATGGTGATATTTGTATCTAAAACAATCAAGGCAATTTTCTGGTCATAATTAAATGCAGCATGCCAGCATTTTATACTTTCATAATTTGCCAACTATATATAATTTCTTTGTTAGGGGAGTCAAGGATTCTGAGAGAGCATCTGATATAAAAAAGGCATACCATAAAGCAGCACTTAAACATCACCCAGACAAGGTTTCTAGCTTTCCACCCCTGCGTATTTATTACTGCTGATCCTGTTTCCAAATCTCACAGGTTTCTCTTGTATGTTTTTTCCTCCAATTGTAGGCTGGTCAGTTCCTGGCAAGAAGTGAAAGTGGAGATGATGGGCGGCTCTGGAAAGAAATTGTCCAGGAGGTTCACGCAGATGCTGACAGGCTATTTAAGATGATTGGAGAAGCATACGCAGTACTCTCTGACCCCACTAAGGTTTGTTATCCACTTGATTTCAATAGGTCTAATATGTGGCTTTATTCTAGATTTTGAGCTTTCTTTCTTCAGATACCTGTACTGTCATCAATTCCTATCTCATCAGGTGTTTTTCACCTTTAAATTGTGTGGCTAGTCTTTTACATCTTTAAGCAACCTTGTCTGTGTGGCTACTATTGTTGGTCACCTTGATTACTATGAATGAAGGCATCCTTTGATTAGCAGCAGTTAATCAAAATTGGAAATGGATTGTTTACAATTTGCATGTATGAATGCACATGTGTGATGTATACTTGGATTTTGGTTGGTGTAGAAAAACTAAAAATCATTGCCAATTTCACAATTATCACAGTTGCAACCGCCACTCATTGCCATCAATGCTGGCAACATTTTTCCATTACCACCTCCATCATGTTCGCTATTGCCATCATCACCTCATCTACATATAACCGCCGCCACCCACCACCTCTTCTACCATGGAAGCACTATCATCATCATGACCATCAATGTTGCTCCCTCTATTATAAACATCAATATTACTGCTGCCATTGTTGCTGCCATCCATGATAACCATTATGACATGGTCAATTCTACCCCCAACTATAACATGGGCATGACAATTGCTGCAACACCATCACTGTGATAAACATGTGCTGCATTATAATTCTTGACTCGTTTGCTCCAGACACATAAAGATGGTCAAAGATTCTATCTTGTAATTGGTTGTTTTTCCTGTAGTGGTTTGTTTATCATTGTAATTAGTATTTCTTGTTGTCATGGTTTGTTATTTAACGTGATCTGTATTTTGTCTTGTAGCCTATCTAGCATCCTAAATGGTATTTTGTCTTGTCTGTCTGTAGTGTGATTTGTGTTTCATTCTGTATTTTATATTGTTTCTCAGTATCAGTCTGTTTCCCTGTTATATTTCAAATATAGTACCAAGGTATGTTTTGTTTTCCAAATAATTTGTTATCTATTCGAGTCCCTTGGTTCTTATTCAAGCATTCCATTCATGGTAATTGAACAGTATTGAAAACTTTCGAGGTTTTCTACATTTTCTTTGTTTTTCCTTTTCATTATTAATGACCTTGTGAACTAGAAGGGAATATGTTATATGCTAATTGTAATCTATTTGTTTTCTTTCTTTCTTTCCTTTTCTGTTTCAGTCCACTGTATTACTCCTATGGAAGGTGTTTAACTTGCTGCCTAACCTCTGTTATAAATTACTTTTGATATGTGTGACGAAAATAGTAAGGTGTTCATCCTTGATCCCATATAACTTGGACAGACATGACTTCTCAATTACAGGATGGTGTTATTCCATATCTGTTTTCTGCATTGTGCTTTTAGTGAAGGTTGTTAACTACTAGGAGCATGACTGAAATCGTATGTTATCTCTTTGTCTGACTAGTGAACTAGTTTTTGTGCCCAAGGTAAAATTCAACTTATAACCTATCGACCTTAAACAAGGGCTAGAGCACATTGTTGAATGAGGTTTGAGATTTTATCTAGAAATTCTAGTTGGCTCTCAAGCAAGAACATGTTCTCTTATTCTGTTTGCATTTTTTGATTAGCAACCATTGCCTCATTTTGATGCATTGTTTTGAATTGTCAGCGTTCGGAATATGATCTTGACGAGCAAATTAGAAGAGCATCAAAGGAAAGCAATGGAAGCAGTCCTCATGGAAGAACATCATACACACGTGGCAATTCAAATGAGAGAAATGAGTACGGGCGAAATTGGCAGGATAATTGGAAGACTTATGGTTATTGGAAGACTTACGGTTATGCACGTTCACGCTGGTAGGAGAAATATCCTATGTCTCAGGATTTATATGCAAATTGCTTTTTTGAGATCAAGGTCAGGTCAGCTTTTACGGAACGAAGTTCAAGATGGATCTTCAGGACAGAGTAACCATTGATCTGGTCTAGCAACTAACAGCCTGATAATGGATCCAGACTGATTGGCATTGGTCTAAAAATGGATGTCTTAGTAAAGTTGGCATATTTCAGTCTAAGAAATGTCCAGTTCTTATGGAGGGTCAACGAGAAGATTCGGTTGGAGAAGGATACTGGACCATGAAGGGCATTGTTTGCAAGCATACTTTATACCTGGCTCTGCTATTGTGTCTTGAGCCAAGAGGAACTTTGGACAAAGAAAGAGTCGGGGTTTTATTTATTCAACCCCCATAGAGAAAACAGAGAAGATTTAACTTATAATAGTTTGTTTTCCACATACCACAGGGGCATTGTCTAAAAACAAAAATGCAGGTTGTTTCGTTGTTGTAACCTCCTGGCCTTGCACCTGCCTGGTTGGTGGTGGAAAGTTTTTCACCACAGAAAACTTCGCAAGTTATATATTAAAGAAAAAATAAATGGATGTACTAGTTTTGAGTGTTAGTGCTTAGAACTAAGATCCCCTTTTTCCATCTGGAAGCCTAGAAAGAGAGTGAGCCGATCAGAACTAGGAGATGATAGGATAGCTATGCTGGCAGAAACGCAGTTCACCTTAAAAGAGACGTTCTTAAGGTGATCGGTTCATTGGCAGCGACGGATAAGCGCGATTGCTAATATTTTTTTATAAACAAAGAAAAAAATAGCCCAAAAAAATAAAGCCCGCAAATCATAATAGCCCCCCCAAAAAAAACTATTTAACCAAAGGAAATTCGCTTTTTGAAAATAACAAAAAAAAAAAAAGATGAAATAATTATAAACATCTATTCTCATTTCACTTCATTTACACAAAGGAGTCAATGAGCGTCTCGGTGGGAGTGTGAGACCACACCAAAAAGCAAATGGAAAATCTAGTCAAAATGCATGAATGAACAATGTTAATTTCTCTTTTCAAAAGCTTAGTGTGGAAAAATCTACGGAATAGGAAATGACCAAAAAGCAAATGGAAAATCTAGTCAAAATGCATGAATGAACAATGTTAATTTCTCTTTTCAAAAGCTTAGTGTGGAAAAATCTACGGAATAGGAAATGATAACGGGAATATAATAAAAGAAAAGCATGGGGCCATGCGTGAACCATAGAGTAAGGAAAGTAGAAGGTTAGTCAGTCATGGTGGGAGCTCACAAAGTCCTCACACGTTTGTGATGTATGTGTCTACACACAGTCACACACCGAACAAGCAAGCAAACACCATGGGGAGTCGGGGATGGTGAAAAAAGTAATTGAAATCTAAGAGTATTCAATGTTTTTCCATCTCCAACCGCACCAAAATAAGAGGCCAAAGATAGAGGGAAGAGAGGAACGGGGAGGGCTGCGAGAGAGTTTGGGAGAAGGGTTCGGAGAAAAATAACGTTTTATACTCGGTTTGTTTAGGGTTCAAACTGAGCGTCAGTTTTAGACTTTTAAAACCATAACCAAACCAGACAACAAAATTGTGATTTTTTAGCTGGTTGGTTCAATTTTTTTTCCCAGTTCACTCGTTAATCGGTTTTTTTAACAGCCCTAAGCTAGCAAAAAAATCCATTCAGGTAACAGTGCCTCAAGGGCTCTTTCAGGACACTGTCACACCTGCATTTCTCCAACCAGTTCTAACAGCTTCTATATCGAAAATAAAATAAAATCGTTACAGGATTATTGATGCAAACACCATCTCAATGGTCCTAATATGATTCGAGAGCTCATTTATTTAAGGTAAATAAACAGTCAAATAAATTACCGATGTGAATAACAGCTGAAAATAGGATGCATTGATTTTTCATTGATACAAACAAGCAAAACATAAACCCTCCTTTCAAAATTAATAACTATTCTAGATTTGCTCTAATTCTGGAGCTTCTGGGAAAGGTTAATCAGTACAATTTCTCGAATTTGTCTGTTCCTCAAACCAAAGAGAAACAAAATTCAGATGCCAAAAATCTTAAAACAAACGAGTCCCCCGCGTCTTTACAAAGAAACTCTATCGAGCAGCCTGTGCATGTGCATGCTCCAGAATCTGACTGACTGACTTGGAAGTACGGCCTGATAATGCCTTGGTGTGATCTATCAACTGCTCATACCTGAAAGACAAGAAATTTGTCACCCAATTTTCGAAGAAAAGTAGAGACCCCTGGGAACTGACATCTAAAGATTATGGGAGGTACAGAGAATAAAAAGACCAAAAGACTAATAGGTAACAAGAATCATAAGCATTCCCGCGTACAAATATAATAATCTGTATCTGCAATCTTACACATTGGGATGGTTGGGCTCCATAATAACAGTTCCTGATTCTGAATCAATCTTAGCATCAAGCTTGGAGTTACGGATGAGATTCACAATCCATCTCTCAGCCTCCTCAAAATTCAAGTTCAATTTCTCTGCAAGGACTCTGCCGTAAACAGCCAAGTAATTCGAATAAGTATTTTAACAGAGGCAATAAAAAGTACATCAAAGTCAACACTGCAAAGTGTTTGGACCGATAGACATTCAATGAGAGCAAACTAATGGTTTAGACCCTCCACTCAAAAAGGAATGGTTTTTCGAGGGACAGAGTTCCAATCAACTCTATTTGTGACATTTGTAGCAAACAATTAAAAATAATGAATATACATACCCTATGTCAATACGCTGATGTATCCGGCAATAGGTTTCAAAGATAAATAGACGGGCATTTTCAAGGAACTCATCTCTCAACAGCACATTGGAAAAGCTGCCATCTTCTAGACGTTTGCCAAGGAAAGGATCATTTAGTATCACCTATAATGAGTATAACAAGTTAGCATTATCCATGAGTTAACGATCAGAGGGAGAATTTATTATCAGAGAACATAATAAGCAAAACCAAGAAAGACAAAAAGAATAAAATGGGGGGGGGGGGCATCCAGAAAATTGGAAATCAATACAACTTAAATGACACAATTAGCACAAACTTTCTTGTACAGGGATATTAACATGCCAATCACATTAGGGCATAAAAAGCTTACTTCTTCGCACTCCTTCATCTTCTTTTGTGCCTCATCAAAATCATAATTAACATAGACACATGCCAAAAACTCTGTGATAGGATCTTTGTAAGAGTGCTGCTCTTGCTGGATAACCTTTATAAAATCCTTGAATTGAGGTCGTCTTCTTTTGTTGACAATGAATGCAGTTGCTAGGTAACGCAAAAGATGGGATGCATTGGTTTGAATGGCATTGAGATACCTAAAATAAAATGGGAAGATCAATTTGTATCATCCTGTAAGCCTTTGTCTTAAGAAGGTACAAAAGATAGTTAATTAAATTGAGAGATTAATCATGTCCAAAGCGAAAAAAAAACTATAAAGAGATGTTGGTTAACTCCTGGTTCCTTATATTTTTACAGAATAAGAATACGTTTCAATTGAGTAATACCCACAAGTCATTTTTTCAGTCAGAAAAAATAGAAAACATGTCATAGTTGAAAATGTATGCAGAGCAAAAGGGGTCAAGTCATACTTGTCCTGGTTAAACAAGTCAATAATCTGTGTTCTTCCATTGTCATTGTTGAAAAAGATGAAGAGACTCCAATGCATCAACCATATTCTACTTTGCACCTGATTCAAAGGCGATGAGAAGCTCTGCAATAGACAAGCATCCTCAATAAGCACATGTTACTCGAAAAATAAAAGGAAAGAAAGAAAGCATACAACTCAAACAGAAAAGCAAGGAGTGGTGGAAAACAACCTTTGAGTCAATAATTTCTTTCAACCGGTTAAGTTCTTCAAGAGCAATATCCCAGTTTTGCATCAGTATCTCAGCTGCCATCTTTCCCCACAAAGCACTCAAACTCCTTTCACTGTTGTTGCATAAGCCCCTGTACTGATACAGATAGTCAGCAGCACCAGAGTAGTTTCCACATTCAAACTGGAATTTGGCATATTGATACAATGCCTCAATCTGCTCCTGACCAATCTGTTTAGAGAGAGCACTATTGTTCAATGAGTTTAGATAGCATAATAAGAAAACCCCTCTTTCCAAAACACACAACTTTAGATGACAGAAATACCAGGGGATTACAAATAGCAAACAGACAGCAATTTTCACATAATCAATGTGTGTATTGATGGTTTGGAATGTAAAACAGGTGTAGGACATCTGAATCTGAACAGAAAAGTGGTTTTGGCTCTTTTCATTGAAATCACTGGCTTTCACACAAATGGTCACCTTTGCTTATTAACTATTAATGGTAACAAAAATACCCTCTTGAATGTTGCAACATGAAAAAACTACAAACCCAGATTTCCTAAAATCAATTCAGATATCTTGTAGTTCCTAGATAATTCCTACGTAACAATTCACATAAAACAAGACAGGAAGAAAACCAACACGTAACCCTCTCTTGACTGAAGATGTCCAAAAAAAAAAAACCTGATAACGGTCATGAAGCATCTGAAGATTATACTGCTTATCAGCCCTCAACTCCTGCATAGCACTCGCATTCTGCAAGAATTCTACCAGGGGTGCAGCAGCCTCCTCCAATGCCTTCAATCTAGCCACTACCTCTGCCCTCCTATCAATCATGTCTTAACACCAACAACAACAAGAATCAAACCTTCAACATTTGAACCCACAAACAAATTCACAGTATTTATAGTTCCAATAAAAGAACGTTCCTGCCTTGAAAATGAAATATATTTGTTAAATTTCACAATTTCATCAAACAGATACGTACACTTTTGCTGTATCCATAGGTGTATAGTGTCCAAAAATATTTTATTTTTTTTTCAATCAAACAATTTAATCAAGAAATACACGCATTCACTATATGTACAGGTACAATTTATTGGAATTAAAAGAAAGACTATGGGCTTCTTATTACATTTAATGCAGCAAAAGAAAACACCAAAGCAATAAAAATAATAAACAAAACACACTCCTTTTATCTTAAAAAAAAAAAAAACTATTAGAAATAAAAGACTTTCTATAAATCTCAACAATTTAATCCATCAAACACCCGGTAATTCACTATATCTACATGCACGTGTCCTAAAAATCATATTTTTTATATGGGTTTTTCTTCGCTTACCTTGAGGCACTTCTTCGGTGCGGTAAAGACTCTTGTGGATGTCCATAGCGTAATCAACCATGTTTGTTTTGTTCAACAGCTCGATTTTGGCTTTTAAGATCTGCTCATCTGGGTAAAGCTGACTTTCTTGAAGGAATTCTAGCAGAGGAAATACTAAGTGGCGGTCCAGATTTGGTGCAATTCGTGGTGTCAGATCGTAAGTCGCCATGGTTGCGGATATTGGCTGCTGCTGCTGCTGCTGCTGATGATGCTGATGCTTTGGGGTTTAACCTACATAAGGAGAGAGGCGAGGGAGAGGAGTTATTTGTTTTGGGAAATATCAAATATAGCCCTGACGTTTATGTAAATTATTTTTTGAAAAACAAGAGACGATAAAAACTTTTCTTAAGAAAACTCAGTTTAGTCCTTAATACATTACTTCATTATCAATTAAACCCTGATATGTTGATTTTGTTAATTTTGCTTCATATATAATCAATTTCAAACAATATGCATATGTTCATTAGGTTTTTTTTTCTAAGATGCGAAAAATAGAAACACTAACTTGTCCCAAACGACAATTTCAGCATGAAATTGTGGTAAAATTTCCTTGAATTCTCCTTTTATACAAAATCACCAAATTCATTATGATTTGACTTTAACATTGTCTTTATAACTTTAAATCAACTGTGATAGATGTTGTTTGATTTTGTGTTTTAAAAATATTTTTGAAAAAAATTTAAAAAATTATTTTTTTGTTTTTTTAAATTATTTTAATGCGTTTATATCAAAAATTATTTTTAAAAAATAAAAAATATATTTTAACGTATTTTCTAGTAAAAAATTTAAAAATAATTATAATCACACTTTCAAATACCCTTAAAACCATAAATAATAAATAATGGATGGATGGATGGAAAGATGAAATTGTCTCAATATAATAAATGTTAGGGTCAAATCTTAATTGTTGGTACCATGCTGTGGGTTTATATTTTAGTTAATAAATAATGTTATTTAATTTTAAAATCTTGCATTAAAAAACAAAAATTTAGAGCATACACATGAGTCGGTTTATTTAATGTATATAGAAAGGTCACCATGATATATCAAATTATTTTTATAACAAAGTATAGAATATTACGTTAAGCAAACTTTTTTTTATGACTCTTTTTTAAAAGTTTCTTGTGCTATATATTTCTTTCTTATGTATTGATATATACTTTTTTTTTATTAATATTATGTTTTTTTTAATAAACACGAATTTAAAAGTGTTGACTCGTCCATCTGTGTATCTCTTAAAATTGATTTTATTCGTCTTTGGTAATTTAGGTTTTTTGTCATTTCTTCCATTCTTCAATCCAGATCTCCTTGTTGATTCATTGCCCAACTAGTTCAGCCTTTGTTGAGCTGGTGCCAATGGTCGCTTCTCATTACTCAAGTAAGGTTTTTTTTTTTTTCAGTAACGCGGTTCAACTGTGTTTTATTATAGTTTTGAAGTTCTATCGCCTGGCAGGTTGATCTAGGACTCGACTGATTCGGAGTTAGAACCGGGTCAGGTTTAAGAAAAAATAGAAAAAAAAACTTGGGGTGACCCGGGGGGTTGACCCGGGCAAAAACTCAGTTGCAACTCGTCAACTTTTGTTTTTTTACTAAAACGATGTCATTTTAATTTTTAAAAAAATTAACCTGGTTGACCCGGTCAAAACTGGGAACCCGGGTCTTGGACCGAGTTTAAAAACTATGATTTTTATATCGTTTTGATACAGTAATGTTAAAAATAAATTTTAAAAAATAAATAAATATATTATTTTAATATATTTGTAAATAAGAAATACACTAAAAGATAATTATTATTGTAATTTTAAACACTATGGAGGTAGATCGGTCATGCTAAATACAAGAATTAAAGGATTGCCACAAATGGTGGACAACATGATGAAGGAAGACGAACAATGATCAGAAGTGACAGCAATTATATGAAAGAAGAAAACAATTTGCAAGAGTTAAGTTTGGATTTGAGTGATGTCCAATCTTATAATTAGAAAATTAATGATTCTACAGCAATGTAATTGTGTGGTTCTTTGTTTGGTGCCTGCTGACTCGCTACTTTATAACAATCTAGAAAGTTTAATGTATCATGTAACTATGAAATGAATTTAGATGTTTACCCACAAGAATTTTATCTGTAATTTGATATTTTGATAGAAAATATTTTTCGCTTGAAGAAATAATTTTTTCTTTGAAGAGACGTTGAAATTACTGTTCATTGAAGAAAAAAGTAATTATATGAAAAATAACGCATTGATTTAAGTTGACTCAGGCCGATATGTATAAGATTCGGTGTGAAGTATCATTCCTGCCATCGCTGTGTAATAAGAAAGATCCGTTTGCTCTTCCAAAAATACCACGCTAAATCAACCTTTCATTTCTAACTCCTTGAAATTCGGAGAAATTAAGGAAGGAAGACGCCATGACTAGCACCAGTAACTTCAATGTCTACAACATCAACATGATGAGCTTTCTCCTTCTTGTTTCTCTCATCATTGTCTCATATTCACTCGCCATCTCCTTGGCTCTCGAGTCCGAAGTTGGTATGTTCTTCATCTCTCTCCCCATCTCTCGTTCTGTTCTTCATTTTCACTGCCAGTTTTAGTGCTTACGTTGCTTTCAGATAATTAATATTCTACTATTTAGCAAAGATTAAAATGTTGTAGAAAACCCAAATCACATTTTGGGTTTTAAAAGATTAATTTCTTGCTATCCTCCTGTTTGGTTTTTTTTAAGGGGGAAAAAATTCAATCTTGAGGTTCAAATATGTTTTGAAGGTTTTTTCTTTGATGAAATCCCATTTTCAGATGGACCTGCAGGTAGTTAAACTTGATCAGTAGGTAAACTTTGCATAGCTACAAGCCGACCAGTGTCCCTTTTTACAGTTGTAAGGTCACCTACTTGCTGACAAAATTAAATGGCTTTCTAATGGAGTAGATGTAGTGTTCTTGATCTCTGCGTTTTTTTTTATTTTATTTTCATACATGCGGTGCAGAACCAGGAGTCATTTAAAATCTTGTCCAAAAACTTTCCAATTTTGCTTTGTTTAGTGCAAAATTATTGATTTGTTTATACGCTTTTTCACATGTTTGAATATTTATTTCACCATTTTTTTTTTATTCTTTGCTTTGTAAGTTGCTCTAAGTTAATTCAATTCACGATTTACTTTTCTGAAAGAGAATCACTTTTAATTTTGCCATGTTCTTTACTTTGAAACCTGGATTACCTAGCCAAATCTGTGCTTTATGTCTTAGGAGTACAGAAAAGGTGAGAATTTAGAAATTAGAACCTCTCCATCAATTTCATTTTTTGGAGGCTTGTTTTGAAGACTTTTTGGTCAATTAGTAGAGTGATTCATTCCATATCATGAACGATTATCTTCATGGAATATATTCATTTCTTAATGAGTCCAATCAAGCTGGCCCCATCTAATTATTTCCTTTCATCAAACAGAGGATGAAACTCAATTTACATATGAAGAAGGAACTGAAGAAGGGCCGAAGAACTGGGGAAAGATTAATCCACATTGGGAAGCTTGTGGTAAAGGAAAAATGCAGTCACCTATTGATATTCTTGATAGAAGGGTGGAAGTTTTTCCGAATTTAGGAAAGTTGCGTAGGGATTACCAAGCAGCTCCTGCAGCTGTGAAGAATAGGGGACATGACATTACAGTATGCTACCTGTCCCTTGAATAATTCATTGATGCATTTATGAAGCAACTCATTCTACCAAACAAAATTTCAATTTAATCAACCTCTGCAATTATGGTATGCACAAGATGGTTGACCCTGTAAATATTGAACCCTATGAAGCTGATAATAAATTCATTGTTGATTGTTGACCAGAATTCAGGCATACAAAAGTATGCGTCACTAATGCTTACTTGAGACTATGATTTTTTACCAAAAAGAAAATGAAAATCTTATCACTCCATCTAAATTGAATTTCTCGCCAGGTGATTTGGAAAGGAGATGCAGGAAAAATTACAATTAATGATACTGATTACCAACTGCAGCAATGTCATTGGCATTCACCCTCAGAGCATACATTCAATGGTTCAAGGTTTGTTTGTTTGCCTTCTTTATTATTGAAATTTAAAAATTACACCTTAATGAGAACTCTTCCACCTACTCCACTCAACACCCTTCAATCTTCTCACATGTATATCTAATTTCTATCCATATCTTTCTTTTCTGATTTTTGTTAAAAGGCATGACCTGGAGCTGCACCTAGTTCACTATAGCTCTCAGGGAGGGATAGCTGTTGTTGCAATTGTTTACAAATATGGTCGGCCTGATCGTTTCCTTTCAAAGGTATTGTCGTGTATATCAACTGGTCTATCGGTTTGCACGTGTTTGGTGTCTGTCAATATGGTTTTTGTATTGAAATGGATGGTATAAAGTATGATCGGTAAAAGAAACCTTAACAAGACAAACTTTACATGAAGTTTGTTCTTTGAACTTGTGTACAAAGTTAATGGTTCGATTTTAATCTGTAAATATGGAGTTCTCCTTTTAGTGTTACTATTCCCCCTTTTGGCAGTTGCTCCGCCATATAAACCATGTTGACCATAGAGAGCGAGAGATGGGGATTGTCAACCCAGGAGATATCAAATTTGGAAGCAGAAAGTATTACAGATATATCGGTTCTCTCACAGTCCCTCCATGCACTGAAGGTGTTGTTTGGACAATAGTCATGAAGGTGCTTTTACCAAAACCTTCACACTCTATTTCAGCTTCTATATATCTTCTTAACTGGTATAATGGATATGATTGTTCTGATGAATTCTTCCATAAACAGGTCAGGACAGTTTCAAGGGAGCAAGTTAAAGCATTAAGAGATGCTGTTCATGATGTAAGCACTTTTAGTTTAGTTTAAGGATTCATTTCTAATTAATATCTTTTTTATCATTTCAAAATTGAAGGAAATTAGTTGTTTTTTTTCTGGAAATGTGAATCTTCTGAAATGTGATATTCTTCTGTATACAAGATCATAGCACTTCTACTGGTCAACTTCTCTTGGTTTCCTCTGTTTCAGGGATTCGAGGCAAATGCAAGACCAACTCAGCCATCGACTGGAATTCCAATGTACGAGTACAGTCCAAGACGGAATGGGGCCTCTACCTAGTAGTAATATAAACTGAAGAGAAGAATTTAAGAGGCCTACATAGCGCGACTTTTGCATACCATTTATTCAGATGGCAATTTATTTCCCTTATATATACATTTCAAATTTCAAGCCTGTTTATCCTGGTGAAGAACTCAGGCAAGTTGTTGTGGACTTTCTGAGATTAATAAATGAAGACTCTTGAGCTATCAAGAATTATATCCATACATGAATGTTAGTATAAAAACCATTATTAGGAACAGGAAAGGTATTTCTTTACCACTTACGTGTTCTCATTAGCAGCCATGCTTCCTCTAAACCTCATTAGCAGATATCTGTGATAAATACAATAAAACCGTGATGAATTAGCTTCTTTTAGGCAAGTAATTTTTGTTTTTGAGTTAGACAGGCTTCCTTTAGGCAAGCCAGCAATTTTAAAACGCCGCCTCATGCCCGTTTCAGCATGTGTAATTCATATACAGAAAATATGTTGCATGCTGTCAGGCTGTGATGAAAGGAAACTTGAAGCTGAGCAAATCAGTAGAGGCTCCAAGTAAATGGTTAAAGTTTGTACTGATGATTGACGCATGGCAAAGAAAATGTCTTCAACTGCGAATTAAGGGAGGCAGAACATAATTATATGTTGAAGAGACGTTAATTACCATTTCTTTTTGAGAAAAAATAAGAGAGAGACTGAGCACATGCTTGACGCTTCCTCCTGATATCTACCCGCCTAAGGGCAACAACTCTTTGGAGCTCAAAGCCTCTGGATTTGGACCTTATGAACAAGCGAAGCTCATCACCATCTGACCTATGATTCCAACCCAGAATCACTAAACCACAATTCACTTGTACACAATTTAAGGATCACTCATCCCTAGCATTCATTCATTCATTATCCACTCTCTACATGTTAGCTGTAAAATCATGCAACTATATATTTGCAGCGCAACACCAAAGTCAAAGCAGTTGATTAGATGATGAACTAGTAGAGTCTCACAGGCTGTGCTGCGGGTCAGTGCGGAAAAAATTTTAGACGCAATAAAAAAAATATGTAGATGTTGATAATATATTCAAAAAAAAATTATTGACTTTTTGTTTAATATTAAGATAGAAATATATTAGCTTAATCTAGGTTGACATAAAAGAGTTCTTGGGATAATCTTGAAAAAACAAAGTGAAAAGCTCAATACTCAATTAATTTAATGTTCAAGGATAAAAGTGTTAAAAAAATAGCACTTAACTAAGAAACCTTAAATGAGCTCGAGTAAACCAAGCAAACTTATAATGAAAGTCATGCATGTTATTGGATTTAATAATTTTTTTATACTAGAGATTATTTTTTTTCATTTAATTATACGACAATAAAATGTATGAGAATTTTTTGTATGAAATATTTTTTTAAAAGGACAAAAATTATGTTAGACGCGTGTGGCTGAGATAACAAAAGTATATCTTTGGAAAAAAAAAGTGAAATTATATTATTTTTTTTAGTTTTGAGCTAATTTAAAAAATAAATCATCAATAATAAAAGGTAAAATCATATTTTTTAGAATTGAAAGACAAATAAAGCATTAAACAAATAAAATAAATAAATAATAGCTCAAATGTTACCGATGGACTCACTAAATCTATGATTTGGTTTTAAGAACTCAAATGTGTCCAATAATTTCTTTTATCAATTGCTTTTAATCCAAATATAAAATAACAAAACTTTTTAAAAAAAAAACTCAAGAACATTGAGCCAAAAAAAATCAATTTGCGCTTTTGGGCTTGACTTTTTTTTAATTTCTTAACAGGTCGTTCGTTTTTTTTTTAAATAAGACAACAAGCAACATGTCGTCTGACAAGAGATAATGAGAAAACAAGGTGTTGGTTTTTTGGTTTGAAAAGTCATATTCACCTATTTTTTACCCAAAACAAATAGAAAACAATCTAAACATCTTGATAAACTTATCTATGACCTTAAAAAACCTAAAAAAATAATTTAAAAAACTTAAACAACCTGAATTCAAAAACATTCTCATAGTTAGATCTGTTTTTTCGGGAAAAGAAAAGGAAAAAAACACTTAAATAAAACTTTCCTCATGAAATGAAATTCATTGACACCAATATTAACAATTTTGATGGTTGAAATTATCATTAATAACCACTCTCTTTTCATCGAAATCTCGCATTCCTCTCTCCTCACAAAAAAAAAATGAAAAATAAAATAAATAAATTTTGATGTTAAAATTAAAATTTTCAAAACTAAAAGATGATTTATCTATTAACCAAAAAATATAGGTGACCAAAATTAATTTTTTATATAAAATTTAAGTTCTCTTCTACTTTTTTTTACTTTAATTTTCTATCTTGTAATTCACCAATTTTCTCTTAAAAAAAAATACAATTAGATGTTAATTTTAAAAAAACATAATTCAAGAATCAGATTAAAAATTTTTTAAAAAAATCATTTTTCTAATCGACATTATTAAAAAACGAGCAGTGATTTTAGCTGCAGTACAAATATCACGATGCACGAGGGTTCGTTTCTGTTAATTAATGGTTTCGCTTTCTCCCATGATATTTTTTATATGTGATGTAGCTAGTCAAATTTGTATACGCTGGCCCGTTCGTTCATTTCTGTCATAATTGTTTTTTTTTTTTTTTGGAATTTACTTGTCGAAGAAGAGAGTGACTTTCCTGGAAATACATGGAAAAGAAGCTGGAACCTCGACAGCAAGTAGTGCTGATTCAGAAAAGTGCCGCATGTGTCGGTGAGTGATTGGTAAAATACCAAACTGCCTACGATGCTCAGCCACCCCATGATATATCTGGATTATAAAATAAAGAACCAAAATTATTTCCCATGTCGCCTGGACTTAACCTTTATCAGAACAAATCATACATTGCATTGATGCTGCCTCTGTACGACCTCTTCTAATTCAAATTGAGAGGCGCCCATACTGAATAAATTATTCTCCCCGGAAAGACCCTTAATTTTCCCCTTACCTTTTCCTCAGCAAATTAAAGAAGATATAATAGTGGGGATGGTGACATTTAAGTTTAAGATTACAAAGCACGACATTGTTGGAAATTAGCAAAGCTTGAAACCATAGGAATTAAATGACAATAACCATACATCAGAGTTCAAAGATTTAAGGAAGAGATAGAGGGATTGATCTGCAAACTTGTATCCACAAAACCCTTAAAAACAGTTTTTAGTTTTTACAACTGAAACCAGATACACAAGATGATGCTAGGTGAAGAAAAAAAGATGTGTACGACCCAGAAAGTACATCACTGGCTCGTGCCGATTTAGCTTTCAATCCCCATCTATGCAATGAGGAATGGAAGAACAGCTAGCATGAAATTCTCGTAAGTAAAACTTGCTGAACCAGAGTATGTAGTATCCCTCTCTTTGAACTTCTCAGTCAGTCCCTGAAAACAGATGATCAACCATGCCACACGTTAAAAGTCTAGAACATTAAACATGTCTAGGTTAAGAATGTTGTTAAAATCTGGAACCTAGCTTTTAATGCACATTCACATTCAAGCTTCGATTTGTATTAAATTTTTTCAGGCTTCAGTAACTCATTCTATTGGTATACAGAACTCTCTGTATTTAACTTGTACTTGACAGAAGGCAAAATAGAGTAAAGATCCTAAAATCTTAGTTTAAAGCTCACCTTGACAGTCAGACAGCATCTGCATTCCACAAAAACAGAAGAGAGAAAACACCATATTAGAGATGCTCAGCAGAAGTCAGAAAACTAAATGTTCTCAAACAAAACCAACAAAAAGAGACGAAGAAAAACGTACTCGATGAAATTGTCGTATTCAATGGCCTTGTTCTTCCCTCCAGTTTTATCAAACTTAGATACCAACAAGTCCAAAACAACAGGTGAGACGGAAAATCCTAAACTCAGAAGTGCCTCTCTCAGCTCATTAATATCAATCCTCCCACTCCTGTCCCTATCAAATCTCTCAAAGATTGCCTGTATAGCAAAAACAACCAAATCCCACAAAAACAATAATAAACATTTCTAATCCAAAAATAAATATGAATTAAAAGACCTTCCAATTCAAAACCTCCAAAAGCTTACCCTCCAGTTCTGCAAGCTGTAAAACAGTTCAGTGAATTCCTTAGGTCCTGCATTAACATTTCAAAAAAAAATAAAAAATCAACGTGGTTCCTGCATAAATCTGCAAAGCTCATAAGATTACGAATATACCCTTGCAAATTGCTCTACAACATCAAAATATTCGAGGGCAGATTCAGCATTTTCAAAAAGAAGAAAACGCGCAAGCAACGAAGGCATTTCGGCCCGCTACTGATCAGCTGAAAACAGCAAAAAAGGCGCAAAAATATGGGGAAAGGACGAAACTGACCCCAGTGATCAAGACCTAACTGAACAATCAACGTCCAGTTATAATACCGCAGTTTCGTCCATTCAATGCAAAGAAAAAAAAAACACCGGCCGTACATTGGCAAGTTCCAGGACCATTGCAGTAACATGTGCGTGAATTAACAAAAATATCAACCCGGCTCAAACTAGCAAAACCTTAACTAGTCCACTAACATGCGCATGAATGAAAAACTGCAAATCAAGGACTCACCGATCTTCCTGGCGTTGCTGTTTGTGAATAGATACATGAGAAGGTGAACAGTCCTCAAGCTGAAGCTCTGATTATAGCCCGATAAGGCTCTCTGCAGTTCTTTGTCATCAATTATCCCGCTACCGTCCTGATCGGCGACTTGAAAGCAGGCGACGATGCTGGGGTCGGTGCCTGGAGGGAAGGTGGAGGGCAAGAGAGCAGCAAAGGGGCTGCTTGCGTAGGGAGCAGGAGGATAGCCGCCAGGTGTGGAACCTTGGGGTTTGTCCTTTGGTGGCTTGGTGCCGGGAGGGGGAGCTGCGTAGGGGGAGCCATAAGCTTGCGCGGTGCCGTATGGAGCAGTATGTTGTGAGCTGCCGTATGGAGCAGCTTGTTGTGCGGTGCCGTATGGAGCAGCATGTTGTGCGCTGCCGTATGGAGCAGTAGGTTGTGGTGCGGTGCCGTATGGAGCAGAAGGTTGTGGTGGTGCGCCGTAAGCGGAGGAGTATGGCGGTGCAGAACCGTAGGATTGGGATTGTTGCGGTGGCGGTGGGCCCTGGCCGTAGCCGTAGCCAGCTGGTTGTTGAGGGTAGCCTGACATTTCGATTTTGGAGTTAGGAGAGAGAGAGAGAGAAAGGAGCAATGCTTTTCGGTTTTGTGAGGTTTGAGCCTTTGGGGATTTATTATATATAGGATAAGGCAATTCGTATTTGTCAGTGGACTTTTGGTGGCGGTTATGTAAATTATTTCGAATCCGTGGTCATTTTTGTTTTCTGCTCTCTTTTTATTTTAGATCTTTTTATTTTTTTATAAATTAAAATGATTTTTGATATGAT
>Ga0325410_1001173_pt1 | contig 28820 bp, 18 predicted proteins | sample PopdelMetagenome_16_FD_206182 | JGI IMG/M metagenome (GOLD analysis project Ga0325410, IMG submission 206182) | Populus deltoides microbial communities from Bellville, Georgia, United States - Xylem-PdIQD-R3 | ecosystem: Host-associated > Plants > Phyllosphere > Stem > Wood/Secondary xylem...
ATATATATATATATATATATATATATATATATATATATATATATATATAGACACTGTAGTAAGGACGTCACACCAACAAGGTGCGTAGGAATCCCATCTCACGAGACCATACTTTTGCAAAGAACCATATAGTCACATATTCGATTATAATGTATTTTGTATAAATAGATGTATTAATCGTATAATTATCATCCGATATTTTTGTACAAACTTGCAATAATAACAATACTAGATTAGGGATGTGAACTCATGATTATGCTAATATGATGTGATGCAATCATATGTTTATATAAATATGTTGTTGTATGGTATGTGTATTGATGTGTGTGTGTGTGGAAATGCGAATTATGTGATCGTACAAGTATTGTGACATGTTAATGGATGAACCTACTGCTGACCTGAAAGTATTGGGGACATAATGACTTACACAAAAAAAAATTACCACCGATTTTGGCTATGAATAACTGGGTTATTACAATATGGTAGCTCATTAATAATGTGAAAAGGGTCTCACTTGATTAGGAAGACTCTTTAAGAAGATCATGTTAATGTACAAGTCATTAAATCAGATTAGTATAGGGAAAACTTAAAGTAATCTGATTAGAAATTATTTATTAACTAGAAAAATTTCTTCACATTCTCAATTCTCTATAACCGACCCTACCTTTAAAAAATAAGATCGATTTTATAATATAAGAGAAGAGAGGTAGGGATTCTATTGTTGCCAAAAGAAATTCTTTTTGTTTTTTTTATTGCTTGCGACACTCGTGAATTTTATATTAGCTTAGATTTCAATTTTAAAATGTTAATACTTTTGTATTTTAAATTATCATGAGGGTTTATGTTTGAAATTATTCTAAATCTGATTGTGATATATAAATTATCTTATGTTTTTTTTATGATTAAAATTGATGATTGATGACCAAATTTTTAAGTGTAAAAATTTACACGACTTCAACACTCGTCAAACGCTACTTTGTTTCACCGATTCATAATGAGGTATAACTACCAACAACTCATTTTACAGGTTACCTATGTACACGATAAAGATAATTATTCACCATGATTACTCTCACACAGTTTGCCTGAAAACTCCACTTTTTACAAAGCAATATCATACGATCAAGATGTATAAATATCTCAGATCACTAGATAATAATATGCAATAAATCATGATATAATACCATGCATTATAATCACAACATACTCTCTTTTACGTTATCTCATATTATCTTCTTTCTACTGATTACTAAGTTAAACTTTGGAAAACAAAAGAAACATTATATAATTGTTCAGCCAGAGTTCCTAAACCAAGTGTCTATGAAAAAAAAATCTTCAAAAACCCATCAAACCGGTCATGGAAAGGCTCAAAGTTCAATATGAAGTTATTTATAATTCATCAGAATATAATGAAACATATCCTTCCATTATAAAATAATTTTTGTTACATTATATAATTCCTTATCTTATATAATATAAATATACCATGAATAAATTTGAATAAAATAGTACTGGAAAGGAAAAGTATAAGTTAAAGACTTCAATTTTTTTATTTTTTTATTATTTTTTTTATTTTGGCTCTATCCACCGGCTGGTATGGGCAGCCTTGTTCTTAACGTCTATTTCAGTCAGGCATTGCCGAGAAATTACTATGCCTACCCCGAAAATAAAAAGTTTATTTTTCAATAAATAGCGAGTATAGCAGGAACATTTCTTTCTTTCTTTCTTTCCTTTCTCGTGAATTATTGCGCACCAGACTATATTCCTGCGGCTAGAAACTAGCCCTTACCCAGATCTTGCCTATAGCTCGTGGCCTCAAGAGATTTATTGGTAGGGGAAACAGGACCATTCCGAACTAGCTGACTAGATAGAAATAGTTTACAGTAACATGCTATGCTATGACTTGAATAAAAAAATTAATGTAAAAAAAAAATATATTTGGATTACATTAAATTATTTGATATTTTTATTAAATTTAGTATAGTAGGTTAATCTTGAAATTTTTATATCTGACTCCGTGTCTAACTTTAGTTTAAAATTAAACTAAGTAGAAGTTGCCCCGACATGAACCAATTAATTCAATGGATCCCAAAATAACTCGAATCACTAATAAAAAACGTGATTTGACTTTTTATTTTTTACAAGATGATCTTTTTTATAACATTGAAATAATTATATATTGGATTGACTCAAACTTCACAGATTAACCTGTCAAATTTGTGATCCGGATTATAGACCCCACTGGGTTTAAAAACTATTTTTTACTTAATTAAACAATAATAAAAATAAATGTTCATAAAATTGAGCACATATCAAATATCGGGAAATTTATTTGAAATTGTAATAACCTCAAAAAAAATAAACTGAAACAATTAACGAAGACAAATTCAAATCCAATGAATGTTAAAGGATGAAGTTGAGAAAATGATAAAAAAAAATAAAAAGAAAAGGAGGGGGGGGGAGATGAAAAAAAGGGACATGATAAAAAAAAGGATCATTTTCATCACTATTCATATGAACAATAAAGGAAGTGAGTTGGCGTTACAACTCCTCTATAAATAACTAGTTTCTTGGCCCATGCTATATTGCAGGTTAGATTAAAAAAATTATGAACAATAAAAAATATTTAGGCTACAAAGAATTCTTTTGTATTGTTATTAAAATCAACTCAGCATATCAATTTTAAAAACTCTCAACTTAACTTCTTATTTTGCTGGGGTTTCAAATCAAATCGTGTAAGAATTGCCTCAATATCACAGAGTCGACTTGACCAATCTAAAGACAACTTGAAAGGCTCACAAAGTGGTTTAATTTAAAAAAAAAATCAAGATGATATTTTAAAAAAATAATAAGACAAAAACATATTAGATCAACCTGGACTTTATGGGTTAATCTGTCAAATTTGCGACCCAAATTATGACTTAAAACTATTTTTTTACTTCAAGATATGATAACAAAAATAGATGCTTGCAAAATTAAGCACCAATCAAATGTTGTTCTAAGACTATGATAACCTCATAAAAAGCAAACCAGAATAAATTATGAATAACAATTCAGAATCAATCAAATATTGAAGGATAAAATTAATTAAAAAAAAGCCAAAAAGGATTCAATTGAAAAAAATGAAAAATGGAATTTTTTTTAAAAAAAAATATCTGGCATTGTTATTAAGCCCAACTCAGTAAGTTAACATTGAAACCTTTCGACATGATTCCTTATCTAGCCCAAATTTAAATTTACCTCACAAGAGAGATGACTCTAAGTGATCTAGTTAACTTGTTAGGTCCATAGATAATCCGAATAATTAGTAAAAATATAATTTGACTTTAAATTTTTTTCAAAATAACATCCTTTTTATATAAAATTAAACTAACATATTAAATCAACGTGAGTTTTATGGCTTAACTTGCAAAATTCATTATCTTTATCATAATCTGCACTAAATTTAAAAACTTTTTAAACTATTTTTCTTTAATAATATAATAACAAGCCTTGACAATTAAGGTAGCGTTTTAAAACGCAGGTCAACTCGTGTTTTTAAAAAAATTAATTTTTTTTGTTAAAAATTAAATCTTTTTATATTTTGGATTATTTTGATGCGCTAATCTCAAAAATAATTTTTCAAAATAAAAAAATATTATTTTAACACATTTTAATATAAAAATTATTTTAAAAGGTAATTATATGCTGAATTTGTCGTGCATGGTTAATGGTTATCGTACTATAATTAACACGGTATCGTGAATGTGGACTTGATGCTTGTATCCTCAATCCCAATTAGTCGGCTGTGTTAAATTCTCCATACCAAACTCGTCGCTTCATTTATTATGCCATATTGTAACTCAAAAGGAAAAAAATATATATTAATGGTTACACAAATTCGAAAAGAAAAATATTAAAGGAAGGAGGAGTACATATACTCTTTAAGTCTTGAATTTTAAATATCATATAACAATAAAAATATATTTATTTAGAAAAATCTATAAATTTTTATTTTAATTTTTATTTGGTGCCCATCATTCATTTTTATTTTGTATTTTTAATTTGGTCAATTAATTTTCATATTTTTTGAATCCATTTTGTTGATCCTTGTTATCACTAAATTTGTCTCAATTCAAATATACAAATGCATGCATATGATATTATTAAATACTTTTTTATTTATCACATTAATGTTTTATAGTTATATAGGATTTATACAAAATACGATTAATTAATTGCATGAACATATAAAAAACTGAAAATACAAAATATTTCTTTTTAACTTCTTAGAAATGCATAGCTGCTGCTACGTGTCGACGGAAGACGTGTGGGCCGGCCATGGAGATTTAAACGGCTCCACCTGCCGGCTCTTCACCATGCCTTAGTCGCCACGTTGCAGGCGCATGAAGAGCTGAAATAGCAAACTTAACCTTCAGCGTTGCTATCACGCTCAGTCAATCCGTAAAAAAGTCAATGAATAAGACAACCTTTGCAGGACGCTGGACCTTGACATCGACCGCACCGGAGTTGATGGTGTATACTCGTTTTCTTCTCTAACGTGGCCTGCATTTATTGGCTAGCCTGTTTGTAACCAACAACGCACGTTAGAAGGATATTTGGGTGTGGTAAATGCCAGCTAATACGCGTAAGCTTGTTGACCTGTGAGGAAGACACGTGGCGTTAACCCCCATATTGATTTATAAAAAACACGATATCTTCTTGTTCAATTAACTTCATGCACAAAGGCATTCACCCGAATATAGGTCGTATATTTGGTTAGTGTTATAAGAATATACGAGATAGTAGCATGTTTAATTTAAGAAATGTATATGAAAATATAAAATAAATATATTTTTAAAAAATATAATATAAAAAATAATTCAGAATGCGAGTTATTTCTCGGATTTAAAAAATAGTAATGCATCCAAACTTATTTATTAGGAAGAAATGAAAATCGCTTATATTCAAAAGTGCTTGCCCAAGTTACACTCCGAAGAAATCCATAAGCATTTCACATGACAAAGTTAGAATTGAAATTTGGTAACCACGACCGGATTTTTTTCAACGATTTGTAACTTCCAAGACTCTGATGGAGAAAATACTGTCATGGATGTTTTTCTATTAATAAAAGTGAAATGTTTTTTTTATGGATTATTAAATCATTTTTTATTAAGTCTTTTAATTGAAATAATTCTTGTATATGATATTAAAGTTTTATTGACTAAATAATTACAAGTTGTAATCTTATAATCTATTTAAGTTAATAATTAAACATAAGATAATTTTGGGTCTCTACATGAGTTTAAAGGGTGTTTATTTTAAAAGAGTTTTAAAAATAATATAAAATATATTTTAAAATTTCATTTAATAATTTAAGTAAATTCAGATAATTTTTTATAATTACTAGTCGTGTACCCTGGCTATGCTTTAGGGTTTTTTTTGCATTAAAAATAATGTTCAGGGAGCACAAATGTGTTTTAAAAAATAAGAAACAACTTGTGACTTGAATCATAGATCAATCGAGATAAAAAAAATTATTTTATTTTAATCAAATGATTAAAAAAAAATTAATGATAGCAAATATATTAAATTAAAAACAATAATAACAATAACATGGAAAATATTCGAGTTAATTTAAGTTAGCATAAGAAACTTGTAACTTGAGAAATAAAAGGCGAGCCAACATTTATTGATATGGAAGAAGAAAACACGGTAACACTTCCAATGACATAATAAAATAATATTTTTGGATGTCAGGAAAGACCACATACGCATATTATCCGAAGAGTGTGGATGCCTTTCACACATTAAAAAAAACGCTATATGCATCTTTTTTTTCCTTTTCTTTTTATATTTGATAAAATATTAAATTACTTCGGTCATAACCATTGAAAGTCTACACCATACAATTCTCAAGAATCAGGTTCGCATTCCCTGTACCTTCATTTAATTTTTCTAAATGATTACTTAAAAAAAGGAAATTATTCCTTCTTAATTCTCCTGGTTAGGACGGAGGATAAGAAGTCATTCTTTTTTTCTTTTTTTTTTGCTGTAAAAAACTAACAAATGAAATTAAGACGAGGAGATTATGGTTCTTAATCTATATATATAAAAAAGAAAAACTATGGTTGGACCGTTGAATTCTCCATTAGGAATTAGGATGCCTTTTGTATGCACGCAAAGCTAATTAATGATTTAATAATAATAATAATAATCCCAGTCTCGGATCGGTGCCACCGACATATTTTATGCCGTGACTCAATCCATTTGTGGACCAATTAGACGGTCAAATTCGTTTTATTCTCAATAATAATATGATTTCTAGACAAGCTTTGGTGGGTCGTGATGCAGCTAATTATTCTATATAATTTCCAGCTTATGCTTACACGTTGCTGAGGTGTATCTTCAGTATCCTGTCCCTGCAATTGCTATTCTGCAAAATGTATTAATGGTTTACTAATTCATAGGATTAAGTTCAAATTACAGTATTATTATATAATAGTGTGATGTGTTCGTGTGTGAAACATTACGGAATCTAAAATACGTGGAAAAATCATAGTAGATATGCGGTGATTTACCGTGGATTAAAACTGTAAAATTATAGTTTTGCTCTTAATAAAAAAAAATTTAAATTGTTATTTTTTATTTGTTCGGGAGCAACATTATATTTTTTAACTTTTTGTAACTATAAAATTATTATATTGCCCTTAAAAATTAAAAAAAATATTGGCATTGAATCGGGGGGTTTATAGAAATTTTATTTTACTATAAAAAAATGTAAGGACTTAATTATCCTTAATATATATATATATATAAAAAAATTAACCTTCACTTAAGGGGATTATAAGAAGCTTTAAAATGATTTTGTTATTCTTATCATTAAATCCTAGGGGTATTTTTTTTCTTTGTCAAAATAAAATTAAAAAAAAACTTCTGACGTTACATGCATCACCTGCTCCACCGCTTCTAGGCAGCACATGTGGTTGACTACAGTGGTCGGAGCAGTGCAACCATCTTAGCGTCCTCTTCCTCTCTACGTGATGTGTGCATGGTGGTTTTATCTGGTTTGATGTCGAATCGCTCTTTATTTTTTCTCTCTCTCTTCTCTAACTTGATTCAAGTGTTATCCCTTGAAAAATATCACATCAACCCTTCAAAAAACTTTCCAGTAAGATTTAGTACTTGTTCTTTTAAATGCAATTTTTTTATTTGAAAACATTAATTAAAAATGAAATTATTTTCAATTTCATTTTTCTTGGTTTTTTCTTATCTCTGAGATATGATCATCATTCTTTTGATTGCTATTTTTTTTTTAATTTCAAGTGATTATAAAACTGATTTCATTTTATGATTTCATCATTCTTCTTCTTCTTTTTCCCTATCAAGTTTAATCTCATTCTTTTTATTGTTATTTTTATGTTTCGACAAGTTTTTTAGATTGATTTTTTATTTTATTTTATCCTTCAATATTAAATTGGTTAGGAATTGACCTTCATGATTAAGTTCGAGTCTAAAATTTCACAAATTTGAGAATATTAACCCAAGTTTAAGAGATTAACTTGGGTTTAATTTGTTTTTCATGTTATTAAATTAACCAAACTTATCCCTTGTCTTTTTAAAAATCCCAGCGTCGCCTTAAATTTTTCCTCTAATGTACAAAAAAATTTGCCTTGTTGCGCCTGTCGCCAATATAGATTTACCCAAGTCACTTTTTTTGTTATTTTTTAATTTTAATTTTTTTTTCTGCTTTTAACCTTCAATATTTAGTTCATTATAATTGAACTTCCTAGTTTGTTTTGGTATGAGTTTTATAGTTCTATCACGATCTCATATCATAGATTAAAAGTTAAACTATAATTGGCTCGGATCAATTCAATTTATCACCATCTCAATATTTATTTTTTAAAAAATATATCTTTCAATGCATCATCGTTTAGGTTTTTTAAAGTGTCTTAGCCAGCTACATTTCCTAATAATTGCTTTTATATTTTTGGTAGATATGCAATGTGAATATATACACTTGACTTTATTTAGAGAAGACATAAAGTCTGCCTGTGCTCTAATCTATCAAATAATTTAACTAAAATCAAAAGAAAATTCGATGTGATCAAAGCTCTTATCATCGATTTTGTGCTCTCAACAAAAGAAATCAAATGCCATGTGATCAAAGCTCTTGCCGTCGATTTCATGTGTGTGCCAAAATACGATGCCTCCTTCCCTCTCCTGTGGGTATATGTTCACCACCATGTACTCTTATTCCTTGTTAGAATAAAGAAACAAACATGGAAAAAGAAATGCACAAGCCCACAGGGAATGTAGACAAAAAGGCTCCGTTCGACCTGTCGCCTTCCTCGTTTAGCAGACCGACCACGGAAATGTGACTTGTCGTTACGGCTGCTACTGCTTTTTTTTTATTATTCATAGATAAATTAAGGACATTTTAGTATTAATTAATTAATTAATTCGGATTTTACCATGGAAAATGACCACAAATGTTTTCTTGAATTCGTGAGTTCATACCACAAGCTTCATTGCTATAAAGTCCGTTTATTTGATTCATGGAAGGAATGTGAGATGTAAAACTCAAAGCATTATTATATTTGTTTTGCTTTGAAAATGGTAGATATAATTCTATTTTTTTTTCTTTACTATACTTTCTCCGGGTCAATTATAGGTATCAGTTATATAATAAAAGACTTGATACAATTTGAAACATGTATAATTATAGCGGTGGATATTTAATTGAGAATTAAACATCAATTTATTAATTTATACATTAATTAATAAAAAAATAATTCATCAAAGTATTTTTATTTTTTATAAAAATTTGAATTTAATACATGTATTGTGTATTGTGATCATATGAATATTATGTAATTATAAATTTTCATGTTTATTTAATTAAAACAAGTTGATGAATCTAATTAGCCTTATTAAATATGAACCCGAGCAGTCTGAACAGTGGATATTGTGGTGGTGTGGCGTTGGTATTTTATTAGTTGTCTAATGTAAACTTGATTGGTATGAATTAATTACAAGTATCATGACAACAACTTGATCGGTATGGATTACTGCAATATTGTTCGATAATATGTACGACAATTTGATAGAAAAATGGATTGTAGAAAGTTTTTTAACTTATTAATAATTATCATCCTCATCAAAAATCTATTAAAGATTTGAAAATATTAAATTGTTTTTTTTTCATTTAACACCATATTAAAGACTCAGTTTTCAGATGCGTTGATTATACGAGCTTTCAAGATGTATTATCATCTTTAATTTTATCAAAATCCTTTGAAGGATTATAAAATTAAGGTCTTGAATAAATATTATACATGCAATGAATTTTGCAATCTCAGCTTAGACAATTAATGTTTAATAATTAAAAATTATTTTTGATGTTGTAAAATTAGATCCATGAATAAAGTGATTTTATAGAATTTGGATTAACACTCAAATGATAAAGATATTCAATAATTGCATATTCTAATATAAAAAAAAAAATTGAAGTATTATGATACCATTGTTGTTGATTACCTTTTGAAAAGAGAAAAAGAGAAAATTTCAAAGCTGTTAAATCATGGGTAAATTATTAAGAATGTTATAAGAAATAATAAAAAAGATGAAGTTAAAGATGATAATTCTATACTGGAATCTGTCTCGCAAAAGATACATTTAAAATAAAAATCACATTGTATAATATTCTCTTAAAATATAAAAATACTACATCATAATTTTTTAATACACTAAAAAAAGTTAGAGATGAGGTTTAAGGAGACATCAATTTGAGATAATTAATTTATATATTAAGTGTACTTGTGTTTTTTTTTAAATATATATTATCATATAGATTTAGTGAATTATTAATTTACCATATTTGTCCCAAGTTGGGGCAGGTAAAAAATATTATTTAATCAATACTATTAATTTATCAAGTATTAACTATCAGGATTATACTGTTAAATCTTTATAGACATCATGAAAACTTATTAATTAATTGAGATATATGAAGGGGACCTGTGTGTGTTTTTTAATATATTATCGTATGAATTTAGTGAATTATTAGTTTACCACATTAGTTCCAAATTGGGGAGGTAAAATATATTATTTATTTGAGTTTATTAATTTATCAAGGCTATATTGTATTTAAATTTAGTATATGTTTGGCATTTTAATGCTTTTAAAGTATAAAGTATCTGATTAATTCTCTTTTATTTTTTGTTTTTAGAAAAAAGCATGAATCAGTGTATCTTGCTTTTAATAAAAACACACAACAGCTTATGCAGAGTCTTTTTTCTTTTCTAATTAAAATGACAACTTTCTCCACTAATTATTTTAATAAGTTAAAACATACGAAAAATACTAGTATTTTACGTAACTTTGTTTCAAAACTTTTATATATATATATATATATATATATATATATATATATATATAGAATTGAAATGATATGAGTGTATTAATTATTACACTATTTACCTTTTTTGTTTTTTGTTTTTTGTTTTTTGAACTTGAGATTCACTCTAATAAAAAAAAAAAAAAACATGCATGCATGCATGCAAACACGTTAATATATAAAAATAAAAGGTGATAGATTATTAATATAAATAAAACATATTTGCTAAGATATTTTTAAAATACTATAGTAATATTGGTCATCTAAGTAATAAATTATCATATTCTGCTTTTTTCCTACAACACGCAACACCAAACAATAAAATGGAACATAAAAAACCTGTATATAATATTTTTTTAAAAAAATTAACACATACATGATGAAACGTAGGTTAAATAGTTAGTATAAAAAAATATTTGACACTTTTGAGTTGTGAAAATATTGAAGGAACGGCAAAGCCCATAAGCTTTTTCAACGGATTTTACTTAAAAAATGCCATGTCTTTTTTTTTTTTTTGTTTAGAATTTGTTTTATAATGTTATCAATTTTTTCCATAATTATTGTATGTTAACTTGCTATGCATATATTTTTAAACTTTTTTATTATTATTGGTTTTCTATTTAATGAACTATGTTGCTTATAGAAAAAATAATTTTCTTATTCAAAAAAAATATTTTTAGAAAAAAAAAACATTTTCTCTATTCGTTGTCTTTCCTGCTTTTTTTTTATCATGCTATGATTAGTTGAAAAATAGATTCCAAGAATGTCCACAAATTAAGGTGCCAAAAATATATTATTCTTATTTTTTTAATACATTCACATTAAAATTATCACAATATTTGTTTTTATTAAAATTATTATTGAAAAAATAAATATTTTGATGAAAAAATATCATAAAAATGGAGAATATTAAAAAGATGAAGGGGTTTTAATTAAAGAGCATCCTTATATCAAATGGTTTATTTTTTTTGGCTGCTATTTATTATATTTGCTATTAGTTTTATGAAATAAATAACATATCTTAAAAAAAATTAGATTTAGTTTTTATTTAGCATTAATAACTCTTTTTAATATTTATTGATATATATATATATATAATTTTTTATTTATTTTATTAAACATATTCATTAACTTTTTAGTTCACAATTAAATTTTTTTATGATGTCAAAAAACAATGCTTGTATTTGTATTTTTTTTTTTTTATCCTATTCGAAGCAGTATGTTGGCTAGTAGATAATTATTTGTGCTATCACATTTGGGTTTTCTGGAGTTAATTTTTCAATTGTTGTAAAAAATTAATATTCATATGATATAATATAATATAATCAAATAATAAAATTATAAAAGAATGTATCGTTACATTTCTTTGTTTGGCTGTTTCGATCTTTAGTGATATAATGGAGGCTATAAAGTTTTATTTTAGTCCTTGTAGTTTTTTTTTAAAAATATTTTAGCCCTTATATATTGTTTTTTGAATAAATTTTAATTTTAATTTTCTCTTTTCTCAATTTCTCTTTCGTACCGATTACCCTCCTAAACTTTCGTCTAGGTTTCAATTCTTTCCTCTATCCATATTGAGAAACCACTCCAACCTCAAATTGGCAAATTAAAAATAATCCTAAAACTAATAATAAAACAATAGTTATAACTTATGAAAATTTGAAAACTTATTTGATTACCATAGATATTTTTCTATTTATGAGGTTTTATGAACATGATTTTTTTTTATTTTTGGTATTTTACAAAGGATTTAGTTTTCTTTCTTTCTTTTCCCCAGGATTTTTATGTTTTCTTTCATTTTTTTAAAGTTCAATTTTCATTTTTAAACTTTTCAAAATTAATTCTTGTTGGTAGTTGTCAAGACATTTTCTTCCCAAAAAATGATGAAAGGATATATAAGAGGAAATATGATCATATAAAGGCATATAAAAATGAGAAATTATTAAAAAAAATCTTTTGGAATTAGGACTAAAAAATTCCACCAAATTAGTTTTTTAAAAAGTTTAAACCAAATCAAACAAAATAATTAAACCTAATAGATTGATTCAATTCGCTTCTCTTTTACATTATAAAACACCGACAGCTTCAATTTAATTCAAAGATTTTTAATTAGGTTATTTTTTATAAACTTTGATTTAATAGGGCTTCTGTAATATTATGTTTTTTACTAGCAGTAATTAAGGGTATTTTGGGAATAAAAAGGGTATGTAGTATTTTCTTTTTTTATTCAAATGCAAATAGAGTCTACGGAAAAAATATTCAATTTTTTGGATGCTAACCATAACCCACGGCACGCACATACCTCAAGAGGGTTATTGTAATGTACCCTTAACTTCAATATTCTAAGAATTCTCAATAGAAACGACCAACACACAAAGGGATAATTTGCTAAGAATACTAGAAAATTGTTGAGCAAGCATATGAAGTGGAAAATCCGGGAAGTGTTATTCTGAAAAGGAAGTAACATACAGTGAAACAAGCACCGCCATAGTTCTCAAGTGACCAGAAACACGTGAAAGGAAGGAGAAAATGGGCGTGATTTCTCTGGTCCTGGTCATTCCTAGGCCTCGGCATGAGAGTGACCCAATTCTAATCTGCCAGATAAAGCTCATCAATGAACAATGGATGCCCTTCTGTTTCGTTATCCTGTACTAACTTCTACCATTTAGAAACGTCCCGGTATGGCATCAGAAAAGTCGGGCCTCACTGCAATTAAAAGTCGAAGAGAAGAAAGCCTAAGACTATTATTTTAATGATTGCATGAAGGAAGCTACACTGGATAATTTTTCACTACATTCTAATCAGAAATAACCATTACATTTATTCGATGAAAGAGATGAATTGACTCGGTAAATGGCAAGAAAATGGCTAATTACACTAGCTAGTATTGATGAAGTACAAGTCTGAATCCTTCAAAGCCACTGGAAATTTTTCCTTGTTCTATCGTGGAGATTTAGAAGAGAGACACTTTCCGCACGAGACAAGCTTCAGCAATGAATGTGGTTTTCGTGTCCTAACATTCAAACGAGAAAGCTGCAAGAACAAACATAACCGTACATTTTCAAAACAGATTACATCAAAATAACTACTCGTTTACAAAATGGGACACTCCCTCAGACAAAACGTACATCTTAGGAAATGTTTTAATCATTATGGTAGCTTTGGTTTACATAACTGTTTAGTCAATGACCAACGGGAGCTCCAGCCAGTGTGTACAAAGCAATTTAAACTATTGTGCGATGCATACCTTTCCGGCCAACTTCTATTTTGTTTGGTTAGATAATTATATGAACCTAAAACAAAGAAGCTAGAAAAGGGACTGGCATGCTATGAAGGTTTGGATGACATTTGCAAAAACGTTGGCAAGCATACTGACCATTAAACATGAAAATTAACCTATCTCGCTAAAGGTATGCTATGGTTGCTTTCTACTTCAGCATTATGGGAGAACATGCAGGATATAATCACCCTTGAGAATATTTTTACGAGGTCAAAGGTGCATAAGTTTGCATCAATATCATCAGAGATCTAGAATTAATTACCTTCCGCCGTGTCACTCTAGTTGCTTTCCAGCAAAGCAAGCATCTTGATCTAGGTTCCAGCCTCCTGTAAAATTACAAATGCACAAAAGCCAATTTGAGAGGGCAAAATATAATTTAAATATAATGTGCAGAAGAGCTCTCCTCTCGACTCAACCAAATTTTAATTACAAACTTGTCAAGAGTGTTACTTTTTTCTGTTCATTACGAGGCTGATAGGACCATAGACTACAACATAGGACTACAACATAGGTTAACCTTCTTCCTCCCTTAATCCTTCTTATTCCTGGTGTGAGGTTGTTTGGTGCAATGCCAAGAAGAGACCTTAGCCATTGCGCTACCAAGCACCTACAAATACATGCTCAGCCTTCTTTGGAAAAACTAGATATAATATAAACCCTTTTTTTTTTTTTTTACTATGCACAAGTTCATATAAAATCAGCTCCCTACTCACTGATTATATATGGTTTGACATTGGTAACTGATACATAGCTAATTGAATCTACTTTATCAGAGATAAAAGAAGGGTGCATTACCCTTCCTGTCAAGGAATCCCTAGGATTTTTGGAGAAACAAAAAAATTGAAACCCAGCCCTATGACCAAGCCCTCCTTTCTGTTCATCACATATAGCTAATACAGCTACCAGGCACCGCTTTATAACAAAAGTTTAGGCCTTTTCTAGTAAAATAAAGTTCACTGCTAAAAGGTGGTTCCAGCTTCTATGCCAACCAAGGATAATAATTAGATTGGCATGATAATAGGTAAAAAGAATAAAAAATTCTTCAAATACGTACAAATTTTCTTGTTCAAGCTTTTCAGCTATAGAAACTGCTTTGTGTTTTGACCATCCAGCTTGCTGTGTACATCCTTCAGCTTGCTGAATTACACGCGCAAGGGAAACCTTGCTTCTCACAATGCTCTTACTCTGACTTGTTTCCCCAATCTTTCTTCTTTCCACCAAAGACCCCATGGCTGGCTTCTTATTCGAAACTGATTCTCCTGCCCGAGTGTGCTGTGAACCTCTTCTACTGGATTCTACATTGTGGTTAGTTGGTTCATTACCCTCATATTTGCTTGGAGAAGTCGGTACTTCAACAATTTCACTCATCCCTTCAAGATAATCTCCTGTCCTAGGCATTCTGCTCCCAGCATTCAGCACTGGGTCTATAGCCATCTGAGATGAACCATTTTTAGAAGCTGGTAAAATAAGAGGCACACGGAACCCTGCACTTGTTTCCTTGTTCGACTCACATCTGATCTCAACTGTCACTGGTGATCCAAGAACAGATTCAAATGCTTGCAAAATATGTGCCCTAAACTTCTCTGCCTTCAATTTGGTGAAATGTGAACTGAAGATCAACTGCACAGTTGGGGCTGCAAAAGGTAAAAATTTATTTGAAGAGTTGATTAAATATTTTTAAGTGAATGTATAGAGAATATTTATTTCCCAAGCATGCCACATAAAGGACAGTTGGAGATGAACAAAGAAAACACTAATTTGGAGAATATTTGTAAGGACTAAAAAGAGCATGGTCCTACAAAATGAATTATTTGAGTAATCTTTGCCTGGTTCGTCAATTTTACAGGACAGGATAATGATCTAAGAATATGGACGAGCATAGCACTTGAAACCAGTTGTTTATATGGAACAAGGAATGTTTTAAGGTTCATTAATCAAAGGAAGAACTGTGACTTTCTGAAATTAATCAAAGGACTATTTATCAAATCGAGAAACAAATAAAGCATGATCAAACAGGGAAAGTTTTGTCCCAAGCAGTTGATAAATAATCCATATAGCTGGTCCCCATCACCATGAGACCCTCAAGTGAACATTTACCATCACTCAATGTTTTGAGTAAATATATTGTGGTTCAGTATATGTTTGCATGTAAAGCATCTAGATTATAAAACAAGTGTGGAAACCACAACTATGTGCAAATGCAAGTTCGAATGACACAATATATGTAAATGAGATGCACCTGCACCAAAACTGACAGAGATCAGCTTTCCTTCTTGGTACAAGAATTCTCTCATACTGTTAATTTGAATCTTCTCAAGCACCTCCAACCAAATTTCTTCATATCCCTTATGGCTTTTACCAGAAACCTGCCTGCTGTTCACCCGGATTGCATCAGAAGTTTGTACAGGTGTCCATTGAGGAGCCATCCCAGACGCAGCATTTCTTTTTCTGTCAATGCTAATACCATTTGTTGAGCCATTGTTGCGGAAATCAGCAGAAGTTCCACCAGGGAGACTTTCCAATCTGACATGCATTGGCAAATCTCTCCCATTATTGGGCATCTCATGTTCACCACCTTTTCTGGAAATATCTCTTCCACCCATGTTATTTCGGGCCAGAGGGCTATGATTAAAACTAGTTTCTGTGGACGAACTAGGGAGCAGATACTGCTGATCAGGAGCAAGTTGAAGCAAGGCCGCTGTTAACCATGTTAATTTGTCATTTGACATTCGAAGTTGTTTTTCAGCCTCTGACAGAGTTTTGAGGGCCTGACGCAGCTTTTCCATATCTTCTTTGGATACTAGAACCAATAAATTTGTGGTCAATTTTTTGTGAATAAATATCCAAAGTATAAATAACTGATTCATACAACCCAGTATCAAGTTTTTGATGAAAATAAAGGGGAGGGAATTCATGTCAGAGGTACAAAAGATAAAATTTCAGACACCAAAAACATAACGATTCTTAATAACACCAAACTGGTCAAAATATCCATAACATCCCAAAGTTTGGAAGGAAAATCACAAACCAGCAATTTCAGGTGAGAGGGACCATAGTCACAGAGACCAAATTTAAGAAGTCAGATTATTCAATAACTTGTCACCGATAAGCATCAAATAACTACTGAACTCACATGGCTTTCGTCGAAAAAATTTTCTTCTAGGCCTTTCTTTTGTGAAATCATAGCTACCAGCTAAGATATCAGTGATAACTGTAGCAAGTTGTGACATTAAAGCTAATGGTTCCACACCAGTTTCCATTATGACTCTCAAATTCTTCACAGTGTTTACTGTGTCTGCAGATAATGCTAAATCAAGAAGATCCACCAGTTTTTCATCAGAGATTAGCCCAACCTGTAAGAGACTCGTAGAGTTTAGAGCAAATAAATAGAAGCATATCATATTTAATCAAGTGAGACAGTAAGGGGCAGTTTAATCAGAGCCTGAGAAGAGTCATCTAAGAGACCAAAGCAAAAAAAAACTAGCAACCAAACAGGCTAAGTGGGTGTTCAGTGAGATGATAGCCCATGATGGATAATGAAGAGGCAAGAACAGTGATTATGAGAGATTCATAATCACGGATCTTCTCATAATCACGGATCCATGAGCGCTATTGAGCTCTCAATGGGTTAGGGAAACTAGCAAAGCAGAATTTCTGCAGAAGATTATCATCATATTGAGATGATGGTCATCAAAAAATCTGCAGCTGCACACTGCAACTGACAAAGCAGAATACTAATAAACATACAATCACAACCAAGATGTGCTTTTTTTTTTAACAGTGGTTCAATTAAGTGTCATATATCCAATATCCATGGATATGGATATTCCGAGAAGTTTGTGCATATAGTGTACTGCATCTAAACAGAAACTCAGCCACAAGCCATGAATGGCAAATTGCTCTTCAATCTAATCTATAGACATCAAGCGGTTAACAAACATTCTTTTAGGCATCACTACAACAATGCAGCACTATTTTTTGTAACTACTTAGCCTTATAAGCCTAAAAATGATCTCATGTTTGGAAATGGCAAATATGAAAAACAACAAGAACAACAGTTCGTTCATAATTTAGCTCGAGTGGTGAATTGAGATCAGGATAAGGCTTAGGCTCATATTTTATCAGCAAAATAACATATACACAAATATAACTTCTAATTTTGGATAATCTGGAGTCCAAACATAGAACTATAACTTCCTTCACATGCTAGCACTATCCCACCATCATTAACACAGAAAGTAAAAGCACCGTGACTTTTGTCAAAAAAGTGAAAATTAGCACATCCTGCATGATCAAGTACATTTCAAAGCATTAATTGCTTGAAAAACTTAACTGCAATAATTATATTTCTAACATACACATCAACGTCAATACCTTGCAGACTTGTATAGACTATAGAATATTACTTTGATGTATCATTAAAGAGGCAATCATAACATTGACAGTATTGGAATATGCATTTTTTTAACCAATGTACAATGAAATCAAATCTTTTTAACATTTTAATTATAGCCAAAGAATCAGAAAGCACTTACCAATTCCTGAACCAGAGGAACAGATATCTTCTGCCCAAGCAAACTTAATTGTTCGAGTGTCATCTCAGCATCCCTCAAGGATCCATCTGACCGTGATGCAATAAGTTTTAGCGCATCCTTATCTATATCTATATCTTCTTTGGATGAAATCCACTGCAAAGTATATATAATATCTGCATCTTTTAGCTTTGGGAAAAAGAATTTCTGGCACCTGGATATAATTATATGAGGCAAAACATCAAGACTAGAGCAGACAAGGACAAAAACTACACGTCTGGGTGCTCGATCAATGGCCTTCAATATGGCACTCCAGCAGTCAGGAGACAGACTATCACAGTCATCGAAGATAAAAACTCTATATAGAGATGGGATCTGATAAACAATCATATTGTCAAGCAGATCCATAATGCTCTCGAAATCAAAATTACTGACTGGGCCAACTTCCCTTATATTTCGACTCTTACCCATATCATGTGAAATGCAAGAATTGCAAAAGCCACAAGGTTTTGGATGTTCCAGAGATTGACAATTCAAAGCTCTGGCAAATATCCTAGCACATGAGGTTTTCCCAGTACCATGAGGCCCATAAAACACATATAGCAACCCAACCTTCCTCCTAGAAACAGCATTAGAGAGAGCTTGTGCTACTAAATTCTGTCCCATTAGATCTCTGAAAGTTCTTGGCATGTACTTTTGTGTCAGATTTTGATGCCTACCATTGTGGTTCCGCCCAAGCTTGCATTGTTCACTGGATCTTGCTTCAGAATCAACATCATTTTTCAACAAGTGATCAGCATATATACCTAGCTCTCCTGAATAGTCATGCACCCAACCAGCATTATCAGTGCTTTCATGGGATCCGGATGCCTCCACTAGTAAAGGCAAAGCCTCTGCATCAGATTTAGTAGATGAAGTAGAATGATCGGATGCCACAGGCATACCAGGAAAATCTCTTCCATGGGAAAATGTGCCATCTCTCCTTGAATCTGACAAACCACAAGATAAGCTCCTTCCAGCCATGTCAAGGAATGTCTTACCCCTATGATGAATTCTTGACCAATTCCATGGAATTCCACATCCATTTCTGGGAGCCCTTGTGACGTTTTGGTCCCCATATTCTTCTTCCTCCATGTGATACCTTGGCTGTGCTGGACCTTGAGCAAATGAATTAGAAGCAACAGACATTTCTTTCTGTCCCCCAGCATCCCTTGAAGCTGGAGCAGCAGCCCGAGTTCTTCTGGCACTTCGAAACTTCCGCCTTTTCACCCTATTCACTCCACTATAGCCACTAACACTGGTCTCATGCTCACGTATTTTCTGCTGTTGTGTGTGTCTTCCGTGAAGATGCATGTTGGAAGATGCCACATCGCTACCCCTTGGAATCTCATTTAGCTGCTCTGAAAGGGTCTTAATATGCATATCCTGACTATGCTTCCCCTTATGTTTACTCTTTCTATCTTTTGATTCTGAATTCCCCGAAACAGCTTCATGAATAAAACTATTAACAGCGTGATCTTGTAAAAGGTCTTCATCACCGCCCAATAGATCAGCCCTATTGCTTTTTCTACTAAATTCTTCTCTCGTAACAACTCTCCTACCATCCCTAATTCCACTCTTCACACTGCGATCACTAATAGCCGCTACCCCATCAATACCCAAACTAATATCACTTGGGACGACCTTTGATGGTGCTAAATTTGCTAAGGGTGGAGAAGTACCTGACAACCTCCTACCTTCCCTTCGACGCTCAGTACCAACTGAGCTTCTACCTTCTCGAATGGCCGCATCTGGGTCACCTTTCTTGGGAAGTAAATCAACTACAGAAGGTGAGTGCCATGAAGGAGGACTGGCCGAAGGATCTCTCAAAGATCGGGACCTCTGAAGGGTAATGAGGTCCCGCATTAATGACCTATCAGCCAGTATGGGGCTTTGCTTAAGCATATGGTTTTTCAGATGAATACAATTGGTCAAATGAATATGGTTTCGGAGATGATCGCCGATATCACCATTTGCATCCTTGAGAATCCTAGTGCGGACTGCCTTGGTCATGATCAGAACATAAATGCAAATGATAGCATTATTTCTAGAGGGTTAACAAAACTGATCAAACTATGTAGCATTTTTTTTTTTTTGGTTTTTTCAAACTCTATCCACCCCAAAAATTAAATATGACACTATTGCTTTCGAAAAGGTAAGTAATTATACCCAACTAACCGATTGCCAAAACCCACAGAAAAAGCCAAAACTCAAGCAATCAAAGATCCTCCATTAAACACAAGGCATTCATTTTCATCTCAAAGGTAACAAACCAATTCGCCATGATAACACCAAATCCCCGAAACCTTCCTCCATGTACAACAAGTTCTTCAAAACAATCAGTATGTGCTCCTGTAGGGCATAGAATCACCACTACAAACTATCCAGAAAAAAAAACATTTTACTAACCCAAACCCATGAAAGCAAACTCAAAATCTCAAGCTTTTGTTAAAGGCCCCAAACTGCATTGATCACTCTACATTCACTCCCATGCTAAACCCTTAGCTTCAGTTCAAGAAGACCAAAAGCACTACTCCTTTTACCTTCAACATGTAAATCATTCACCACCTGGACGCTAAAAAATAGACCCGACAAGACAAATGTCAATCTTCAAACTTAAACTCCCCCAGGAAAAAAAGAAGCTTTTGAAGGGTATAAACCCATTTGCAATTATGACAAAATGGGTAGGTAATAAAGAAGCTTGAGATTAAAAGAAGATGGGGCCTAGAGGAGAGAAGAAGAAGAAGAAAGACGCACTAAAAAAAGTAACAAGAGAAACACTACATTCACCTGAAAATTCCCCAAAAGCAAAAACAACCCGTTTTGGCCATGAAGGCAAGGCCTCCAGATTAGATCTCTCTCACAAACTCTTTAATGGTCTCCCTCAAAGTTGCCAACTTGACATGCAATTCACGAGGAGCAGAGTGTTGCTTTTCGTGGAAAAGGATAGTCCTGAAAACCCCACTTGAGAAACAGAATTTATTTCTAGAGAGAGATGAAGTTTGGAACTCTAGAGAGATAAACAAAAGAGATAGAGAAGAACTAAAATAAGCAGAGAAGCTTCAGAGGTGTGATGTTTAGAGAGAGAAGGAGATGAGATCTGTTAGAGAGAGGAGGCTGTGGAAGCAGAGCACGGCCAACAAAGAACGTGGAAGTGTTTTTCTTAGTTATTTTTGTTTTTAAATATAATAAAATAATATTTAACTTTTTAAAAGAATTTATTTTTAATATTATTATATTAAAACATATAAAATATCAATTTAAAATAAAAAAAATCAATTTAAAAAAAAAGCTGAAAAAGATATCATAATCAAAATGTGGTGTTTTGTTAGAGGATGCAAATAAAAAATATTAATTTATTAATAGGGAAAATTACCCTAATATTTAGTTATTTTTATATTTATGTGCGTTTTTTAAATTATAGTTAATATCTTAAATTTTATTAAGCTCGTGATAATTACATCTTAAATTATTAAATAATTTATTTTATTTTATATTTATTAGAGATATAAACTGTAATTTTCTCAAACACAAATAGTAAATATAAAAATAATTAAATTATAGAATGATTATGATAATTTTTACTTATTAATATTCAAGACTTTTAGTTAACTGACTATTATTTAATTTTCTAACATGGTGAAGAAAATCTCCATGACTACACAAATGTTAATTTAAATATGATTTATGTGTTGGGAAAAAAAAAGTTGTGTAAATAAAAGATATAATATCTATTAAAAATAAGAAATAACATCAAACTAGTTAAGTATAATTAATAATATATTAGGGTGTGAAAGAAAATTTTATAATAAAATATTATTTTAATATATTTTAAAATAAAAAATATTTTAAAAAACAAAACATATACCGCCACCACCTCCGCACATTGAAACAGAGAGAAGAGAGCAGAACTGAGATTCGAAAGGGGGGACCAGATCTAGGAGTGTCCGTTCTGTTGAAATAGCCGTTTTTTTTCAGGTACTTTTAGGGTCGGTTCGGGTCGGGTCGGGTCGGGTCTAAACTCTATTACATGGAATGGAGATGGCACTTTTTCTCGTTCAGTACTGCGCAGGAACTATAATTGATATCAATTGTTGGTGGGGACCTTAAAAAAAAAATTGAAGTTTCATAACTTATGGTGGGCGGATAAGATTACTGTGCAAGTTGTTTTTGAAAATATTTTTTTTTATTTAAAAATATTTTTAAAAAATTATTTTTGATATTATTATATTAAAATTATTTCAAAATACTAAAAAAAAATTAAAACAAAAAAATTAGAATTTTAACGAAAAGTTGGTTCAACTTTAATTCCAAACGGGATCGGTATCTGATGTATGTTTGGAAGTGTAGGAAGTGTTTCTTTTTAAAGTATTTTTTGTTTGAAAATTCATTAAAATAATATATGAATTTTATTTTTTAAATTTTATTTTTAATATAACACATCAAAATAATTTAAAAACACTAGAAAATTTAATTTAAAAAAATAAAATTATTTTACAAAAACAATTTAACCATACTCCCCAACACACCTTTAAATTTTATTGTTCATCAACGTGATTCATTTTCTTTGTAAACCAGCTACTTTATGAATATTAATTTTTTCCATTTTAGTATGATTTCAAATTTAAATTAGAGGAGCAGGAATCTTGATTCTTGACTTTGTTTCCACTTTTTTTGAGGTTTTTTTCTGATGCATGTCAAGACAAAAACATAATCTCTGGGTGAAATGTTTTTCTCATTGCCATTATCCCATTGCTGAATTGTTTTGTAAAGCCAAAGAAAAGTGGGGAAGAAACAGGATAGATTTCCTGTTGGAATAGTTAGAAATATGGTTGTGGTTATTTTTAAAATGTTTTTTTGTGTTACTGAAATGTATTAAAATAATATTTTTAATTTTTTAAAAATTATTTTTAAAATCAACCCATTAAAACGATTCAAAATATATAAAAAAAATTAATTTTTTATAAAATAAAAATTAAATTTGTTAGAAACACAGGTTGCTCGCTTTCCAAACACAGCCTCCAGGAAAACAGATGTCTTCGAACATTAAAAAAACAAATATCTTCAAACATTGCCTCTCTTGATTCTTTCCACAAGATTCATAGTTATAGCCAACCATAGTGAAAAACAATTTCGGTTAATTCAATAGTTTGTATGTTTTTTTTACTGATTTCAATTGAAATTATATTTCTTGATTTTATATAGGATAAAATAAATTATTTTATATTCATTGAAATTTATTTTGCATTAAAAACTAAATACATACTTTTAAAATCATAACTAAAAATATATTTTTTTAATTATAATCATAAAAACTACTACAATAATAAATTCTCGCATATGCGAATCATTTTGCCTCTTTGAGGGTGCAAAATATCCAGACTTAACACTTAAAATGAAAATTGTTCGATTAATTCAATAATTTTTGTTTTTTTTTACTGGTTCATGTGTAATTATGTTGTAAATTAGTTTTGTATAAGTTAAAATAATTTTTTTATATTCATTAAGATTTATTTTTTATTTACTTTGCAAACAAAAATCTATTTAAAAACAATTTTAATTAAATATATATTTTTAAAACCATAATTAAAAATATTTTTTTTAATCATAACTATAAAAACTATCATAATATCAAATAAACACTTAATAATACTATGCTAATCATTTAAGAATTCACAGAGATTATATATGTGTGTGTGTAAGAATTTAAAAAACATGTATAACTTAATACTAACTCCGAAGAGTAGAGAAATTATCTCTCTCTCTTCCTCAGTGATTTTCTTAAGAAAACATCCCTTCCATCTCTTTTCTTCTTCTTCTTTTTCACTTAATAATTTTAGATTTAATTCCATACGATCCTAGGTATTATTTCATCTGTTATTTACAATCTCAAGCTTGATTGGTTTTTATTTTTTAAATTTTTATAATTCATAGGAGATTGAATTTTTTTTATTAACATGGGTGTTCGGGTTACTTTGCGTGTATCTTGACTAATCTTACGGATCCTGAAATTAACAACCATATAAGTTTTTAATAGTCATGAAATTTGTGGGATTCGAACCAATAATTTTTAAAAAACATAACTAAAATCTGACTAATTAAGCTCCACCTATTAATACATGTGACATGAGATCTTTTGTCTATGGAATGCTAATACAGCCAGTACTCAATTAATTTGTAGGAAAAAGAGTCTTATTCGACATCCATAAATGGATCGTAGTAATTTAAAGGATAACCTTTTGTTGTTAGTGTTGATTATTTTGTTTAGTCCTTTTAAAATTATTAATTTATAATTTTTATAGTCATTAAATTTCAGAAATAACAATATATTTTGTATTATTTTACAATTAATCCAATTGCAATATCTCACAATAAAAAGGGAATAAAAAAAGAAAGAAAAATTAGAACAAGATTTAATGATGAATCATAAGGTTGAGAAAGTAAATGCAACCGAACATGAATGGAAATATAAATCATCTAAGAACTTGTATCATGAATTATAGTTATTAAATATTTGAATATGTGTCGTGGTGAGGTGGTTGATTGAGAATATGATATAATTAGTTCTCTAAACTCGAAGAATTGAAGTTTAACGCATGATTAATCGTGTTTTTAATATAAATTTTTCAACTTATTTAGTATTGTGATAGTGATTATTTTTTAAAGTATTTTTACTTAAAATTATATCAAAATAATATATATATTTTTTAAAATTTATTTTTTACATCAACATATTAAAACGATCTAAAAATAACAAAGAAAATTAATTTAAAACAAAGAAAATAAATAAAAATTTTAATTTTTTTCAAAATCATTTTTAAAATGTAAGAAACAAACAAGCTCTTTGATTGATTTTATTATATATATACAAACCCTTATCTCATTTTCTTTTTCCTTTTCTTTTAGTTTTTTTACAATTTTGTTTATTTTCTTCCCCTCACAAATCTCTCCCCTCCTCTTCATTTTATATTTATTTTTTAGATAAATTAAATTCTCACAAAATGGAGATTAAAATTACCTCTTCTTTTTTTTTTTTTAGCTTTTCGTTGAAGAAGATAAGTAGGAAAAAAGGAGTTGAAATATATTAAAAAAAAGTTAGGGAAATAGGTTCACCTACTGTGATTTCTTTCAGAATTTTTATTTTTCTAGCAATGTTTATAATTTTTATTTTCTCAATTCTGTCCCATTGAGACACATAATGATTTCATGTTTTTATTTTCTCAAAACATGAAGGGACCGGTTTACCCTCAATAATTTATTAATGGCAATTAAATTCTATGAAAATACCGTTTTGCTTTTAAATTTGTATTTTTTAAAAGGGCAAAATTATCAAAGTACTGTATCAATATTACAATTCACAATAGTCTTGCCTACCTGCTCTTTTTTTTTTTTTCTTTTTTCTTTTTTAATAATTGGCCAAGGGGAGGGGATCGCATCACCGAACCTTTGTAAGAAAAAGGAGTCTATCTTTAGCATCAAGGATAGTCACGGAGTTAGAAGTAGGACCAAGCAATCAGTAGCATCGAAGTCACGTGCGCCCGTTCAGCTGATGATGAATGATGACCCATTTACCATGATGCTGCTGATTCTTCTTCTGATGATGATGCCACAATTACTTTCTTAATCCATTCTTTATGGACTGGAGTCCTCAGCACTCCTCCCCCAAAACCATTAGCGAGGGACAAAAAGAAAGAAGAAGAAAAGAAAAACCATCCCTTTCCTTTCCCTGGTGCAATCCCTTTTGCAAGTGCAAAAGGATGGTAGATTTGAGCATAAGATAAGATCTGCGACTTAATTCTGAGAGAGAAAAAAGGAGGAGGAAGAAGAAGAAGCATTGTATGGCCCCTGTAGGGTCCTTGTTGAGAAGAAGCATTGTGGGCTCTCATTGACCATGGATAGAAAGAAAGGTTTTGCCAATGGAGAATGGACAACCATGCAACTATTATCTACTGTCTCAGATTCATATGCAAGGGGGGGTGTCACCAGAATCTTGAACAATTCACAAGAGAAACATCGAGGTTTTAGTGTCTGGACTCAAGCCCAGGTGGGGCACAGCGGCTCAAGAGGCGAATGCCGTTCCAATTCCAACTGTCGAGCCATTTGGGGAACAGAACCCGCAAAATTTATCCATTTGGGGACCCATGTGGTGCGGTAGACAATCAGATGGTTCAACAATTACAAGCCCATTCGTGCCTCTGGGACTGGGATTTTGTGTCTGCTTGGGTTGCGTCGCTGTCTGCCCATGCTGCTGCTTATCTCCTGTGAGAATACATTAATACTGACTTCATCAAAACATTATCGATCTGACTGTATTAAACAAGTTGGTCTTATTCAATTACCGCAAACATATTTTAAATCTGGAAAAAAAATATGTGAATCTGGTTATAGATTAGATCCAATCCGACTGTATTAAATAAGCTCAACTTATTTTAAATAGATGGAAGAAAAAATAACCAATTTTTTATTAAATGATTAAATTTAAAAGAAAAATCAATTTAACAAAAGGACTAAAAAATAAAATAATCAAAAGAATGATGATTAAATTAGAGAAAATAATATATTACAAATTGGGATTGAATAATGACATTGAAAATATATCAAAATTTTATAAAAGTATCAAGAACAAAAATTAAAAATTAAAAGAATAAAAATCAAATTTGACATCTTAATAAATTAGAGAATAACTATGAATTTTTGCACGACTAATGCAATTTTCAAGGATAGGAGAGAGAAAATTAGGAGGATAAGAAAAAAAATCATCGGTGTTGCATCACATGTTATCCCAAAAGAAAAAAAACATTGCAACGCTTCTAGTGACATGGTAGAAGCTGATGTTTTGCTATCAAGAAAGGTTGCACATGCTCTACTCAAAGGGCGTTAGTGCTACGTTCTAGCTACTTTTTATTTTTTTAATAATATTTTATATTTATTAAATATTAAATTGCTCTTCAATTATCATAGTAATAATAGAAGAACCTTTTTTAAAATACAAAATAAGGATGTCAATTTACAAAATTTTGCTTTTAATGATATTTTAGTTGTTGTCATATGCTTTTAAAATTTAAAAGTATTTATTTATTCCTGATTAATTTGTTAATAATTAATAGGCTTTGTTAAATTACCTTATTATTCTTAATAGCTGGTTTAATGTTTTTTGACGGGAAGAACAAAATTATCATTATATTGTTCTAATAAATAGTGCAATTCGGTTTGGATAAACAATGTTTTTTTAAAGATTTTTAGTTTTTGTTAATTTTTTAGAAATTAAATATTTAATTTTTATATTTAAAAATCTATTTTTTTGCTATTTTCCAATTTTATTTTTTTAAACAATAGAAAAAGGATAAAATGGAAAGATTTACAAGAAAAAAAAAACTTTCTTGAAACAAAATACTACTAAATTAAACATGATCAAAGTATGATTTAATTAATTTTAATAATAAAAAGATTAATTTATTTATTTTGATAAATTGCAATGATTAAGTTATAATTAACTCCGGAAAAGAAAAAAACTATCTTTTTTTAGAAAACAGTATATTTTTCGATCTTGTTAAAAACGATCTTCATGTTAGAATTAAAAGGAAGTATATTCCTTAATCATTAAGCCACCTAATTAGTTGGAATATTTCTCCATAAATTAATTTGTGCTCCTTTCAAACACACAAAAGAAAAAATGCCAAATTTTAGTCTGAAGAATTTTTTTTTTGAGTACTTCTGTATGTTTTTGTGTTTCGTAAACACTTTTAAAAAAATTAATTTTTTTTTAAATTAATATTTTTTAGTGTTTTTAGATCATTTTAATATGGTGATATTAAAAATAATTTTTAAAAAATAAAAAATATATTATTTTGATATTTTTCTAAATAAAAAATACTTTAAAAAGCCACCGCAACCATACCTTCAAACAAGCCAAATTAAAACCTCAAGTGTCCAAAGAAAGAGGATGATAATTGATTAGAGGGAGCTCAAGATATTATGTTTTCCACAGGCTGCTGTGCATTCACATATTCTCAAAGAATTTATCCAGGCCTTTGTTAAATTAAAAGAAACTTAAATTACTATAGATTTCATGTGAGAGAAAGTAACGTGGATTTTGATAGTGTTTCTATTTATTTTTTTCTCTGGAGAATTTTTTACTTTGGTCATAAGTTTTTTTTTTTTTTTAATTTTATCCTTGTAAACTATGTTGGCTTGGATTTGAGACTGATAATTTATGAATAACAAAAAAACAACTCTTAAATTAATGCTTGATTCGGCCAAACATTCAGGCATAGTCTTGCATGTCCTCATTCCTAGCCTTTTTTAAATGTGTTAGCCCATCTAGCCCATCCAGCCCATCCAGCCCAAACCAACACTTGGCTCCTTTTGGTGTGTGTATTCTATTAATTTTAATAAAAATTTATAAAAATAAATAAATTAAAAATATATTTATGATATTTGATTGAATACCGTTTAATTTTTACTTTATTTTCAAATAAAATTATAACATTTTTTATAATATTAATAAATGTTTTTTTTATATAACCTTACATGCTTGTTTATAAAAAACCTTTAATTACGTGGCTTTCATGTGAGTTTTTTTAATTAT
>Ga0325410_1001179_pt1 | contig 28716 bp, 16 predicted proteins | sample PopdelMetagenome_16_FD_206182 | JGI IMG/M metagenome (GOLD analysis project Ga0325410, IMG submission 206182) | Populus deltoides microbial communities from Bellville, Georgia, United States - Xylem-PdIQD-R3 | ecosystem: Host-associated > Plants > Phyllosphere > Stem > Wood/Secondary xylem...
AATCATAAATCACTAGTTTCTTGTTTATATAGCAAGGGTGCGTTGTCATGCATGCCTGCTACCCAGATAGGGCCTGCTACTTAGTCAGATCACTGGCTTAGGTAAGTGATCGGGCTGAGTCAGTTGAGTCCAGTCCAGACCCAGCACAAAAAAAATAAACATGCAATGATTTCAAAATTTTTCATTGGTTTATTCACTTACGTCAGAGTTTGGAATATCATATGTTTTTTTTACTACATAATATTTATCAACGCCTGGAAGTATTCGTAGTTGAATATTCATTGATGCTAGAATCAGGAATATTACAAGCCAATCATCACAATATAAATCAATACACTTTCAGCAATTTAAAACAAAATTAGCAATGCAGTCTGTCTTAAGCAGGACGCTTAAGGAGTGATAATATCTTTTCTTTTGCGTAATCAGTCTCGTACCATAGAATATCTATTAACCAGTAAGAGTTCCTAGAGATCATAATACTAGGTGGCTACTCCTTAAACAAGAAATTTCCCCATCTAAGAACAAGAACCTAAAAATCTGTTCTTTTCATCGAAATATTAATGAGGTCGTCGCGATGTCGGGTGCGACACATACATTTAACATAATTTTTTTATGTTGATATGAAACAAAACAGCCAGCAAAATCAGAATTTCAGTAGTTAATTGCTTCTAGATTATTCGTTTGCCTAGACATAAGCATGTAGTCTTTGGTCCCTTAAAGGTACCTCATTACTTTTTTTATAGCTCTCTAATGGTCTATACCTAAATTACTCTTATATCATCTCAACATTCCCACAACAAATGCAATGTCAAGCTTTGTACAGACCTGAGCATATATTAATTAAGCTTCCTATAGCAGACGTATATAGAATGTTCTTTATTTGTTCCCTTTCAATATCATTTTTTGGGTATTGGTTCAAATTAAACCTATCACCCTTTACAATGGAAGTTACACTGGTGAACAATCTTTCATTTGAAATCTCTCTAAAACTTTATTTATATAGGTTTCTTGAGATAGATCTAAAATGATTTTAAATCTATATCTATAGATCTTAATTTCAATGATATAAGATGTCTCACTCATATCCTTCATGTCAAAAAAATTAAAGAGAAATTGTTTCACCTCATGCAACAAACTCTTATCATTGGTTGCAAGTAGAATATCATCTGCATATAAAACAAGTAAACAATTCTTGCTCCCACTGACTTTTTGGTATATATATTGATTCATGAAGTTTTCTATAAATCCAAAAGAAGAAACTACATTATGGAATTTAAAGTGTCATTATTGGGATGCTTGTTTTAAACTGTGTATGGATTTCTTGAGCTTGCAGACCAAATGATCACCATCACTAGAGAAGCATCCTTCAGGTTATCTCACGTAAACCTCCTCCTCTAGATCTCCATTGAGAAATGCAGTTTTCACATCCATTTGTTGCATTTCCAAATCAAAATGCGTTATTAATGTCAAAATAATACGTAAAGAATCTTTTTTAGATACAGGGAAAAAATTCTTTGTCTAATTAATTCTTTTCTTTTGAGTGAATTATTTAGCAATGAGTCTTGTCTTGTATCTTTCCATGTTGCCTAATAAGTCTATCTTTGTCTTAAAAACCCATTTATATCCAATGGCTCTTGCATTAGTAAGCAACTCAACAAGATCCAAGACTCTGTTACTTTTCATAGAATTCATCTCTTATTTCATGGCATTGTACCATAATTTCAATTCTTTGCAACTTATGGCCTGTGGAGATGATTTAGGATCATTTTCAGATTCAATATTATAGTTAAATTCTTGTAGATATACAATATAATTATTAAGAATGAATTGTTGATATCTTCATTCTAGTAGATTTTATCAATGTTGTACCATCATCTTCTTAAGAAGCATTTGGCTAAACTGGTTGTTCAGAAATTCTTGGTAATGCTTGAACTACCTAATCTATTGGGAATGTTGTCAACAACTTATGGAACTTCAACGATTGATCATTCAACACCAGTTTGTAATTGAGGGATGTTATGAACAATAACCAATCTATCACTGGATGTGGAAGGTTGTGATTCTGAATGATCCTTTTTAGAAACTATGTTCATGATTTGATTGTTCTCGTTGATCAAGTCATTTTCAAGAAATTTTGCAATTCTTGATTCCACAATTCTGGTGTTGTGAGATGGACAATAAAATAGGTACTCTTTATACCTTTTAGCATATCCAATGAAATACTCACTAATAGTTCTTGGATCTAGTTTCTTTTTTATGGATTATAAATTTTTACTTCAGACGGGCATCCCTAAACATGCACATGTCGCAAACTTGGTTTCCAACCTTTTAATAACTCAAATGGTGTTTTTAGAACAACCTTGGTTGGAACTCAATTTAATATGTGCATTATTGTTTATAGTGTTTCATTCTAAAAGGATTTAGGTAGATTGGAGTTGTTAAGCATACTTTGTATCATGTCCAATAATGTTCAGTTTCTTCTTTCTACTACACCTTTCTGGTATGGTGAACCAAGCATAGTGTATTGGGCAACTGTCCTATTTTCTTGAAGAAACTTTACGAACAAACCAGGTGTTTGTCCATCCTTTATATATCTACCATAATATTCTCCATTTCTATCTAATCTCACGATCTTAATTTGTTTCGCATATTGTTTCTCTACTTCAGCCTTAAAAATCTTAAAGGCATTTAATGCTTTGTTCTTGTTATAAAGCAAGTAAAGATATGTGTATTATGAGTAGTAATAACCTATAAAAGAGATGAAGTATTTCTAAACATATGAGTCCATGTCTGGACTATATATATCAGTATATATTATTTTTAAGATGTTTAAACTCCTATTGACACCTTTATTTGACTTGTTTTGTTTTTTCTTAATGCAATCCACACAAGTTTCAAAGTCAGTAAAATCAAAAGTACTAAGTATCTTATCATTTATTAATCTTTTAATTCTCTCTATAGAGATATGTCATTATCTTTAGTGTCGTAACATAGAAGAATCCTCGTTAATAACACATCTTTTAATGGTGAACATGTATTTAACTATAAGTGGCATTGTTTTGTAAATTAATACAATAAAGACCATTAGATAAAATATCATTTCCAACACAATTATATTTATATAATAAACTGAAAGTTTTTGAAAGCTTAATAGAATATCCAAAAAGTACAAGTATTGGAACTGAAATCACGTTTCTAGAAAAACTTGAAACATAAAAAGTCATTTTCAACTCTAAAATAAAACCATTACTTAGAGTTAAATAACATGTTCTTTTTTTCTAAATAGATGTTTTGCTCACTTCCCACTAGTTTCTTTAGGTTTCGCATATCCTGCAAGGTATTTGAAATATGGATTGTAGAATCATAATCAATCCACTGTATGTTATAATTAACATCAACCATATTAGATCTATAACAAATAAATAAGATTGGAATACCTTTCTTTCAAGCAATTTCTGAAATTTAGTGTATTCCTTCTTCATATGTCCTTTTTTTTTATAGAAAAAACATGAGGATTCCTTCTTAATGTCAACTTGAAGAGGCATTTTACCTTTCCTCTTCTTATTGGCTTGAGTTTTGTCCTTCCCTTGCATTGCCAACATTGCATTTTCTCCTAGTTCCATAACCAACCTCTCTTCCTTTTAAACACACATGGTCATGAGTTCATTGATTGACCATTTATCTTTACGTGTGTCATACAAGATTTTAAAGGTTTCATATTGTTATGGGTGAGTGTTCAAAATATAGTGCATAAGGAAAGATTCTAACATTTTAACCTCAAGATTCTTCAATTGAGCCACAATGTCCCTTATCTGCATGCATGATGTGCTCGTGCACACCTCTCACACTGGTAAGCCTCATGGATGAAAACTTTATAATTATGGTGTTTTTTAGTGCCTTATCTAAAGTGATGAATTATCATCAATGCTTTTAACAAATCATGGACTTTCTCATGTTGATCAACCGAACCACGTATACCAGCGGATATTCTAGTTTTTATGAACATCATACTAAGACGATTAGATTGCTCCCATCATTCATAAAATGCAATATCCTCTAAAGTGTTGGTATTAGTAACTGCAGGTGGTTTGTTTTTTCTAATTGCACAATCTATGTCCATCCACCCTAAATGAAGAAGAATTATTTCCTTCCATAATTTATAGTTATCAACCTTTAGATCGAGAATATCACAATGAATATCAGAGAAATTAGTAGAATGTATGACTGCAAAAACAAATTTAAAGTATATGCTTACGTCAATATTCAGGAATAAGTAAAATTTAATGTTTTACCAATGTAATTCATGCTAAAATTGAATCTAGTGACATAAAAATTACCTTGTGGGCTAAATCTTTAATTCAAGTAGATTAAAATATATTGTATGATAAAAATATCAAATTATATACTTAATTTATAATTTTGTGGGTACATATTATGAGAATAATTTGATATTCTATCCTAAACCTTACAATAAAACAATCAAATTATATAATTAATTTACAATTCTTGTGGGTATATTATAAAAATAATTTGATTTTTTATTTTAATCAATTATATAAATATAATGAAATATTCTTATGGGATAATATTATTATATTTAGTATAATTAATTACAATTAATATATATAATTCTTTATGTGATCCTAACATAGCATAATATATAATTTTATCTAATTAAAGATGTTGTGGCTAATCCCTAATTATTTAAAATTATATAGATTACTAAACATTAAGTTAAGGCATAATTTTGTATAACATAAAATAATATTCTACCTTTTATTAATTCATAAAATAAGCAATAAATAAAAAAATCCATGAAAATAAACCACGCAAGAAATCAAAGTGACAGCCATATGAATTAAAATTCAAAAGCCCAAAGAAAAATAAAATGGATAGCCCAATCATTGAATGATTTGAAATTAGTTTTTCTAATTATTTATAATCATATGAAGCATTAAAACAACCCATAAAATAAAAACCTTAAATTTTATTTTATTTGTTTTGCACAAATAGTTTTTAATTTATTCTTAAACTATTGGGCATGTTGATGGCAATTATTACTAGGCATCATATCGAAGCTTATTCCGCTATAAACTAAACTTTCAAGCTATAAATAAATTCAAGTTAATCATTAATTCAATCTACAAATCAAGGTTGTTTCTAAGATTTTTGGGGTAAAAAAAATACAGTGGAATAAAAAAATACAATTGACCACAAAACAATTTCATGAAAAATATAATTAAGCAAATTAATTTATTTATTTGAGCACAAAATTCCTAGATAAATATATCAATATAGAAACCAAGACAGAGGTATTATTATAAGCTTCGATACCAACTATTAGATTTAACAAATCTAAAAATATTTCTAAAATAATTTGCATTTAGATCTGATGTGAAAAAATAAAAAAAATAAAATATACCTCTTGTCATTGATAAAAAAAACACTAACAAAATTTTTTATTTTTTTGGTACTTCCAAACTCTGACACACTCAAATTTAATAGTATATTTCTATAGATAAAAATATATATTTCAGTATATGAACTTAGAAACCCCAAGTTCATATTTATATAATAAGAGTTCTATTAAAACTCTTATTGATTGATGTAACTCAGATATCATTAATTTAAAAAATATTAATAAAGAAATTAACCTTATTGGATCAATTATTAAAGTTTTTGAAAAAAACTAAATCTCATATTAATATTAATAGGGAAAAACATAACTTTAACACGGAAGTGACAATAACATCCCATATAATTGAATTTGATATCCTACGAATAAATCAGTTTAAGTTAACAAAACATTTGCCAATTTCCAATTAATAATTCATTTTATATATAAATATTTCAAAACAATTGGATGCCAATATTGGATTGAATTTCTTAATTCCTGGGACAAACTAATTACTCTTGTGTTTATAATTATGCTTGGTGGGCTAATGAGGTATGAACAGGAAAGCTCAAGTTATTTTGGGAAAACAAATTAGTAACTTCTCTATTGCGTTATCTCAGAGTTATGAAATTAAATATTAGGCCAGAAATGAATGCTAAACTACTAAATTTTCATGGGATTAACATTAGTACTGTTGCTGTCCAGATTGCATTGTCTCAACGGGCAAATTTATTGCAATAGGTAATTACTGGCCTTGCAGTAATATCTAAATTCTAGTGTAGCAGAGAGGCATCACCAAATCATTTATGCGGATCTTGCCTGCCTGTTGAGCGACAATCAGACCTGTGATTTAAGAATTTTATAAACGACTTGCACGTTCACCTGAATTTTTATATGATCATTTGATTTGCAAAACAAGTTCACTCGTGCAGATGTCTCCAGGCCACTTCTATCAAGGAAAGTGGAATCGATGCTGCTCGTGTGCGATAATTAGATTAGTACTATACCTTGTCTTCTGTTATACCTTGTCTTCTGTTAATGGGCTATAGTGGTTGTCTTGTGAGTTGGAGATGTGGTGGGGGAGGAGACATTGACAAACATAGCTGATATGGATTCAGAACTGAATCGAAATAATGTTAGTGAGATTCCTCGTCTTTATAAAGGCAGTACTGCAGACGCAAAGGAAGGCAAATTGCAAGACTGACAATTCACATTCACCTGCTTTAGTCTCTCCCCAGTGAGGAAGGAAAATATGGCTGCTTCTTCTAACCACAAAAACGGCTTCCATGCTCGCTCCAACAGTTTGCCCTCTAGAGAAAACCCAATCATCACCCAACTTGATGAGCATTTGTGCAGATTGAGGGCTTCTGAAGATGCCTCTACGTCATCATCCTTCAGCGGCAAACTAAGTAGACTTCAGGATTTGCATGACTGTGTCAGCAAGGTGCTTTTGTTACCACTCACCCAACAAGCCATAGCCCAAGAGAACAATGAGAAATGGGTTGATGAGCTATTGGATGGATCTCTTCAGGTCCTGGATTTGTGTAATACTGCGAAGGATTCCTTGTTGCAAACAAAACAATGCATGCACGAGCTTCAATCCATTTTACGCAGAAGAGGTTATGGTGAAATTGGTCTCACAAATGAGGTTAAGAAATACTTAGCCTCTAGGAAGGTAGTGACAAGGGCAATTCACAAGGCCTTGAAGGTTATGCAAAACAAATGCACCTTCGCCACCTTTAATGGAGACCATGAAACCACAACCACGTTTAACTTGTTAAAGGAGGTTCAAACAACCTCTCTTAATGTAACGGAATCCTTACTCTTCTTCGTCTCCGGACCAAAGACGAAGTCTGTTGGTTGGTCATTAGTCTCCAAGCTGGTGCACCACAAAACAGTAGCCTCCGCGGATCAAACTGATAGAAATGAGTTTGCTGAAGTGGATGCCGCGTTGATAGGATTGGTAGAACACAGGACAAGCAAATCTGATAACATCAAGGCTGTGCAAAGCCAACTGGAGAACTTAGAGTTGTGCATTCAAGATCTCGAAGAAGGCCTCGAGTGCCTCTTCAGGCATTTGATCAAAACTAGAGTCTCCCTTCTCAACATCCTAAATCACTAGAGCCTGAACAATTTTGATCTACTCATACTTGTACATTATTAATGAAATATACATGTATTATTCCGGAGACATACAATGAATTCAGATGATGAAAATCTTCCACTATATGTTGCATTTCTTTTTTATCTTTTCCGATATAATTAATTACCTTAATTTGCATTTGCCATATACCCAGTTTCTTTAGTAAATCACAGTGTACAGATTCACAGAGAAATTACCAAACGAATCATTCAAACCATAGTAAATTTACTTTTGAAATAATGGAGATTTCTTTCTTAACCCGTAATAATTATAAAGTCATTGACATAATGCGTGCAATCCATGATTAAAAAACACTAGAAGAAATTGCTTAACAGTCACATTATAGCTAGAACATGGGGAGAAAATAGAAAATGAGATCGCTGTCTCTCTGTTAGGAGGAAAATGGAATCATCCAGCAATGTAATACAGTCACTGAGCAGCCCCACATCATTTTTCTACGACTTGGCAAGACTCAGGAGATGCTGAAGCCATGCATGCGGATCCTGTTTTCCTGTATCACAGCAGGACTTGCAGGAACTTCAACATTTTAAACATTAATAAATCAACATGCACTCGTGTGCTCCAAAACTGTTTCCTGTATCGCCACCATTTCCCAACATGATGAGCACATTTGCAGAGTAAGAGATTCATCATCAACTGTGGATTTGGCCACAAGCTAAGTAGATCTTGAAGGGCATTGAACGCTTTTCTAGGCGCATGCATGATGAAAACTAGAGTCTCCTTTCTCAATATCTTCAATCAGTAACTGAATAATCATTGAAAATCATACTTCGCTAATGATTTGAAGTGCTTGTTTTTCTTATACCGAACACGGTTTCCATGATTCTATCATACCATGTGTAGCTTATGATGCTTTGCCATGAATCCATACTGTGATTAGACAATTTGGTCTACAACCAAATTTATATATAACAATGGTAATTGTTCTCCCACAAATTCATATTATATTAAATGGCATAATATTTGCCAAAAATAATGTAATAATATTTGCTGCAAATTTGGTAAGGTTTTATTATATTGATTATATTCAGCAATTAAAATGTTTATTTCTTTTCTTAATTTTCTTTGGCTTTGTTAAAATTAAATTAATTTATATTTCTGTCTTTCATTTGTGGTATTTTTATCTCTTTCTGGTAAAATTTATTATGTTTATCATATATATTGTATCCTTATTGTATTTGCTGAGTTTAATTATTTATTTATGATATTTTTGTGTTCTTGGTAGTATTTTATTATGTTGATATCGATGGTATTGAAAATAAAAATAATTTTAATTCATGTAAATCTATCACACACGTTGAATAAGAATGACTCATCCTAGTCATCAATCGACATGTCACTTTAATATTTTAATTAAATATTTAATTGATCTTGATTGAAATTACTTCTTATTTACTATAAACATTACAGGGATCCCACGCTAAAGGAGTAGGGGAAAATGCAAGATGGGCCGGAGTTATTATAATATTGGGCTTATAGGCAACTCAGGCCTAGAGCAGATTAGTCCAAGGCAGCAGTAGGAGGTTTCCAGAATTAGTTTAGCTGGGCTGCCCTACGGTCGGTTGCTTTTGGTTTCAGCGGCCCAAGAGAGCCCAAGAATGCACTTCTCATTTCTTATAGTCTTTCTAGGCCGCTTGATTAGCAACACCAATTCTCTCTCTCCTGGGCTTTGGGCTAAACAAGATAACCGGACAAAACCTCTAGCAAAGGACCAGGCCCGTAAATATAGGTAAAGCCGAAAACATTATTTTAATAAAAAAATCAAAATATAAAATCAACTAGTTAATGGTCAAATTTTGATCGATCAAGCTGAGTCAACGGCTGAACCACCAGGTCAACTCATATTTTTTATCAAGTCAGCCAGTATTTTTTTTCTTTTCTTCAACTTAGATTAGCATACCCCTCGAGTTAACCGGTCTGGCCAATTTGGGTTTTAAAACAACACCAAAAAACAGGCTCGTTAAATAACAAGCAGATCTTCCGGACGCCATAGTGAAACCTTTAGCAAACCAGCTGAATTGGTTCCCCGTGAAATGGGAAAAATTATACATGCATTAATGAAGAAGGATTTTGTTTTTTTTTCTCTACATTACATTGATAAAAAGAAATTCAATTCCCAGCTCAGATTTTACACAAACTTGGGGTAGCCTCAATGACAATGGTAGTGGTGTGGGATATTTATTTTTTTTGGTTGTATATCTTTTTCTCATGATCCTTTTCCACTTCTTTGCTTCTTTTCTTCTAATGCAGCAGCTTCATTCAACATATCTGCGGCATCATTGTGCATGTCAAGTTTAGCAAGGGCAACTGACTGCATGTAGAAGGCTGTAGGCCAATCTGGATAAACACATTGTGCTTGCATTGCATCTCGAAGAGCAGCATCTGGTTGATCACACAAGAGATAACAAAGACTACGCCGAGCAAAAACAGTTGGGGAAACCATGGTTCCTACGTCTATGAACTGCATCGCAAAACCAAGCAAAAGGTTTTGGGAACATGTATACGTAAGTTGTTTCCAAATCTTATCTGTCTAACTAATGCTTGTGCATGTTAGGCACAACTCTTCTGCACAAAGCATGAAACCATGCTAATATAATATATCATTTTCTGAGAAAACCGATATGCTCTGTGACTAATTTGCAAAAATGAAAACAAAGTGTTTGAAACTCCTGTCTCAATGAACAAAACATGCAATAAATGAATCTGTGGATATAAAATGAATAGGCAGGATTAAAACACACTATAAAGCCATCCAAGAAATAACCAACTGACTGAAAGATTCAATGAATAACCGAGTAGCTTTCAAAGATATACCTGGGAATAACAGTCAATGGCAGTTTTAAAATCTTTTTCGCGGAATGCAAAGTCCCCTCGCTTTCTCGATTCCAACATATCTCTCATCTGTTGCGTCCACTCTTGGAAAGATAACTGAAGCAAACCACGTTTTAGAAAACATATCAGGTATTCAAGAACAGAAATAGATAGGACTTCCTTTTCTTAAGCAATTACCTCATTTGTTCCCTCGTCATCTTTGTAGTGGGTCATAACCAAGATCTGATGAATTGCTGTTAGGTCCATCCGTGAACAGGCCTCCCCCATTGGGGAGAGGGGGCGCTGAGGAGTTGCTGGTGCTTCCTCGTGCTTTGATATTCCGAGCATAACATAAGACGGAACCTGACAGCCAAGAATTATGATAATTAGTTTCCCAGCCTGAAATGGACTAATATGCGGAGATGATCCCATATGAAGAACAAAAGGAGTGGGCATTAAGATACTTATTTCTGGAGAGAGAAGAATATAGTGTCTTAACATCAGAATATGTGATGTACTCATTGGTGTAAGATACTTGTAAGTCTCTGAGTTGTGATTTGAAGCTTAAGACATCCAAAACATTTGTTAAATTGACAGAGTAAATAACCACATCCAATGACCGGTTCAAAATATTTCACTCTTAAAGGAATGAAGAGCTTAAATTGATAGCTGTAAAATCAAAATAGATTGTGTAGATTGAATTTCCTTACATCAGGTTTTGTTTGCAGTGGAGCTAGTGTTGTAACGAGGTCCTTCGTACTGGGCCGCTCCCTAGGTTCATATTGCAAACACTGGGAGGCAAGCCCAACAACCAAAGTTGCTTCTTCTGTAGAAAAGTTTCCCTCCAAATGTGAATCCATCAAGAGAATGATGTTTTTGCTCTTTATCATATCAATAGCCTGCAGTGGCAACATCAAATTAACACCCAAGATTATATCGTACAAAAATTGAAAAAAATTGAAGAAACATCAATGTTGTATCCATATGGTCCACGTATAACAACCAACAAAACCGAGATGAACTTTTGGGGATGCCTGGTGCTTTTGCTAAAATGCATAGTAACATATACTATATGCTATTTGTAGAATATCATGAAAGATGATGAGCATAGATGCAAAATAAGACAACTGAAAAACATCTAAACCTGCTTGTCACTTTGTCCTGAGGTTACACAAAAATGAAAAATATGCCTTCAATCAAATTCAAACATTGTGTTTGAGACAAAAATGATCATGGTCAAGATATCTTTGATTCAACTGAAACACTAATTCAATTGTTAATGACTGAGTGAATAATGCTACAGCCAGTTGAGAAGTGCTGTTTACTTGGTTTCAATATTGCACTAAACCATGATATTTAGACAAATGAGGTCAACAAAAATCCAAGGTTAGCAGACTATTGTAGACCTGAAGGATACAGGGGATGCACTTGAATTTAGCAAATTCTTGCTAAGATGCATCGTACAAGAAAGACAAATTCACTATAGAGATTCATTATGAGAAAATTCAGAATTAGAAAAAATCTCATTCTTCATACCCCTTTTTTAATCATTTCATTTAGATTAAACAGAAACTATGGTATTTACAACTCATAAGGCTACTCGTTAGATAGGAAATTATGGATGAAGTTGGCTGGTAAACCAGATAAATAACAGAACCATCCAAGATTGAAATGAAATGCAACCAGCTATGTGCATACACCACTTACACGACTTGGAGGGATATGCTTTCCACTTAGCAAATCCAGAAGAACAGTACCAAAGCTGTAAATAACACTTTCAGGTGTGACCCTTCCTACAACATTCAAATTATGGCAACAACAAGAAGCATTAAGACAAAACATGGACAAAAAATGGCAATGCGATTTGAAGAGAAGACAAGTCATAAAACAAATAACAAGCTTCCCAATATAAAAATTTGACAGTAATTACCGTTTCTTAGATACTCTGGAGGAGTGTAAGCAAGATTTGTACTGTAACTTTTCCCATCTCTGCTATTTTTCATCAAGCCAAAACATGAAAGGCGTGGATCACCATCCTACAAGGTCCATTAAAGAGAATTGATAAGCAACCAAGATTCCAATAAAAGCATAATGCGTAGTATTTATGAACACAAAAGAACCACGATACTGCATAGTAAGTTCTTAGAATCTGAGAAAAGGGAATACCTCATCAAAGAGAACCCTATAGGCATTCAAGTCATGGTATAATGGACGACCCTCGGAACTACAATAATCTAAGGCTTCAGCAATGTAGAGGGCTACTCTTAAACGCATTGCCCATTCAATGGTTTGATTTTCCCCTGAAAAGAATGGAAGAAGAATCAAGTTTAGCCCATGATATGTCAGCACAGAAAACTATCTAAAATCAATGCATCACACTAGGCATTAAGTATGTTTTTGTTTGTAGAGTTGGGTTGGGTTGCTTTCGTAAATACTTTAACTCAAATTGAAATCTTTCTTTGTTTTTAATGGAATAAAATTCTTTATTCATTCAAAAAATAAACTTATTGATGATTTGAAATAAAGCATAAACAACTACAACAATGCAATTGAATTTACTGTGCACCATAGAGGCATAAACCCTATATCAAGTAAATCAATCCTGCAATAAAAAGAGAAGGACCAAACCCAGCGCTATCATAACATATGGAGAACATTTTAATTCAATAAAGCATTGACTAGGAGCAAAATTGGAATTATTGGATACATTACCAGAGCCTTGAACAATACTTCAAGATTTGAACAAACTAGAAAAGTAACAAGAAGGAGAGAAATCAACAATTCCTCGCCATCAGTCAAACAATCATAAATAAATAATGCCAATCAAACTACCAATCATAATTATACTTCAAGTTCAACACATCAAGACTATAACAAGAATCAATAATGGAACGGAAATGGTCAAACCAGATAAGAGATTCAAGAAAAGCACACAAACACATACAATGGAATAAATGCTTAGCTAGAGTATCATTAGGCATGTACTCAGCAACAAGCAGCCTCTCATCTCCATCACAGCAATACCCTATCAAATTAGCCAGCTTTTTATGCCTCAACTTCCCCACCCCCCATGCCTCCTCCTATGACAACAACAATAACAACAACCCAATTCACAAAAGCCATATAAAAATCAAGAAACCATATAAAGAAAAAAACTTGATGAGCTAAAAAATCAAAGCAAGAAACTTTATGGATACCGCAAACTGTTTAGGATCAGGCCAAGCCATCTTTGTAAACTTCTTAACAGCGATCCACCTCCTGTTTTGAAGTCGACCTTTGTAGACAAGATTAGGTGCCTTTTCACCACTTTCAGAGACTATGTTATCAGAACTGAAGTTATTGGTAGCTGTTTTGAGGTCAGAGAAAGAGAATTCACAGAAAGAAGGGACTCCTGTTGCAGGGTCAAGTACAGCAGAACCTGATGGATTGCGAGGTGGTTGCTGTTGATGGGTTTTTTTATGGTCTTTTTCTGGATGTGTTTCAGATAAAAATGAAGAAGAACAACAACCCATGATAGCTCTAGTGCTGGTGATGGCGGTGGTGGTTGTTTCTTTCTTTCTTGAATTTGTTTTGGTATGGATAGAGCGGAGAGGTGAATGAGTGATTATTATTATTATTATTATTACAAGAGGCGTCTTTTTGTTTTGTTTTAAGAAGCTGTTGTTTGCTGCTGAGTTGTGTTCTTTTACTTCGATCCTTTGTCATGTTTTTTTCCTCGTTTCTTGCAAGGGCATCGTCATTTTAACCTTATCAGAATACTAATACCATTAATCAAGTTCATTGTAATTAAACCCGTTCTTGGTTGGTTGTGAAATTATCTTAATTAATTAAAACGATATTATTTAGTGAAATTGACTTTAAACAAAAAAAAAATTAACACTCGTTGAAGAATGAGTTAGTTAGGCCTCAGATCAATTCATTAAGCAAGGTCAAGTTTAATAATTGTTCTTGTGGGAATAAAAATTATCGGTAAACAAATATATATGTTGGGGAAATTTGAAAAGTTATTAAGTAACGGTATTTAAAATCTAAGTAACCTTCCATATTAGTGATTTTTTAGAAAATACAATGAGTATTCTCAAACTAAAACTAGGTATATTTTGGCTGGTTGTTCAGGAATGATATGTGCACCTTGACATTCACAGATGCAGCATGCACCTAAATAAATTAGGCACCAAATGCAATAGGTAAAGAAGATAGATGCAAAAATTTAATTGGTCAAGTTTTAGGTTTGTTTTCTAGAGATCACTAGTTCGAGTCTCACAAATCTTAAGGTCATTAGAGACTTACATAGTCGTTAACTTTAGGACTCGTGGGATTAGTTAAAATGCGTACAAGCTGACCCGAATACCAACGTTAATTAAAAAAAAGATAGAATCATAAATGTATTGGCACAATAATAAAAGATGTATGAAAGACAAAATAGAAAGGAGAAAAGAGAGAGACACACTAAAGCTTTGATAATAACTCAATAAATAAATTGAGCTATGTGGTTGCTAATATGATAACCATTGGAGGCTACATAATCGTTAATTTCAGAGCTCATGAAATTAGTCGAGGTGCGCGCAAACTAACCCGAATATCCACGGTACTCAAGTATTGGCACAATAAGATAGATAGAATCATTTATTGGCACAATAATAAAAGATGTATGAAAGACAAAATAGAAAGGAGAAAAAAAAAGAGAGACAGAGACACTAAAGCATTGATAATAACTCTTACATTATCGTCCTAAAGATTTCGGTGAGATTGATTTATTGAGACCAAGAAAAATCAACTTTTAAATATGGAATATATATAAAAATTATATGCGCCGCCTAAGAACAGCGGTGTGCTCTCTGTAATTGAATATAAATACATATTACGTGATTGATTGTGAGATGAGCATCTATATCTATGTGTCTCAAGTTGGGATTTGGGTAAATTTAATTAATATTATAGAAGGCAAGTTCTTCAATTAATTATTTAAAAGATCTGGTCCCTAATTGAATTAGGAGGATTACCATGTTGAGGCCTGCGAATTCAATGGGTCAGATGAAACTGTGTTTGGAACCCCATTTTATTATATTAATACCTTTTTTTAAAGACCAAATGTATCTATTTTCACGATCATGCACATTTAATTATCATGTTTTAGAAATTAAAACAACTCTTGGTACAAAATCAAGTAGTTTCTGCTATTATATTATGACTTTTTAAATTTTTTATTTTAATTTAGCATTTGGGAAAAAAATCTATTAAATAAAGCGTATGAACAATGGAGAATGCAGTGAGATTTGTAGTTTTTTGCAACGAAAGATGGGTTAGGGGTTCGGAAATTATGCATCCTGAGCAAGCTAGAATATTATTTCATGAAGAATTGGAACGTTAGCAGAATCAAATGATATTATCTTTATGATATGCTTCCCTCTTTTTTTTTTTTTTTGGTTAGCAGGAATCTTTGGTCTTGGTATTAAGATTTTGCGTTTGAAATTGTATTTTTTAAAAATTTAAAAATAATTATTAAAATTATTTTTTTAATAATTTTAGATTGATTTAATGTGTTGATATCAAAAATAATTTTAAAAAATAAAAAAATATTATTTTAATATATTTTCAAATAAAAAATATTTTAAAAAACAAAAGCTAATTACTATGCATAAATTGAGTGAAGGCATCTATTCTCTACCATTAGCTGCTCTTAATTCTTTTTGCACAGATCATCATTCCCCACTTCACCGCTACTTAACTGTGGAAAATTAGTAGCCAAGTGGATGCCAATGGATTTGATTGAGCTAGAAAATTAAACCATAAGTTTTTTTAATGCAATATTAAGTGTTATTTTCAAATCAATTTGTAATCGAATTACGATTTATATATATATATTTATTTATTTCGAATAATATTAAGGACATATGTTTTATATTATTAGCTTGGTAAAATTAATAATTTTTTGTAAGAAACTGGTCTCAAAGGGTACGTACATGGTATAAAAGTCTTGAGAAAAGGATGTTGTTGTCGTTATAATCGACCAAAGTTGGTGCCATTTTTTTTATGCTCTTCTGGAAGAAACCCAGCAGAAGAAAACACTGAGAAATGCATCCCATCGATGGCAAGCCACATTTGGCAAACAATTAAGAGAAGCCCAGCTTGATTATGAGATGGGGGAGGGAGAGAGGTGGACGAAGGAGGAGTCCAAGCGGACTACTTGTCGCAGAAGTTTGATCCAAAATGTAAAGATGAATAGACGACCTGTGTTGTTGTTCAGGGCAAAAGACACATGAAATATCAAAAAATATTCGACTTCCATCATTTTCAATTATATATCAAAGCAAACCAACCCAACCCAACCCAGCATAATTAACCCAAGGAAGCTGTTTATTTTATTCTTGCTTCGAGATAGGAGAGACTGTGAGCTAGCATGGCTGGACCACAACAAAGTGTTCCTTTGGGTGCACAACGTTGCCACACTTGAAAAAAAAAAGAAAAAAAAAACAACGATAGATGCTCGAAGTTGGGCAAGAACTGAATATATGCCACCTTTATAGAGATTTTGAAGGTATCCATCCCTTTCAGATTTTCTGTCATGCTAAATCATGTCTACAGTCAAATATACAGTAGTTTTTCTCACTCGTAAATGCATATGCAGGCTGTCAAGCAACATTGATTTTCTTCTTTTTACACTGGAACCCTGCACTTTGAGTTTACTCTCCACTATTTTCTGCTTGCACGAGTGTACGATTGTGTCAGCAGCCTAAAGGCATGACGATGATGACGATGATGATGAACACTCCAATTTTACTTCCACCAGAACAGTTATCATCACAAGCTTTTTCTGAATCGAGGGACCGCGGCTATGCCATGCATGAAAGCAAATATGCACAGTAAACTGCTGTATATCAGAACCAGAGAGTACTGATCGCTTTATCACGACACTGTAAAGATAGGCCTCCATTATTTGAAGCTGAGTCATGAATTGATAATACATCGTACCTCTTCAAATCTATCACGTAAATCATTAATGGCATTTGCAGGTTTCTTTTACGGTTGAAACATTATGTTTTTTTCAAAAAGTTGGGCCTGAGATCGAGAGCTGTATTTTAGTGCATAGCATACAAGACAAGTTGTTGATTATTAACATTAACAATTAACAATTATAAAAAACCTAGAAGAACTCATGTATTCAAGAACTCATATTTTACTATAGATTCATATAATAAATTATTATTTTACCCTAAATGGAAAAAATTACAAGAAAAGAGAGGGTTAGTTGATATTTTTACATCTTTGATACACAGTATAATTACTAAATTACCCTTAAAAATATTTTTCTTAAGTTAGGAGGCTTCTCGAGTTTTTTAATTTTGTTTGTACATTACAATTACTTAAATGTCTCTAAAAGATGATTTTTCTTAACTTTGGATACAAGTGCACTTTAGTGAATTGTTATGACTTTTTTTGTTTTTATTATACTTATATGGGTTCAAGGAAATAATTAGATCTTTTAATATATATATATAAAAGTGTGTCAGCATGTGGGTGTTGTCGCACCCTTAAAGTGATGTGTGCAGCATCTAAATAACTCTGAACATCGTTATCTAGGACGGCTTTTAATGCACCTCACCACCCATATCACAGTAGTGAGGTGCATGCTGTCAAAAGATCGTTGATTGAGCTCTAACTACATGTTTTTTCTTCTCTCTCTTTACTCCCTCCCCTCTTAAAAAAAAATGTGTTGGTCTTTGCAAAGAAAAAGAAGAAGAAGAAGTTTAGTTTTTTGTTTGTTGAGTCAAATTATATCTTTATTTTTTTTATTGCAATGTATTTGGTCTTGAATCATTTAATGAGTTTTTTTTTTCAATTTTATCCCTTAACATTTGATTTTTATATCAGATTTGGTCATAATTCTTTTAATTGCAATGTATTTGGTCTTAAATCCTTTATTGAATTATATTTTTTTTCAATTTCATCAATTGACATTTGATTTTTATATTAAATTAGGTCCTTATTTTTTTCCTTGTTATTTTTAGTTTTTCTTATCCTTTTATTAATTGAAATTATTTTTTAATTTCATCCCTTATGATTTGATTTGATTTTCATTTTATGTCAAGTTTGGTTCTTATTCTTTTCAAATCTATATTTTTTTTTGATTTTATTCTTTATTTCAATTTTATCCTTAATTATTTTGGTTGGTTGATAATTTTACACTGTTATTTTTTTGGGTTTCCCATACATGTTGTGATCCGACCTCATGATCCATGTCACAAGTTCTGAAAGTTGAATCAGGTTAGTTTTAGTCATTTCTAATTTAAAAAAAAACCACTCATCATCATTAGGTTCATAGGAAATTTACATCCTATGTTTTTTTTATGTTTTCTTGCTATAGAGTTATCCCGATATCATGTCTCGGATCATGGATTCAGTAGGTTCACTAGGTTTGACTCGAACCTTTTTTTCATTGTTTTTTATTTTATTTTATTTTTCCCTTCAATGTTAGATTGGTTTGAGAATTAAGATTCATAATTTTATTCAGTCTACTTTTCATGAAATTATCTCGGTTTCACGACTAGGTTATAGGTTTGGTTTGATTTTTGCTCAAGTTGGATAATAAAAAATTATCATGTCTAATTCTTTTGAATGATGTAGTTTTAAGAATTCATTTATATGATGGATCCAACATACTCGAATCAATTTTAAAAAAAATATTATAATGATATATTTTTTTAATATTGGCAAGTATTCATCTTTTGTATTGAATCATTGTTGTTTTTTTCATCTTATTTGTTGTCAATATCTTATTTTCTAATTATATTATGAAATTAAACGAGTTTATTAAACTCTCAATAATTAGAATCATAGAATTGTTTCTCCTTTTTTGGAAATATATGCTTTGTCTTGATATCTTTACTACAATAAGAGAAAATAGGTAGACCTGTGGCGCTTCGCATGTCGCTTATCTAGAAAAGAACTATAAAATGAACAAATTTTATTGTTTTCTCCTCACAAAATACTATTTATTAGAATATTGTTTTGTTTTCTCCCTGGTTTTTAATTTCAATCTATGTTATTTTTTAATTTCAATTACATTATTCAATATTAGATTTATTAAAAATTAAACTTCATAAATTTTTTAATATATTTTTTATAGTTTTTTTAATCTCAAAATCTAAATAGCAGGTTTAACAGATTGACTCGAGTTTTTTTTCTTTTTATTATTAATTTTTTTCTCAAGTTCATTCTTAAACTTTGATTTGATTGAAACTTAAATTACATAATTTATTTTGATTTGTTTTCTATAAAAATATCTCAGTTTCAAAACTCAAATTGTTTTTATGTTTTTTTTATTAATATTTTTTAAAAAATTTATTTTTCAACACTAGATTAATTAGAATTGAACTTTATAATTTATTTTAATTTATTTTCTATTAGGTTATCTCAATTGTAGGTTTGAGAAGGTAACCGAGTTGATTTAAATTTTATTTTTTTATTTCTTTTTCAAATTTATCATTTGGATTAATTGAAAATTAAATTTTATAATTTATTTTAATTTATTTCCTATACTTTCTATAGGGTTATTAAAATTTTATTTTGATTTGCTTTCTATAAAGTTATTAGAATCTCATGACCTAACCTGCAAATTAACTCGAATTAATTCATATCAATCAAATATATTTTTATTTTAATATTTATATAAAAAACATCTTAAACATTTATTTTAAATCAAACTATATTTTTACTAATCATCCAGATTATTATTTTTAAACTCATTAAATCAAATATATCACATCAAATCAATTTCTACATTATAAAAAAAAAATCTATTAAAACAACTTTTAAAATACCTAAATATTTTTTTTTTCATTAAAAAAACACAATTCAAAAATCTAGTACTGTTTATGACAACATTACCTCGGACGAGAAAACACAATCATCGATGTGGAATAAAAAAAAACTTTTTTTTCAGACGACCTACGTCCACTTAAACCTAAGACTGTATAGCTTGTGCTGGTGTTAGGGAGAGGGTTAATAAGCATATTCAGCCCTACAATTTAAAATGTGACAGTAACAACCCAAAACCGCCCTCAATTGGAGAGCATTCTTACGAAATTTTTTTAAAAAAAAATTAAATTAAAATTTTTAATAATTTTAGATTATTTTAATGTATTAATATTAAAAATAAATTTTAAAAAATAAAAAATAAAATACCATTTCAATACATGTTCAAATAAAAAATACACGATCACAATAACATATCACATTAACAAACAAGTTATTAATCCTCTTGTCTGCCGAATTGTTGTGTTTGCAACAACTTGAACAGTACTATTTATCGAAAGCATTTCACTTCGTTGAAAAGGCCTGTACAAAAATCAAGTATAAATAAATATTCAAAGGAAAGGAACAAAAAGATTGAAGTTATTTTACCATGCATCTGATATCTCTGTGCCCGTGAAGCCACAGTAACTCATCCTCGTTCAAAATAGAGGGGAACTATCCTTTGCTCAGATTAACAAGGTTGCAGATCCATTGCTTCCCTTAACCTCTCAAAGATTGTTCCTTGGTTCTTTCCCAAGGAGGCTAGTGGCGCCAAAATGTCAAGGATGCAGAGTGGCTTGCTTTGGTTTTATATCATCATGAACTCACCGTCTGCTGCCCCTTTTTATCTCTTGCAAATTGTTATCCTGTTCTACTGTTTACTTGATGCAACTGAATTCTGCAGAGGTAGCAGAAGGATGATTCTACTCACAACCTTGGCGAGCCTCCCAAATCTAGGCCCCACCGAGTATGGCTCTGCCCCCAGTTGAGGACTTGAATAGCCAGAGCTGCCCATTAGGGACCATATTTGGAGTAAAAAATATCCAGCAAGGACTGAGCAGATTGGGCCGATACCATGGATTCTTGATGATCCTCATAGGGATGTAAATTTCAGTTAAGAAACAAGCTCAGGATTAAAAAGGAGGCTGAGAAATTTCTGATAAGCCAATACCTGTGAAACTCTTTTATGTTCTCAAGCACGCCTTTCTTCTTCACTACGTTGCAAGAGCTCCTCATAAGCCTTCATTGAATCAGCCATGAATCTTTCCATGGCTTCAAAAATGCGTTGTAGGCTCCCCTGTAGACTACTATTACTAGTGTCACTTTGATATACAATGTTTCCAGTTACTGACAGACTATTACCATCCCCAGCAACCAGGACTATTTTCTTGTCTAATGCCTGAATCTCCTTTTGTATCTTCTGATCTTCTCTATCTAAGTTTCTGACTTTTCTCTCCAAATCCTTGTCTGTCACCAATCTCTGACGCATTTCTAGTTTGTCATGCTCCCGAAGTTGAAAAACACTCGTCGTAAAAATACGCATGGCATCGATTACTTCCTTCCCAGATATTCTATCCATAGCTTGTGCCCACTGATTACAAATAACAAACACCGGGGGCGCACCCATCCTACCAGGAGAGAAAGGAACTATGCCATCTGGTGTTTCTTCTGGTTCATATAAAAGACACTTAACAAGCCAGTTATTCAAGGCTCTCACATAACCTCTCTGGGCACCAATCCAACTAGAGAAACTAGAAGTCCAACTAAGAAGCTCATGCCCCAGCTGCAGTGTGACATCTAGATGATCATCACTGGGCTTTTCACCTGATCCAAGGGGACCTAAGCCTCTGGCTTCTCTAATTGCTTGGCACTGAATATGATGACATTCAAGCATACTCTTCCACATTCTGGTTAACCTGAAAAATTAAATGCAGAAAAACTGCCGTCAAGACTAAGGATAAACATTAACAATTAACTTCTATTTAAGATCATATCAGCATGGTAATTGAAGTCAGGAAGTGCTCTACATCCAGAGAAGAGGCTACTGTTATATATATGCATAAGAAGAATTTTTAAAGGGATCGCTTGAAAGCCATTATAATAGCAGGAGTAATATAAAAAGGTTAACTCCATAAATTTAATAAAAAACAATGCAATCCACAAGCCTTTCCATAGGGATCATTTTAGCCAAGTTCAGGTGTGCCTGCTGTTTGTGATTAAAGCTTTATTGTTATTGTGGTTGTGGCGTACCTGCAGAGGGCGCAGCTTATGCAAACATCATAAAAGGCATGAACACCTGCCCTTATATACAAGGCTAGAATACAGTTCACTGATAACCAACAATTCCTTTCTTAGTCTTCAAACTGCCAACTTATCTCCTTTAGTAAATGTGTAAAACTAAATCATGTATTCTAAATGATTGGGCATATTGAATAACATCTAATAACTAAATCATGTCTTCTAAATGATTGGGAATCTATTGATAACATCTATTGATATACTAGCACATCCACAGACCATAAAAGAAAGGGACTGCAACAGGAGTGCTTTATACAAAAAACAAAAGGCTTCCAACAATTAATAAATGAGGTAGATTTTTCATTTCTGTGTGGCCCCACCTAATGTATGTATTGAACAAAGTTTAGCTCGTGTATGTCCGAGCCAAGATTCATTAATGCCAAAATTAAGTTTCTATTGACAATAATCAAAGTTAAAATAGGTGTGAACCTCAACCGAGAGCTGATAACCTTGGTCCAAGAAGTTATTTGGCAGGTTCCTTCATGAAAACCTTCCAAGTTGTATGTGAATATTTTCTATCTTCAGTTTTGCACAAGCATCTGAGTAAAGCAAATTAAACTTGCTTACCCCAAACAAAGCTTAAATACCACCTTTCGGTCCCTTTTCAGAACAGATTAAGGACCTCCCACTCCTGCACTAACTTCCCTATGACAACTAATTCTATACTTCCTCCTTCTGCACTGAACAAATGGGGCCTGCAATAGTTACATAAAAAACAATGATGGAGGACCACTGTTTATAGCCCATCGCACTAATATTTGCACTCAAAGAAACCGCTGCATTTCTGACTCCTGTTTTTAAATTCTAATTCCACCATTCTGTTCAAATATATCTTTGTCAAGGATGTCCCTTGTTGCTCACTGTACAAGAAACAGTCAAAACACTTTAGCTTCTTCAAATGTCATTGATTGCAAGTGTAATGAATTGCCCACGCTTTATCAAGGACTTTTGCTAGCTAGATCAGGTATCAATGGATTTCGGAACACATGCACATTGCCCTGTCTGTTTTATCAAATGCTTGAGTATAAGAGCCAGAACACATTTTTCGTTAAAAAGCCTAGATTATGAATACTTTTTTCTCTGGTTTTGAAAAACACTAGCTAAGTTACAATAGGAACTCTCATACAGTAAAAAGTCACCTACAAGTAAAGCTTGCCTCAACAAACTACCATCCTATTGTGCCCCATACGCAAAATAAATCTTATTTACATATGGATATATATATTACATAATTCAAACAAGAGCAAAGAAATCCATACTGACATTGAAAATAAAATGGAAAAGAGTAGCGTCATTATGAGTCCAGTTTGGTAATACGCACATATACAAATGTGAGAATTGAGAGGTCAATAGTTAAGTACACAGCAAATGGTAAGATGGGAAGCAGCTAAAAAGAAAATGGTTCTCAGAAAAAAGGCACATATTAACATACCCTTGAATCAATTCATTTAGTTGAGGCCATAGCTCTTCATCCCTAATCTTGTTTATGGTAACCGATATCTTGTCTACGACTTGAATTGCCATCCTTATTTTTGTTGATAAACTCCTGATTAAAGTTCGAGTTGCATCAACTTTATCGACTTCAGCACCCCTCTCATCTAAACGCTTCAGCTTACGACACTTTTTCTCATGAGCCACCCGCATTTTCTCTTCAACCTGCAAAAGCAAAAACTGTGAAACTTCGAGTTCTTCAGCTCAAAGATAATTATTCACATAGACAAACAAAACACTAAGTACTGCAGTGCTGTAATTCCAGATTCCACTACATGCAGAATACTGCCAAAAGACCAAGTGGCATGCATCACGGGAAATATTTAGCCATTTAACTATAAAATAGAACTTCCTGATATAGCAGTATGCTTACTGAAATGAAACATGATAATAGGCACAGAAATAGCATAGCTTGGTTGGTAAGTTCTGCTCTTCATTCCAATGAAGAGGTTATTCATGGGAGACGTGCTAAGAATTTACTTCCAGGGGGGGAAGAAAAGGTTAAGAGACTGTTTGTTTTGTAGAAAATATTTGTTAGGAAAATGTTTTCCTCCATTTTTCAGTGCAAAACAATCCATAGAAAATATTTTCAGTCGACTCCTGAATAGTGCCAATTTGGAGAGAAATATTCTCATGAAGGCAGGTAAAATATTTTCCTTGGCGCTACCAACTCATGATATTCACTGACACCACCACTACCACCAAAACCACTATCTTCTTGTGACCACCATTTTATAATCATCCCACTGTAAACTCCAACCACCACCACCACTGGCCACCATCTTATTATCAATATAACCACCATTTATCACCATCCCACCATAACTCTATAACATCATCACTACCACCACTACAACAACAACCATAACCACCTCACCTCCATCGCCGTTGCCACCACCACCTCTATCACAAACAATACATTTTTTCTCATCTTATTAAAATCATTCAAAAACCATGAATGAAAAATAATTTATTTTACAGGAAAATATTTTCCTTTATACATCCAAATAGTGGAAAATAACTTATTTTCCAAAAAAAAATATTTTTCACAAAACAAACACCCTAAATCTTTACCAACACTTGTAAGAAAATCATAGCAATTACCATGTCTCATCATTACTGGAAACACAGACAAATAAAAGCATGTTTGGAAAATTCATCAGATTTCAATGAATGTACAATACATTGACAACATTTGAATTTGTCAATAAAGTCAGCAGCCTGAAGCAATTTAATCGGTATGATTCCCAGATAATGACAGCAAAGAATAATGCAGGACGCACCTTAACTTCTTGATAGAGTTTCTTCTCCCAAAGATATAGCTTTTGTAAGGTAGAAGAAAGATTTTTCGATCTCACCATCAATTCTTCATCAATCTCCAAGGAAGGGGGACCAGCCACAGCACTTCCAGAAGTAGACGGCAGTGAAGATACTACAGATAATGGAGGAGTAACTCGCAACATCTTGGAAACAGCTTCACAAAGATCCACAAAAACCCTTAAGAACCACGGTGTATTTATAAAAAAAAAATACCATTTTTACTTCAACATTTACAACAATAAATAAAGCACCAAAAGAAAAACAGCTCATACAGATCAAAATTATGAGCAATCTATTATCTTTTCACACCTACCATGTTTGCGCTGATATGGGAGCTTTCCGACTTCAAGCATCTTCGCAATCTCATTACCACACTCTGAAGCTCTCTCAAACTGAATCTTAATTTCCACAGCCACTTCCAGTGGTCCACCTCCTCGGCCCTTAAATCCAGCATTGCTTCGCTCCTCAGACCTCTCATTATCAACAATTTTCTTATCTACAACATGAACCTCATACGCCACTCTATCTTCCTCAGTAGCCACACTCGGTCTAGTTTGATAAAGCGAAGCAGAAGCCTCAGTATCACCTTCAACCTTACCATCCCCGCCATCCATTACCGGCGACTGTGAAAAAATTTTAGCCCCATCCATATATTTTTTATCCACGTGAACTTCCTTCACAAACTCATGTTGGTAATCCTCATCTTCCAAATCCGGAATCCCCTCCTCTTCTCTCAACTCATTGGAGTCCCTACTCGGCGTGTACTGTGGATAATTCCTATCATAGCCCTCGAACAGATTCAAGAAATCCCAAGCTGAAGCTCCTGGAGGAGGAGGAGGAGGAGGTGGCGGCGGCTTAGACGATGAAGGCACCTCCGGAGGCGGTTGAGATGAAGAAGATCCATACTGATTCTGAGACCCGTTATAACCACCACCCCCACCACCATAATTTGGATATCCAGAATAACCATAAGGGTTCGAATTATTCATTGCATAACCGCTATTTGAATAATTATTATAATAAGCAGGCGACGAAGATTCACCAAAATGAACAGTCTCGGAACTCACTGGCCTTTGCTCGTAAATAACAGACGGAGTAGCGCCTTTATTCTTCATATAATTCGTATGAAAAAACGTTCCGCCGCCGCCTGGATATGAATCTTGATCCATATTCATATAATCCGAGCTCATATACGGAATATGACCACCTCCACCACCATCACCACCACTCCCCTCGCCGTGACCATGCAACGGAGAGGAGTTATCAGAACGATGAAGATGTAAGACATCATCATCGTCTTCATCATCACCATCCGAGTGAAAACGAAGATGGGAGCCCGAACTGGAATGAGAAAGATGATGACCTTTCTTCGGCGAACTCGATCCAACAACCTTTAAATCTTCACTTTTTTTATTCGGAGGTAAATTCAGCTTAGGAGACATCGGACGGCCGCCGCCGCCGGCGGTAAAATTTTCCTTCTCAATAAAAACATATAACGAATTACCAATTCTTTTTAACGAGTGGATATAAGCCACGTGAGCTTCTGCTAAAGCATACCGCTGGTGAATAGCTTCGTCGAGAAAAGCGCAACGGTCACGGCAAAGCGCAACGGCTGGTAGATCTTCCGGTTTCGAACTTGTACAGCCCATTCGAAACGTTAAAATGAACTTGCTGCTTTGGCTTCAAATAATAATAATATTTATAAATTAATATTAATTCTTTTAATTATTATTATTAATTACAGTTGTTTTAGGCGTGGGAGGTGATAAAATATTTATAAATAGAGCACAGAGGGATGAATGTGTTGATGGTGATGGAGGAAGAGTGTTTGGTTGGAGAGAAAATATTGTTAGGGTTTCAGAAAGGGAGGAGGAGGAATCTTTTGCCAGCGGGGAATGTGTCGTCGTTTGTATTGTAGCGGAAAGGTGGTGTGGGCGAGAGAGAGAGAGTAGACGGAGTGTGTGCAGTGTGGGCATTGTGGGTGGTGCGTGTATGCGTCGGTGTGAATTTTGTTTGTATTGTTACCTTTTTTTATTTTATTTTATTTTATATTTAACTGGAGATTATGTGATGTCCTGTTTTTAGTTAGTTAGTGTAGAAGGGAGAGGGAAGATAAGAGTATTTTATGGGTAAACTATGGTTTGGTCCTTGTAAATGTCACAGTGTTTCATCTTGGTTCTTATATAGTTTAAACGGTTTTATCAGTAGTCTCACGAGTTTCCATTTGTCAAATTAAATATCTTTATATACAGTGGTCAATCTAAAGGCCTTGAAGAGGAGGCAAAAATTACCAGTAGAAGGACTAGAAAACTCATATTAAACTTTTTAATCTACAGTAGCTGAAGTGGTACATCACTAGATGTACAAGGACTAAAATATAGTTTGACCACGTTCTTTTTTGAGTTTGTTTTTGACGGAAAGTTTGACGCCAGTTGCCGCCATGACGTCTCCTTTTCTTCCAGTCTTCAGTCTTATCATCGTCGTGTATTTTGCTGTTACAAAAGTACCCTTGTGTAAAATACTACAATCCGATAGAACGTTCTTGTTTTGCTTCTTTTTTTTTTTTTTTTTTTCACGTTATAGCTAAGACGGTATGTAACGGTGAGATTGTTAATCCGTTGCTGCCTATTTGCTTAAAACTTAAATCAGGAAAAATTTTGTAACGGACATAATTTAATGATTTTTTTTGGTGTTTTTTTTTTAAATAATTATTGAAATGATTCCCTTATCAAACCATCACGAAACCTGACACACCTGTTTTGTTATTTGTATTTGTAAACCTGACACACCTGTTTTGTTATTTGTATTTGTTTGTACGGTTAATTAGTGTTATTTTTTAAAATATTTTCTGTATTAAATATATTAAAATAATTATTTTTATTTTAAAAAAATTATTTTTAAAATTAACACATCAAAACGATTTAAAATATATAAAAAAATTAAATTTGTTAGAAATACGGGTTAGCCCTCGTTTCTAAACACAGTCTTCATTTAAAATGACAATACTTTTCAAATGTTGTTCTAGAAAATGGCTTTTGATAGCAACAAACTCGTTAATACATCGCCTGAAAGATATGTTTTTCAAGATGTGTATTTTAAAAATAATATTTTTATTTAATTTATTAATGGATATACAATAGACATACAATGCGTTATATGAAAACATTAAAAAAAAATCAAATAATTTGATTTAGTTATCATCAAGAAAAGGTGGTTTTATTTTATTTTTTTCACATAAATTGTTTGTTTCCATGGTTTAGGGATTTGGTTAGTTTTTCTCGCAAGGAATTATCTTAGATTTGTTCCCAATTTTTTGCGTTTTTTAGAACAAAATATAGGGTATTTGTTAAATCTAGCATTTTAATTTTTAATAATTTACAGATGGACATATTATAATAAATGAATGGGGGGAATTTTATATATATATATATATATATATATA
>Ga0325410_1001180_pt1 | contig 28713 bp, 15 predicted proteins | sample PopdelMetagenome_16_FD_206182 | JGI IMG/M metagenome (GOLD analysis project Ga0325410, IMG submission 206182) | Populus deltoides microbial communities from Bellville, Georgia, United States - Xylem-PdIQD-R3 | ecosystem: Host-associated > Plants > Phyllosphere > Stem > Wood/Secondary xylem...
TGGTTAGGGTTAGTTATACGGCGGATCCGTTAACTAACCAATGTTAAGAAGAGATAAATATTCAGAATATAAATTGATGTTTCGTTTCCATGATCAGTTCTGATTTCTGTAGGTGGATGTGTGCTTGCAACCAAGGTTTGTTCTCTTGATAATTTTCTGATTTTATTAAATTTCGTTTGATAGTTTTCTGTTTTCTTTTGCTTTAGCCTAGATAACGTCCTAACCCCCTCAAATTGCATATCATCTAGCATAAAAATCTGACTTGAATCTTCCTCGTGGGATCGACCCCTTGCTTGCTCTATACTATCTTATGTGTTGTGTTTGAAGTTAGGGTAATTAATTTGTGCGACCGCGACATCGCAACAAGGCACAATTAGTGGTATAAGGATTTTAGCAAAGACTTGGCATTGATTATGATAAAACATATAGGATATGCAATTACACCGGCATCTTATTAGCTTAACAACTCATGAAAGACTAGATAAGCATTTCATGGATGTATTTACAACCTATTTATATGGGTCAATTGATAAAGATGTTTTTATGAACATCCCTGAAGGATATAAAATGCCTGAAGCTTATAATTCAAATCCCCAAAAAGTTTACTCATTCAAGTTGAAAAGGTCCTTATATGGATTAAAGTAACGTATGTGGTATAATCATCTTAATGAATATTTTTTTGAAAAAATAAGGTATAATAATAAACCTATATGCCTATGTTTTTTTATAAAAAGAAAGTCAGAATATGATTTCGTTATTATTACTGTATATGTTGATGATTTAAATATTATTCAAAAACTAAAGAGATAGCAAAGACAGTAAATTATTTAAAGAAAATTTTTGAGATGAAAATAAAATTTTATCTTGGACTGCAGATCAAGCACTTAGTAAATGAAATTCCCATTCACTAGTCAACTTACAAAGAGAAGATCCTTAAAATATTTTATATGGATAATGAAGAATTACTTGGTTCCGAAGTACCATACTTTAGTGCAATTGGTGCGCTAACGTATCTTGCTAATAATACACGGCCAGATATAGCATTCTCTGTGAATTTGCTAGCAAGATATAGTTCTTCTCCTACCCGGAGACATTGAAATGAAATTAAACATGTTTTTCATCACCTACAAGGAACTATGAATATAGGCTTATTTTACTTAAATAATGTTAATCATGAATTAGTTTGGTATGATGATGTAGGATATTTATTTGATCCACATAAAGTTCGATCTCAAATAGATTATGTCTTTACATGTGGCACTAATTATATATCATGGAGTTTTTCAAAGTAAATATTAGTCGTCACTTCATCTAATCATGCTGAAATACTTGAAATCTATGATGCAAGTTAAGAATATATGTGGATGAGATCAATGACTTAATATATTCTTGGAATATGCGGTTTATCCACCAGCAAATAAACATCAACTATATTGTATGAAGACAATGTTACATGCATAACTCAATTAAAAAGAGGATACATTAAAAGAGATAGAACAAAACACATCTCACAAAGAAAAATATTTCACGCATGACCTTGATAAGTGTGGTGATATTGATATTTAGCAAATTTGCTCGAAAAATAATCTAGTACATTTGTTCACTAAAGCAATACTAACTATAATGTTTGAAAGATTGTGACGCAATATTGAAATGTAATAACTTAAAGATTTAAGGTGATACATTCATGAGGAGGAGTTAATACACATTATACTCTTTTTTCCTTAACCAAGTATTTTTTTTTCTCATTGGGTTTTCTCTTGGTAAGATTTTTAATAAGACATTATAATATGTAAGGCTATATAAAAGACATCCAAATAGAAGTGTTACTAACTCTAATCTATATTGTCACTATTTATTTTATTTAGTCTTTATTAAGTATATTATCTGCTTTTAAATATATATAGTTTTACAATATATCCTAATTCACAATTAATAATCTTTTTTTCAATATTAAAATAAGTTGGACTAAGAGAGTGTTTGAGAGTGTAATAGCAATTGTTTTTAAAAGTATATTTTGCTCTTAAATGTATTAAAATAATATTATTTTTTAAATTTATTTTTGATATTAGTATATTAAAATGATAAAAATATATAAAAAATAATTATTTTTATAAAAAAAAACTATTTGGAATGTAATTACAAACTTCGCTTTCAACTGTCCAAGGCCAGCGCATCTAAAAGAAAAGGTTAAGCCCACCTAAATATCGGCCCAAAAGCGAAGTCCGCAGTCCCACCCTTTAAAGCAGAACAGAACAGAGCAGAGCAGATCTGTCTGGGTTTGTCGTCAAGTCAGCAACGAGATTAAAAAGATCTCACAAAACAAACATTAGCTGATACAAATCAATGGTAAAAGATCAATTGCTATTAATTTTTTTATTTTAATAGTCGAGAATTGAATTGATTTACATAGTTCTTCCTTTTCTTCTTCTTCTTCTTCTTTTTTTTTTTTGCTTATTGAATTGAAGGGTTCGAAGGCCTCAGCAATAACGAGTCCAGTCCCGGTGACATGGTACCCAACCCTAGCAATCTTCATGCTGGCCATCGGCCTTATTGTCTCTGCTTCCTTCTTCATGTAAGCTAAGCTATGCTGAAAGGAATTATTGCTGTTCCGTTCCTCAACTAGATCAGATCTACATGTGTTGTAATTTGCTAAAAAAAAATCAATTACCAGTCAAAATGATTTGTGATTTTAAGTTAATTTGATTTGCTCCTCAAGTTTTAATCTTCTATTTAGGTTTTCCATGAGATATTATCACTTAATCAGAATTTGCTGCAGACTAATAATTACAAACATCCTCGGACGGTCCTCGTAAATACTTAACATACTGTTATAATGAAGATTAACATGCTATGTAGCAGGCATTCTGTTTTCTTGTTTTCTTTTTTAGAACAAAGAGTATTTTATTTGAAAATGTTGTTGTTGATGAATTTATGACAAGATCTGCTGTTTTGTTTGAACATGTTGTTGTTGATGAACTATGAAAAGATCTGTTTGTGTGAAAATATGTGCCAACTCGTTTCTGATGTTATACAAGCGTGGTTTATGCAGCTACGAAGCGACCTCTTCTAGGAGAAACCGCAGTTTGGCCAAGGAGCTTACTACAGGAGCATTGGCCTCTTTCTTTCTGGTATGATATGTTGTGTTTGTTGCTCCCTCCACCTTCTGATTTGTCATTGTTAATTTTGGTTCATTGCTCTATCTGAACGCCGTTGTCGCTGGTGCAGGGTTTTGGGTCCTTGTTCATGCTACTTGCTTCTGGTGTTTATGTCTGAGTTCGTCATTTTGAACCAGTTATAATTATGCTAAGCAGGATTGGCTGCATATGATTAGATGTTTAACTGTTAATTTAGTTGAGATTTTTGGTGATCAATGAGTTATGGACCATGATGTTTACATCATTAATCATTTTGGGTGATTTATGGATTCAATAGGCTATCTATCCTTTTCTTCATTTTCGCGGTGCTAGTTTTCAAGGTTTCTACTACTCATAGGCTAGGATGAGCTAAGCTTCCTTTTTCTCTTCCCCTTTCCATGTTCCTATGCAGAGCCTTGATCAATTCGTGGAGACTTTAAGCTTTCCAGTTGATAATCAGCCGTTCAATTAAGCATAGGGAGAATAACGTGTGTTAAAAGAACCTCTTCGGTGGGGGGAAAAGCACTTTACACTTGCTTTTTTATTTACTGGAATTGTCCTTTTAAAAAAAGTCAAGCAATGCTTTTTTTCAGGGGTAAAATAGTTTTTTTGCTAGGTTTGTTTGTCATTTTAGAATAATGATTTTGGACATCTCAATCTTTTCATAATTTTTTGTATAATAAAGTTACTTTTTTTAAAAAAAAAAAAAACTTGGGATCAGGGTTTTTTTTTTAATTTTCTTGACATTCACATTATAACTATTTTATTGTCAAAGGAATTAAAAAGTTTTAGGCTTGGTCTTGGGGGCATATTTTTATTTTGATTTATATATATATAATTATGTTACAAGGGTGATTTCATAATTTGATTAATAATAATAATAATAAAACAAAGTTGATGTGTTTGTGAATAGGACTTGTGGTGGCTTATGATGGGTAAAAATCATCTTTCTTAATGTTATTTTATTCACAAAGGTGGGGGCTACCTTTCCTTTCCATGCTACGCTTATGATCTAATTCTTTCTCATGGGATTTGGTTTTTGCTATTTTAATCATTATTTTTTTTATTTGAATCAATTAAATTTACCTTTTATTTCATCTCTCATTTGTTTTTCATTTCAAATTTGATTTTTATTTTTTGATTATTTATTTAATTTTGGATTATTTTAGAATTGATTTATTTTTTACAATTTCATGATCCTTAAGTATATTTACATATGATATTTTATTTTTATTTTTTTAATTATTATTTTTTGACCTTAAAAATTTTTTAAATTAATTTTTTTATTTTATACTTTAATATTAGATTGAGTTTCTTAATTGACATTATATTTAAGATTTAATAGGTTGTGAATTTGAAGGAAGAATTTAAGTTTAAGAGATTTGTCCAAGTTTATTTATTGTTTTTTTTTCTCCTTTTTTCCCCATCATTTTGGCATTTTCGGGTCTTTTTATATTTTGTTATTTGTTGGATTTAGCTTCTTTTTAAATATTTTTTAATTAAATTAATTAATTAATTAGTATTTATTTTAAAAAATATATTGTCTAATATCATCATCTCTATTTATTTTAATATTTCTTTAAGTTTAGAAAAAAAAATGACTCACAACTTAGCATTCACCAAAGAAATCATTTTTTTTAAGCTTATATTTAAAAAAAAACATCTAGAAAAGATTTGGTATGATTTGTATCAAAACACGAGCAACTAGTGATTTATTACTTTTAGAATACAAGTGTTGGACTTAAAAGACTTAAAAGGATATTGGATGATTAATTGGGTTTTGTCCTAATTTCTTTAGGTATACTTAAAATGAGCTTAAAGACAACTGTCAACACTTAATAGATTTATTACTTTTAGAATACAAGTGTTGGACTTAAAAGACTTAAAAGGATATTGGATGATTAATTGGGTTTTGTCCTAATTTCTCTAGGTATGCTTAAAATGAGCTTAAAGACAACTGTCAACACTTAATAGGTTTTTATGGGTTCATTTTGACCTAACCAAAATCAACTCATAATGATTGAGATTAATGTGTATCAAAACCTAAAAACCTTATAAATAAACATTTAAACATTGAAAAAAAATTAAGTAACAATCAAATAATATTTACAAATGAAAATCAAAAGAAAATGATATGTTTTTTTTTTTAAATATGATCGCCTTAGAAATGACTCCGCCAGTAGAATAGCGGTTTATTGCATTGGTGAAAAAGTGAATTAAAAAGGTGTTGTAAAAGGAATCGTTTAATTAACCGTTAGATTTCTACATAACATAAAAATGAAAATAAAGCGTGTGTGTGTGTGTGTTGAAAATAAAGTGTATCAATCATATTTTATACTTTTTAACTTTTGAGTAACTGGACCTGTTTAAGAATCATATTATCCCTAGATTGATTCATAGATATCAATATATATACAATTATATAGAAAAACTATATATAAAAAAACATTTTTATTATATGAAAAAAAATATCAATATTTGAATGATATGGCGCATTTAATAATCATACTACCACTTTATTATTTTTATTAAAAAATAACCTTCTTTTATACATGACCTATCATATATATTTTTTTAAGAAAAATTGTTGAAATCCACACGTAAATTAAACACATCCATACACAAAAAAAAAACACTCACTTGCAAAACCAAACCATTATACCTTTTTGCAACTTGTCTTCCCAACCCTATTATGTGGTTTTGATTTTGCCTTATCACATCTTAAAAATAATTCTTCAACGATTTTATACCACTGCAATGACACTAACCCTAACACTTAAAATAAGAAAATTTTGTTTGGGGTTTGAAATCGACCTTCAAGAGCTATTGTAATCAACTAGAAAATTAGGCAATGTTGATACTCCCAGGTTCGTTGGTATATGTGATTTTGTGCGGGGCCAAACATGTAAAAAGCGTGGCTGGGAGACACAGAAAAGATCAATTTTTTTGGATTTTATGATGACTTTCTTTTCTAGGTTATTTTGGGGTTGGTTTAGATTGGTTTCTTGGTGTGATTTCTGCTAGTTTTTTTGGCAAATTTGATTTTGATTTTGGGGTGATTGAGGGCTGTGATTTCAAGTTGCGGCTCGAAACTGGTCAAAAAACATGGCTAGGAGATGTGAAGGAAGGGTTAGTTGGTTCGTGATAGTGGTTCGATGGTTGTTGGAGATAGGGAGAAAAGGACAATAGGTTTGTGATAACATTGGCTAGCAAAGATGGAGAAAATAACAATGAATTTGTAATAATAACTATTTTCATGAGAGAGGAAGGACAATGATGTGTGTGTGGGATGGTGGGGCATATACAGGTTGTTTAGAGTTGTGAGGTTGTGGCTAAGTTGATTGATTTCAGTAGTGTGAGGGAGAAAAGGGTGGCAACTGGTTTTGGTTTTTGACAAAGTGTTTTTTTTATTATTATTATTATGTTTAACTTTTTTCTTCTTTTTTTTTTTAATCTCTTGATGAATTTTTTTGCTCTTTGTTTTCTCCTATCTAGTTTTTAAATAATTTTCCTTTGACTATATGGTTTATTTATAGCCTATTATTTGCCTATCTTTTCATCTCTCGTTATCCTCCTATCTCATTATCTTCTTATCTCTCTATCTCTTTATCCTACAGTTGATTGACGAAGGGACTAAACTTTCATGTTTATTTTGATCATTTTTTCTTTCATTGCTTATTATTTCACTCCTTATTTTTTTTGAAAAAATAAATAATCATAGTTGTCCCTGTTTTACAATGCTTAAGTGTAAAGATATTGTAAAATATATTTTTTTTTGACTTTGTATTGTAAAGTTTGTGAAAAACTACGATAAAATACTTGATAAGGAAAGAAATGTTAAGAAAATATTGAGAAAATGATGTTATATACATGAAACTTAAATGGGTTAACTCGAGAGGTGGTCAACCACGGCATGCAATTTAAAAATGAGTTAACTTGAGAGGTGATCAACCTCAACATAAAACTTAAATGGATGCATTCGAAAAGTAACCGACCTCAACATCAAATCTAAATGAGTCAACTCAAGAGGCGACTAACTTTAATATGAAACTTAAATAGGTCAACTCAAGAGTTGACCAACCTTAATATGAAATCTAAGTAAGTCAACTTGAAAGGTGACTAACTTCATTATGAATTCTAAATGAGTCCTCGATAAAAATATGTGAACTTTCCAATGTCATCTTAAACCTTTGTTTCAGTTCACACAACTGATTACAATGTTAGGCTCACTTATTTGCTTGAATTCAGTTTTTGAGTAAATATTCTAGTTCTAAACCCTTAATGTTTTGACTTTGACATTGTTGGTGATTTTTATGTTGAAGCTTCATTTTCCTTTAGATTTCCCCCGAGGTTACCTTTTATGATTCACTTTCCTTTGATCAACCCATCTAACTCTCATTTCTTAATTATATCTCATTCCATATTTTAGTCTTTTAAAACATTTCCACAATTCCTTTGTATACCTTTCCTTGTTAGGCATTTATCATATCTTTATTTTCCCTATGTATCTCGTTGCCTATTAAGTCTATAAATAAAGCCCATCATTTTATTTTATTTTTTTTGCACTTTCTCTTCAAGTTTATGCAATTAATATCAATATTAGTCATACAATAGACCAAAGAACATGATTTATTTTATAGAAATACAATGGCAAAGTAAGGAGTCAATGTAATAGTTGTGTCAAACAAAAACAAAGACAAACAATCACAAAATAAACATTTTGAATAAAATGGTTGAAGAAAGTATAAATTTATGTATAATATTTCTTTATAGCATCTGAATTAACATGCTTCGATAATTCTCTTCCATTTATATTTGATAAAATAAGGGCTCATTCTTAAAATGTTTTCTTGACTACATAAGAATCCTCATAGTTAGGCATTGATTTATTTCGGTCCTACTTAGGAATTGAGTAATTTGTTTTAGTATCAAATATACATCATAAAACTCTCGCATGTATACTTCCGTGTCACAAGTCTTGGCCGTTCTTTTCAAATACAATTCTCATGACATATTGCAGTTAACCTTTTCTCTCTAACAAGTTTTACTATTCATACCAGAGCCTAGCCCATTCCGACTCTACTTCTTTTAATTCCTTTAGATGAAGTATTTTTACTTTAAGAGGCATCACCACCTCCATTTCATACACTTGAGAGTAAGGAGTTAATTTTGTAGATGTTCTTACACTAGTTTGATAACCATATAATGCATATGAAATCATTTCATGTCATGATCATTTTTTACACAATCTTCTTTATATTTTTATTTGTTATCTCTACTACTTCATTCATCTTTATTAATAAGGTGAAGAATTAAGATGTTTGATCTTTCATTGTTGGCATAAATATTGAATCACTTTCCATTAAAATTCTAGCCATTGTCAGTCACTATTACCTTTAACAAACTGTATTGACAGATGATGTTATTCTCAATAAATATTTGAACCACTTTTTAAGTAACATAGACATAAAAAGAAACTTCAATCCATTTTGTAAAACAATCAATTGCTACCAATATGAATCAATGTTTGTCACTTGTTTTGGGATTAATTAAGCAGATCATATTAATTCCCCATATTGCAAATGGCCAAGATGTTATTATATTATGGAGAGAAACAGACAATACCTTTATCTTATTAGTAAAAATATAACATTTTTAATATTTCCTCACGTAATCATTGCTATAATTTTTTATTATGGTCCATAAGTATTCACTTGTTTATTATTTTTCATGTTATCATAAGCCCATTAGCATGTGTAGCAAAAGCCCCTTCATACACTTATATAGTTTTCTTATTCCCTTTTATCTAAACATGTTAGCAGAGTTTTGTCTAATTATTTCTTGTATAATGGCTCTCCATCTAAAAAGTAGTTCATTGTCAATCTCCTCAAAGATTTTTTGTCCATCTTATTTGCATTAAATGGACATTCATGACATATAATAAACTACTTGATATTATGGTACCATGGCTTCCCATTTGTCTCCTCTTTGACCAAACAACAATAAACATGGTCATTCTTAATCTTAATACATATAGGATTCACTTGTTCAGCATAGTTGATTTAAGTTGTTTATTTTAATATAGCTAGTGTATCTACAAACCGATTCTTATCTCTACTTGGTTGATTGAATTTAATTTTTTCAAACAGGTATGTTAGTATGATAAAATACTTTTAATATGGCTTTAATTTCTCATCTTTTATTAATCACTCTTTTTTCATCTGGTAAATTATTAATAAGGAATCTTCATATACATAAAGCTTTTCAACTTTCCTTTCTAAAAAGGCCTCGAGCACATAGATACATGTTCTATATTCTACTATATTGATAGTGCATTCAAACTATTATCTAATTGCAACAATATTGTACTCCTCAATTGGTGAAATGAGCACAACACCCGCACTTTTACCAGATACATTTACTACTATATTGAAATATAGAGTCCATATATTCTTACCCAACTTCTTTATTTTTAACCATCATAATGTCTTCACCTAGGAATTCAAATAGCAAATGCTTATAATCCCCAGCCACATTGTGTGCCAAATGATGGTTATAATAATACCTTTAACTAACTTTCTAATCATGTAAATTATGTCAACATAACTTGCTATCATACAATTTTGTTAGGCACATAGGGATTATAAAAAACATATTTAATTAGATCTATTTTAGATATCAACCAAGTTGTATAGTAGATATTTTTAGGAAAATATGTCGAGATTTAAAATTAATAAACTTCTTAATTAAGTAATAAATGGTTTGCTCTATCCTTTTTGAATCATAATTCTAAACGAGGACATAACCCATAACAACTTCTGTTCTAGTCAAATACATGATTAATGGTCTTTATGACAAATTGATATTAAAAGAGTCGCACTCTTTATATATATTTTTTATTTTATCAAAGGCCCTTTGACATCTTTCATCCCATATTCTAAATTTTTGTTATAGAAGAGGCGAAAAAAGGTTTGCAGGTTAATAAAAATTAGAAAATAAATTGGGTTATATAATTTATCCAATTTAAAAAGCTCCACACTTTTTTTTCTACAAAACCAATAGGCAACATGAATGTGCAGAATTGAAACTCCTACTCGAGTACATAAAGTTATAAAATTATTATGTTGAATATTTTTCAATTTAGACTATTTTTAAGCATAAAAAAATAAATGAGCTCATCTTTATTCCTTTTTTGTCAGGATATATTTGAATGCCCTTGTAATTTAGTCACATGTCCATTTCAGTCTTGCTTCCTAAATAATTGAACCCATGATGGGCTTGCTTCAACATAACCATTATGGTTCTAATCAAAATTATTTATATTTACATTTTTTTCTAATATTCAATTAGTAAATGAAGAATGACTGATAAATATTTGAGAAATAATTAAAATGAACTAATATGTCATGACACCAACCCTTGGGACATGAGTTGGAGCGGTCTGCGTTAGGTCAAAGATGCAATAAAAAATGGACCAATATCACACAATAAATTGGCATGACAAATATGAATATGTTTGGCACAAGCCAATTCTCTTTACACCTCTACACTTCTACTTATAAGTGAAGGCTTAATTTTACTTGACAACTAAGAGCTTTAGAAGAGCCATATTCATAATACAACTTTTATAATAGTATAAATATGGTTTTTTTGTTTATTATATACATTCATATGGTGAAGCGCCATTTAAAAAAGTCAATTGTATTTTAATATATAACTATTTTAACAACTCGATACAGTTCGGTTGAGTTGACAGATCTAAAAACAACTTGGATAATAAAACAATGACTCGAGTTAACTCGGGTAAACTCGCCAAACCAATGACATGGGTCATGAGACCATGATAATCTCATAAAAAAATAGATTTAAGAAAAAATCAAAGGAAAAAAAACTTATAAAAAAAGTTATTACAATGAATAATGTTTTAACATTTTTGCAAGATATGTAAGAACAACTTTTTGCAAGAGAAATGATAATAACATTTTGTTTAGCAATTTTCTTCGAACAAATAAAATATAAAATAAGTATTGAAAAGATAAAATGAAGATGCTAAAATCTCCTTTTATATATATCTTTCCATTTAGCATCTCCATTTAATTAGGAGATTCATTGTGCTTGATGCTAAATGTGATTGTACTGGATTGAATAGTTTAGAACTTAAAATTGATTTCTCTTCCATTTCACCTGAAAAGTTAATGCAGATCTTTGAGAGGCGGAGCTCTATAAGGATGGGAGGAGCATGTGGGCTACTCCCAAAGATATAGATTATTTAAATATATCCTTTAAAAAATTTAAATTAGCCCCATTATTTTTTATGCAATAAAAGGCCTTTAATGACGATGAGTGGTTCCTCATGTGATCCAATAAATGAATTTACCTATTTTTTGATTAATGTATATTGAAATCGTTTATACAAGGAAAAAAGTATAATTAAACCATTTATTTTTCTATTTAGATAATGTGAAGTGACATTGAGAAAAAAAAACAATATATAAATGAGATAGTAATATGTATAAAATTGAAATCACTCTATAAATTTTTCTCTGATATTATTAATTTAATTAATTTTTTTTATTAATAATTGAATTTAAAATAGTAATCAAATCTAAAATAATAATTAATATGTTAATATATTGTCATATATTTTTATTTATTTATTATAGCTGATACTCTATAGATTATATGAAATATATTGCAAAAATAAATATAATAAGAAGTTTATATTCTTTTTTGAGAAATTATGTGCTTTTTCTGCACAAATTTTGGCCCTAATGTTTTTTCTTAACATTTATAAATGTGACTGTAACATCCTTAAATTTTAAAAAATAAGATTAAGAGTCATATTGTCTTAAAACATCTAATGTATTCTACTACTTTATATTATAAACTTATCTTATAATTCTGAAATGATTTAGCCATACTAAGATATATATATATCAATTACATACTACACATTTTCTATTTTATTTTTACAACATAAAGGTTTTCAAATAAAAAATCCATAATTTTAGACATATTATTCAATACTTGACAATCGTAAAGAAATGTTTGAGATTTCATGACTTTATAATTTGAGGATGTTACAGTGACACATCATGTAATAAAATACAACCGTGTTAAATACGCTTGGATCTCAATTTTCTAATATGGGAAGCCTACTATCAATCATAAACTTTATAAATCAAACCATGAATGTGGATTACCGATAATGGCTCAAGTCATTTAACTCTCCTAAACTTTATATCTTGGCTTTGTAACCGAGTTTGACAACACTAAATGACAACATACTATAAGGTTAATGCTTTCTCATATACATCTACATAAAAAAAAAAAGTTTAAAGGGCCTTTGCTATTTTTATTTATTTATTTACTTAATATCATTTATCATCATATCATTCTATTAATTAGATAACGTTTAGTTATTATATTGGAACAAAAAAAAAATAGAAGTTGTGGAGATAGATGAGACAAGACAAAAAATAGAGATATAATTGTGTTTGGTAGTGATGTACAAGATAAAGTAACTATCTTTGTATCCTATTTGGTTATAATGAACAAGACATTAAAAAAAATTACCCTTAATATGTATTGTTGTCAAACTTATATATATATTTTTTAAATTAAATATTATTTGTTTACTTCAGTTTATGTTAAATATTGAAATTAATAATATTATAATAACCTTAATATCTACAAATGGTGCATATAACAACACATTGACCATTGACCCTTTACCTATTTTCCAATAATGATTTAGATTTAGGATAGTTTCTATTAAGATTATTGTAGCCATATTAACTTAAATAGTCTCAACCTTGGTAAACACATTGGTTGAGTTTAGGGAAATAATACTAGCCTAAAAATACTTCTTGCCAATATCCAGATCTTGCTAGTAATGTCGTCTTAGTATTCAACTTTTTGTTGAAAAATCATCTTATACACTCCAATGTCAGCTTCTATCACTAGCTTTCTCTTTTACTCAACCCATCTTTTCATCAATATTCAAAAACTTTAAAATCTTTTGTATGACTTTATCATACCAATGATGACAATAGATGGTGTACAAGGTTCATGTATTTGTAATAACTTATGAAATTATTTAATGGTGAATACTATGTTAAATATTTTGAAGGTAGAACAACTATATTATGGATCCTAAAATTGCATCATAGCTATGATGACTAGTTTTCGGAAGGATATTTTTAACACTTTTGCTAAATTTTTATTTTTTAAAATTCATGTTTGTCATGGATGATCAGCTTCCCAATATATATAGATTCTATCAACTTCGTTGACAAAAAGTATTTACTTCAAATTAGGTAATTTACCAATAAATCCTTAGCTTGAACAATTCCTCTTTTATAGTTATAATGATTCACTCTTGTAGAAATTATTGCTGGATATATTTTATGGTCTTGGTTGTCTTATCATCCATTTCTAAAATGTCATAATCAAATATCAAGTCATGATTTCTAGCCATTATATATGGATAGGCTTATTATTTTATTGGTGCTGAAAAGCTCCTCATCGCTCAGGTAAACAAACCTTAAAAAGTTAACTTGAGGTCAACAAGGTGTGAAGAGAATAGATCAGGAAATCTCATTGGCTACCAATCATAAACATTCAATAAGTCTCGAGTTTTATAAGTTCTAGTCTAGGATTGGGCCACCAATAATTCTTTATACTAATCTAAGGCAAGGTACATGCATAAGAAGGTATCGTGTAGTGAGTGTAAGGGCATTAATTCATATCTAATCCATATACGCATGATATACAAAATAAATGAAGAATAAAAAACACAAAAATGACAAGAACATAAAAACAATATTAAATTAAATAAATCATGCAATATAGACAATCATATAAAAACACATAGCATAACAAGCATATAATTCAAATAAACAAAACCTATCACTCATTTATTTAGTAGAGTCGTCATTCTATCATAGGAGAGATCTATACAAATTGATTAGGATTGATATGATTAAAATATGAAAAAAGAGTCATCATCTAATTTTTTTTAACCATAATTAGTCTTTTAGATATTCTTAGGTAAAGAGTTTGTTATTTCAAATGAAAGACAAGAGTTACCCTAAAGCATTTTACCTAAGATAAGCTTTATGTTATATATATATATATATAAAATGTGCCATTGTGCTTTTAAGAATTTGCCTAAATTGATATATTTGGATTTATGGTAAAGTATTACAAGAACCTAAGGCAGTAATTTAGAATTTGGGTCTTATAATAAAGCTCAATTCTCATTTTTAGAATATTGGTGTTGGGCCTAAAATGATGATAAATGGTAAATTAGGCTTTGATCCAATTTCTATAGTTATGTTTAAAATAGGTCTGAAGGCCACTCACACTCAATTAACACATTGAAAAAATTATCAAATAATATTTGCATATGAAAATCAAAAGAATATGATATTTATTTTTTTAAAAATCAAATTTCATCACCTAAAAGGTGACATCGCTAGTAGAATAGTTGTTTATTATATTGATGGAGAAATGAGTAAAAAAACATTAGTAAGAGCAATGTAATATCCCAAAATTTTAATACAATTTTATCTTTTTTTATGTGTACATGAAATTTAGAGGTATTTTTTTTTATGAGGAAGGCAACCTCAGCCTTAACCTTTTCTAGTTGCATCAGCATATAATAATGGTATACAATTTAAATGTAAAATAATAACATGATAAAACCTTGAAGAATACACATAATCACATTCCCTTAACTAGATATTCAACCTTCCATTTCATTATTTTCACATTTTATATATATCATTGTTGGTTTAATATACATATAATAATTTATTTTATCAAATTAACTAGTTTTATATTTTTATTCCCAAAATAAAATAATCATCAAAGATTTGAACACGATATCAAGATACTTTAGAGGGATGGAAAACACATGTAGAGCACATAGAAATATAAAATAAGATTTTCATTATATGAATATTCATTTTAATTGATTACCTTATTAACTTTAGAATTTACATAACACTAATTATTTTGTTCATCAATTCTTTTATTGATACCATGATTCCCACTTATTTCCTTTAATATATCGATTAACAAGTCTTTGTTCATTGCATTACACCTATTATCATATGATTTTACAACTTTCAACAAACTTTACAAGGATTTTACCAATATGAAAAGTTGAATAGTTTGATAGCACTTCATTAACATCAATGAACTTTGAAAAAGGATACTTGTAAGCATATAGAATCACAAAATTCTATCAAAAGAACACCATCATAGTCACTAATATTTAACAAAACACCACATTTTTAACACATCACTAAACATGTCAAATTTATAACAACCTTTCAACTTAAGTATCATATCTAGCTTATTTGTATTGTAGATTCTATATATTATCTTTATTTTTATTTTTTAATTACAATTGATTAAAATTTTAGGGTTTTTCTTTAATAATGAGTTTATTTTTGTTGATTTAAGATGAATCTAATTTTATTATGAATTCAAATTTAATTATATTTTTTATAATGGTTTTGTTGAATGAAATGAGATTGAGCTAACAAATGAAGCAAGTAGAAGCACTTCTATTTAAAAGCATTTAAAAAAATATCCCATTAGTTTTCTCTTTCATTTGAAGACATTTTCTTTCACTTTAAACCTATAAGTTGATATTGATGATTTTTCATAATAGAGACATTATTTCTTTTTTTTTTCTTTCTCATCTTTTCTTCTTAAATAATCTCATATCTAGTATATGCCTTACTAGATTTGATATTTTTCACATAATTTCTAGTTTAGTTACAATTTTGACTCATATATTTTCATTTTTTTTTGTTATCTACATTTTATATGGGTCTACTAAGTTATGATTGAGATTTTTGGTTATTTAGCATTGAACTCAGTCAAGTAGAAAATATGTTGTAGGAGGAAGATTTTTTGAGGTAATTGGGTTATTGATGGGTAGTTGAAAAAAAAGGCATTTATCGTTCATTTCTCATGTGTTGCTATTTATATAAAAAATAAACAATCAAGTATCGTTTGATCAAGAAGAATAGTTTTTTACTTTGTATTTTTTTAACATACTATTGAAGAGAGCTAAAATTGATAATCAACCAAGAAGATGATGGATCAAGTTAATGATTAATAATGAAATCATATTTAGAACATGAGTCTTTAGCATTTAATACTAGTGAATGTTGTATTATAATTAGAGTGTTAACACATACAACTGTCAGGAGGGGTGCGTAAATAGAAAATATAAATTTGTAATAGGTTTTAGGTTATAAAATCCATACTTTTCGTACAAAGTTTTTATAAGATGAGGACATATAATTTATGTGAAACTCAATTTCTATAATATTATAAATAAGTAGTCTAGCATTAAAAAAATAAGAGTCAACCCCATGTATACCATTTCTTTATAAGCTTTCTATAATTTATCATTTCCTTTTACTTATGCAATTTAAAGCTTCCTTTATAACTTTTTTTTATCTTTATTGCTTATACTTTTTTGAACTTAGTTTGTAGAATTTTGATATTACACACCTTTACCTCTTAGCTTGTTAAATTAAGTTAAGAATTTCACACTTTGTTTGATTTACGAGGTTGTTACATATCTCCATTTAAGATTACATATTTAAGTGAGCTTCTCCTTATTGCAAGAAAAAAAATGAATAATAGGTAACATATTAATCAAAGAATCCATTTATTAATCAACAAATGGGCTCACCTAGTGGGATTACTTTGTTAAAATAATAATAGATTAGCAATCACGCCAAAACTAAACTGGTAAAAACATGATTATAGCACTTGGTGATGAGTTAATCTAAGCAACTAATAGAGGCTATTCCTACGATCCAAGGAGTCTAAAAACAACCCACAAACACAAAGCCAATGGAGTAGCCTCCACAATAAGTGCCATATGATGGCTTTTCATTATCTAATTCCTTTACATGAATAAAGAATTATACCTGGACATAACTATAATGTCTCTATACAATCCACAATGATATCATTTTTCCCAGTGTTATTGTCTCTATAAATTATTGATGGTTACATTTGTGTTTTGATGTCTTTAACAAAACCTCATGATTATCTCTTTTTAGTTTTAAATGAGATGATTAGCTGGTCACATGTAGTTTGGTCAAACTCTAATTAGCCAATAATGGATCATTTTGAAGGTATGTTCCTTTATTAGAACTTAAATCTATCTAATGTTGGTTTAAGGGTTATCTGACTAGAAATAGAAAGTACAACTAAAAGTACTTACCATAATAATATTGTGTTAAGCTGCTTTTGTTTTCCGCTAACTTTTATGTTTGCGGTGAAACAAACGCCGCAAAGTGTTTGGTAACAAACCAAACTACGTTTTATGCTGCGGGGCCCACTAAAAAATTGAGTTTGAAACGCAGTTTTTCTGCAACAGGTTTTTCATGTTTTTTTAACTAAGTTTTGTAAAAATTCTGGAACCCTGTTTGGTTTTGCGTTTTAAAAATACTTTAAAAAAAAATAAAAAATATATTTTTTTATTTTCTTCAAATTAATATTTTTTTGGTGTTTTCAGATCATTTGATGCGCTAATATCAAAATTAATTTTTTTAAAATAAAAAATGTTATTTTAATACATTTCCAAGTAAAAAGCATTTTGAAAAGCAATCACAACCACACTTCCAAACACAATTACACCAAATATTTTATACATGTTTTTCGCTACATATAAACTTTAACCACAATTTTTACCAAACACATATCTAAATTCAATTAACCACAGCTAACCATATTTTTTTAAAACTTACTTTTTTCAAACCACAACCACAAAAGCTATCTAAAAAATAAATACACTTTTAGTCAATAAGACCATGTAGGCCATGACTGAGTAGCTCAAACAAATGCAGAACGAGCTCAGGTAGAGTCAATCAAAAACTTTTTTTGGTCAGTTTCTTAAAGAGCATGTCTTTAGATATACTTCAATAACAAGCACTCTAGTAGAAGAGTTTGGAAGTTCTTAATAACAAGCACTCTAATAGATAGTTATATGATCTTATATAAGAATTTATGATAAGTGTATTTCCCTTATATTTTAAAAATTTTAGGTTTATATGATGTAAAAAAAAAAATCATGTGCTAAGATCTTATATAAGAATTTATGATAAGTGTATTTCCCTTATATTTTAAAAAATTTAGGTTTATAGGATGTAAAAAAAAAATCATGTGCTAACCAACGTTGTCTATAGCTAATCCTTATAATAAAAAACTTTTTTAGTGAATGACAAAAATTGAATTACTCTTAGGCTATGTTTGCTTCCTGGAAACTGGTTTTCAGGAAACCACTTTCCAAACTTTCCTGTGTTTGTTTGACATTAGAAAAAGTTGGTCAATGGAAAACACTTTCTAGTCAAAGAAAAATCTGGTTTGGTTTCCAGGAAAGTGGTTTCCTTTTATTTTGAACGGAAAACACTTTTCGGAAGTTGTGAAAAATTTAGAAATGTCATATTATTTGCTAATTATATTAAATTTGGTCCTCAAACTTTTGATTGCTATATATATTTTGTTTTGAATATTTGTTTTCCATTTCATCTCTTATAATTTAATTTTTATATTAATTTTGGTCCTTATTTTTATAATTGTTATTTACTTTTCCCTTATCATTTTTTAATTGAAATTTTTTATCTATCAAATTTGGTCCTCATTCTTTTAATTGTTACTTATTTTATTTGAATTAATTTATGAAATGTTAATTATTATTATTTTAATTTTTTTCATCTTTCAATTTTTTTATTTTTAGATTTGATCTCTATTATTTTGATTATTATTTATTTTATTTGAGATAATTTATGAAATTATATTTTTTTTCAATTTCATTCCTATTCAACTTTTTATTTTGTAAGATTTCTTCCTCATTATTTTAATAAACTTGAAAAAAATAAAACATTAATAAGTTATTTTTCAGCTCATTTTCCATGACATAACCAAACACTGGAAAGTGTTTTCCAACTTATTTTTCATTACACTACCAAACATCGAAAAATAATTTATTTTCACGTAATTTACTTTTTCATAATTCACTTTTTAAAAAAAATTACTTTTCAACAAACAAACAGGATTTAGCTTACCAACGCTGTCTATAGCTAATCTAATCATGTGCTCATCACATGACACAAAATCATTCAATTTTTTTATAAATGAAACTTTTTAAAAAAGAAAACAATAACTCGAAGAAATTAAGAAATCAACCCTCCTTCTGGACCAAATTCATCTCCTAACCCTAACCCTAAAATCCTACTACTTCTACTCCGATTTCCTGAAATTTCCAACATCTCCGATCAAATAGAAGAGTGAGCTAAAGAGTGTATCATTTATAGCTTGCGCTGTTTGCTGAAGAGTGAGCAAAGCAACAGGGACGACCTCAGAGTTGACAAACAGGTCAATAATATTTGGTCGTGATTCTTCCTCATCGGTGCCTGTCGATAGATCCGGTCAACTGGATTTGTATTTGCAATTGCAGTAAGTTGCTTAAAATTCATCCGGTGAAGTCTATTGATCATATATGAAATGGAGGAGATCTGAGGGAAAGGGTGGTTTGATTTTATCATGAGATGGAACATAGTCTTTTGTTAAAAAATTGTGCAGATGATTGTCTTATTGTAAAGCACAGCTGCTTCGAGTGATTCCATTAAGGATTTGGAGGTATGCAATATGGTTTGAATTTTCACTCTCTCAAGCTATGTTATTAGCAGGAGTATTTTATTCTTGATAATAATAATAATAATAATAATGCCATGAGTTTGTGGATTTTTTTTTATTAATCTTGTTATCCGAGTTAAATTGTTTCTCAATTACGAGTTCTAAAATTAATGATTATGAGAGCATCTTCAATCCAAAAAGCTAAATTAAAAAGCCAAATTGATAAAATGGTTTTTTGAATAGGGTAAATATAGGTTTTTTGATTATGTGCATTTCAATGGTAAAAATCTATTTATATTTTAATATATTTCATGTTAAATTAATTTTAATATAATTATATAACTAATTTAGATATTTTATATATAATATAATGATGATGTTATTAATTATATAATTAATATGAGTAATTTATAAAAGTAATATAAAATTAATAAAATAATATGAAAGTTAAAAGATATAATTTAAAATTAAACTTAAAATTTATTTATATAAATATTTTAAATTTTCAGCTTTATATGTTACTGTTAAAAATTTAATTTTTTAAAAGTAAATTTAAATTCAAACTTTGAAAAAAACCGCCAATATTTTAAATTTTGATTTTCAAATTTTTTTAAAAAAATTCATGCTTTGAAAAAATGACCGCCACCATTTTAAATTTTAAAATTTTAAATTTTAAAAAAATAACTGTCAACATTCTAAGATTTCAAAATTTGAAAAAATAATCTATCTATAAATATTCTCATATATCTTAATATTTTTTTCTCATCATTTCATTTTTTTTCTCTCCAATCAAAAACATATTTCATTAAAATTCATCATGAATCATTCTAATTTTAATTTTTATGATGCTTTTGATTTTGATGATGACACTCCTGTGTTCTCTTTTCAAGTTGCTACTGCTGTGGTTGCTGAAGAAAAATCGAATAATCAAGGGCAGAGAACAGGGTATTGTGGCTCTATTCCTGATCACAATCGTAATAGAAAAGAAGGTGAGTTAAGGTTATATAATGATTATTTTGCAAAAAATCCTAGATTCATTGAAAGTCAATTTCGAAGAAGATTTAGGATGAGTCGTCGTTTTTTTCTTCGGATCGCAAATGCAGTGGAAGCTCATAATCCATATTTCAAACAAATGACAGATGCTATTTGTGTTCTTTGTTTATCTTGCCTTCAAAAGGTAACTGCAGCTCACAGAATACTTGCATATGGTATTCCTGCAGATCTTACTGATGAATATCTTCGAATTGGAGAAACAACTGCGATAGAAAGTCTTAGAGCTTTCGTCAAAGCAATCGTAGAAGTTTTTGGTGATTGGTATCTAACGGCACCAAATAAGACCGATATTTGTCGATTATTATCAATTGGAGAGCAGCGTGGATTTCCAGGGATGTTAGGGAGCATTGACTGTATGCATTGGAAATGGGAGAAATGCCCAATTGCATGGCATGAGATGTATACTGGTCATTGTCGTGAACCAACTATAATTCTAGAGGCCGTGACTTCACAAGATCTTTGGATATGGCATGTCTTTTTTGGAATGCCTGGATCATTAAATGATATTAATGTTCTTGATCGGTCACCTATCTTTGTTGCACTTGCTGAAGGTCGTACTGCTCCTGTCAATTATACAATTAATGGGCATGAATATACACTGGGATACTATTTAGCAGATGAGATTTATCCTAATTGTACACCTTTGTTAGGACAATCCCAAGACCATTAGGAGCAAAGAGAAAATATTTTGCAAGCAAGCAAGAGTCTGCAAGAAAAGATGTTGAACGGGCATTTGGGGTGCTCCAATCTTGTTTTGCAATTGTACGTGGACCTATTCGATACTGGGATGAAGAGACGCTTTCATATATTATGAGAGCTTGCATAATAATGCATAATATGATTATTGAGGATGAAGGAGCAATGAACCTTGGATTTGACCATGAACATGAAGTCAATTCCTTTATATCAGTGTCACATGGTGAAATACTAGAACTACATGATTTTCTTCAAACTCATAATCGAATTAGGGATAGAGCAACTAGCTCTCAACTACAAGAAGATTTGATTGAACATTTGTGGGAACAATATGGTAACAAGTAGAATATTTAGATTTGAACTTCTTATGTTATCATAATTTTCAAGTTTTTTTATGTTTTTTTTCATTATGTTTGTTATCTTTTAAGTTAATTAATCCTACTTGTTATTGTTAAGTGTTAGAGGAACTTTAAAAAAGTATTATGAATTGATATCAATTTCATAACAATGTATTTAAAATAACCAAGAATTTTCTACATATTTAATTAAAAATACATTACATTACAATAAATCAATCAAAGTTAATTAAAAATCAAAACCCCTCTTTTGCATAATTTCTAACTTTCTATTTTGAAAATACGCTGCAGAAATTGGATCCAAATTAGAAATATCCATTTTCATAATTTGTTCTTCTTTCTCAATCCTGTCCAATTCTTGTTTCTCTTGACTTTGTTGAATCATCATGGCTTGTTGCTCTAACATAATTTTCCTGTCTTGTTTCTTCTGGTCCTCAATTTCAACTACTGTATCCCTGAATTGTTGTAAGAGATTCGTTACAGATACCTCCCCAACTTTATCTTTTCCTTGTCTATGTTTAAGTCGTTCCTTAGCAGCTTTCTGACCGATTGGTCTATCTTGATAAATCAATGGTTCACTATCTTCTCCTAAACTAACAGAACCAGGGGTAGATGGAGTTGATGAAGTCGGACTTGCATTGACATGACTTTTTTTGTTTCTTGTGTGACCTTTGATGTTGACTTGCACGCTCAAATTGCCATTTGGGTTCTTTTCTTAAGATAACCCAACAATGTTCTAGTTGAAATCGTTTGTCAACGCAAGAAGCTTACATTTGCATTATTAATCTGGTAAAAAAATAAAAAAATTAAATAATGTTAAAATATGTGTTAAACAATTTAACATAGAAATGAATATTAACATTACCCTTGATTCTTCGGTCATTCCACTTTGCTGACGATTTTCAATTTGAGTAACAAATCCAACAAATTTACCGACTTCTCTATTTATTTCTTGCCATCTACTTGAGATGCTTATTTGAGAACGATTATTCAAGTTTCCTCCATTCTCTACAAAGCAAGCATGTACGCGAGCCTAGAATTGTTTTGTTTGTTGTTCAACTCCTGTAATTGGATCTTTGCTTGTATTTAGCCATGCAGAGATAAGTAAACAATCCTCCTCTAGTGAGAAATTTTTACTTCTTTGTGATTTTTTTGCTGAATGAACATTTAAATTCGAGTATGTTAAGTCATCAATTAATTGATTAGAATCACTTGGTTGAGAAAGAATATCTTCTGACTTGGAAAGTTGGTAAAAGAGCTTGGAAAATTTGAATCCATCTATATTAAAAAAAAAAAACTCAATTTAAAACCTTATAAGAGAGTGTAAAAAAAGCTCACATTCAATGTCTAGCAATTTTATAGTTTTCATACATGCGAATTAATAATAAGTATTGCCTCCTACTTGTTCTAACATACCAATTTGACCATTTTTTGGAACTAAAAGAGAATTGATATACTGGTTTAATTGTATTTTCAACAAGACAAAATATAATTGACCTCAAATTAAAACAGACAATCAAAAATAAATTTTAAATATGTCACTCTATCTTTTTATCAATATCAACTACCATTATTAATTCCTCTCAATTTTATCAAAGATAACAACATAAATAAAAATTGTCTTCCTTAACCCATATTAAAAACATAAAATAATAAAGAAATAAAAATCATCACAAATATTAAATTAACAACAAAAGGTCAAAAAAATCAAGAGATATAAAAGAGAAAATAGAAAAAGCTTTTAAACAAGCATACCTTTTAATTTTAGCTAATTAACACAACCGATGTTATTAATTAACCGGAGAATAATTGATTTTTGTTTTTCTAAATTTGAGAGAGAGGTGAGGCACAATACAAAATTTTAAAACTACAAGTTCTTTCCTCTTGCATTTAAAGAAAATTTCTCCTACATTTAAAGGAAAAAAAAAAAAGAGTTGTTGGCCAACGGCTATAAAAATAGTCGTTGGCCAACAATTATTTATTTTGGTCATTTCTACAGTGAAAGGTAGAAATGGTTGGCCAGCAAATAAATAGTCAAAATAGCTATTTGTTTGGGTGCTGCGTTGGAATGAAAAAACTGAAAGAATAAAAGATAAAGTACAATATATAGCATTTGCCTTTTCATTTTCCTCATATGTTGGAGATGCTCTGAAAGCTTTTTATAGTTTTGAGATTTGTGAAACTTTAACTGATAATATATAAAAAACAAAACTAGAATTTGATTAATTGAGTTGCAAGATTTATTATTATGTAAAGTAGAAGTAGAATTAAGACTTTTATTATTGCAGTTTTATACCAAATATTACTATTACTATCAAGTTGGAATCCGAATTAAATTCCTGACAGTTTTGGTTTATTACTCCTTCAAAACCTGTCTCTCATGCCCCTTTTACTTGTGGTCTCGTATAGCCTAAACCTAGAACAGATTCTCAGTGTTATTTCTCAGTGAGACTATGGAGAATCCAATCCTAACTTCTGTCCCGAACATGGCTCGAAGTAGTGCTGTGGTAGCGCAGGGAGACGTGGTGAACTTCTTCCAATGCATGCGTTTTGATCCAAAGGTGGTGGCTGCAGACCATAAATCTAGTCGTCAAGGGGACTTTAAGCGACACATGAATGCTGCTCTTGGAATTTCAGCAGATGAGTCTTCTGGTTCTTTGAAAGGCAAGGTGGTATTGTCTCCCTCACCTGAAGAAATCAAGCGAGTAAGAGATGGTCTGCGTGGAAGCTCTGCCAAGGGCAGGTAGTTCTTTGAATATTTTGCATTTTACATAGCACCTTTCACTAGTTTAATTAAGTTCTATTAAATAAATAGGGAACGTGTGAAGATTTTCACTGAAGCCTTGTCTGCATTCAACAAGCTCTTCCCAACCATACCGTCAAGGAAGAGGTCTAGATTAGAAGGTTATTCTAATGATAGGCCTAATGCTTCAGTATCAAGCGATCGGTCGGTCCTTGTTCCAAGCCTGGGTAAAATGGGAATTCAAAATCATTCTGCCACCAGTGGTTTTGAACTTGAACAGCAAAAGTCAGAAGAACGGACCAAAAATATTGTTCCAAACAAGCGCACACGAACTTCTTTGGTGGATGTGCGGGTATGCAACTTCCTTTTATTACCTGTTCATGATTGTTTTATTTAATTAACTTGTAAAGTTCAGTATGATTTGTCATGTTGGTTATTGATTAGACATCATCACCTTTTCTGGGTTGCATTTGTAAATTAGTAGTAATACATTTGACCCTGTTTTGATATCTCCCACAATATTACATGGAAGCCTGCCTGTTTTAGCTAATTTGCCTTTTTATTTTTTTTCCTTTGCCTTCCAGAATCTCACTGGATTCGAACCCCTTCTTCTTCTTCTCCTTTGAAGGAGGACGGGATGGTACTATGTTGTTTAAATACCACCTGTTATTTACAACTGAAGTATATGACTTCCTTCTTTTATTTTTTGTGGCGCCTTGGTTTACAATGCCTATTTGTAATGCTAGTGGTGCCTTCCAGGTTTTCCAAATGTCATGAACTTTCCCGTGTCTTAGTTTCCTTAAGATAGATCACCTCATAAGCTCTGACTAATAAAGATGGATGTGCAGGGTAATGCTCTGGTCAGGCCATCTGGTACTGTTGACAGAGACGGGGAAATGCTAAGGCTTGCAAATAGTGGTGCTGTTCAAGGTGAGGATCGAAGTTTATCAATTGGTGTTGATGGTTGGGAAAAGACAAGAATGAAGAAGAAGCGTTCTGGGATAAAGCCTGATGTTGCTTCGAACATGGTGTCAACTAAACCCTCAGATGGCTATCGGGAATCAAAACAGGGAGCGCTGTAAAGACCTGGTACCGATGCTCGTTCAAGATTGAATATTGATTCCCATGGGTTCAGGTATGCCTTCTGAAAGTGATCTATTTCTCTACCTGCATGTGATGACTAAAATAGCACCCGTTAACGTACACCACTATGTTTTACCATTTCGTTTAGTTATCATTTGTCCATAATTGTTGAGTTCCTTACGCTACCTCTGTTATCTCCTAATTGTTGTTTTACTCCAGTAGGAGGATTTGTATCAAACACTCATGTTGTTGTTGATATATTAACTGTCGTTGTTATGGTTGTTTGATCATTGTCGAAGTGGCCGATCACAATTATCCACAAGATCTGTCATTGCAGTCATTAACAATTATATATTGGTTATCATTGTTATGATTGAACATAATTATCTACTGGTTATCAGCATTGGGCGCGCCCCCCCCCCTCCGTTAATTATATATTGGTTATTATTGTTATGATTGAACATAATTATCTACTGGTTATCAGCATTGTTATGATCTGTCATTGCAGTCATTAACAATTATATATTGGTTATCATTGTTATGATTGAATATAATTATCTACTGGTTATCAGCATTGGGCGCGGCCCCCCCTGTTAATTATATATTGGTTATCATTGTTATGATTGAACATAATTATCTACTGGTTATCAGCATTGGGCGGGGGCCCCCCCCCCCCCCCCAAAACACACACACACACACACACACACACACATATATGGACAAGACCAACATGAATATACTTATAGTTTTGGGCTAAATGTTTTTGTAGGGATTTTTGAGAGAGGAGTTGAATGGTTTCAAAAGGTTTTGTAAGTTGAATATCTCTTTCTTCAGTTTTGATGATAAAATCTGTTTTGAAAATATCATATTTAGATTTTTGATAAATCTGAGTTTGAGAAATTTTTGAAATTTTTCAATCATCAATATTTTTTGTAAAGTCTTCAATAGTTATTTCTTCACTTTATACTATCCTTCTGCTTTCAAAAGATTCAGAGGTAGAGGAAGCTGAAATGAAAGTAGTCCTGTGAAAGACAGAATCCATAGAAAGGAAAGATAAACTAGGAAACAGGCTGCAGGTTATATGAATTTATTGCCCTAAAACTCAGACGGGACTTACACCATTCAGTTGCATACCTATAGTCTAATGGTCTCTTGTTCTTTCTAACAATATTGACTTTTATGTTACTATTCCTACCCAGATCCCAATAGGCTCTGATACCGTCTAGACAGATTTATCAGTATGTGGCGTTGTCATACCTAAGAATGATCTAAAAGATCGGGTCACAAGTTTCCAACCTATATACTGATTTTATAAAAAGAACAAGAACAAAGAAAAGAAGAATATAAATAGATTTCTGATGCGAATGAACAAGGCAAGACCAACAATGTCAGGATTCTTGATCAAACACAGAGCATACTTAAATATAACAAGAATAAAAGAACAAGAACAGATATAACAAAAATGTAGATAAAAATAAGATTTTCTTACTTAAATTTGTAACGAAAATTAATACAGGAGATATTGGTTACAGAGGAGAACAGAGATGGGTTACAGATATGAGTTACAGGGGAGAATAAAATTTTCTGAGGAAAAAATTAGTCTGACCTCTGAGGTTGTAGGAGTCTCCTTTTTATAGACGAGTTGCCATGGAAGAGGCCAAAACATCTTGTTGAAAAGTTTGGAGATGCCTTCAGAACCCATGTGAACCCATGTGGTATTGCCTGCCTTGATTCGGTAATGACAAAATGGAAGATACCCATGTTTTTTGTGGGACTTTCATTTGTTGTCTTCTTGCTACTGATACTTGATTTGTATATTTGTAGTAGCAGGTAAGAGTTATAGGGAAGAGTAAAATTTTCTGAGGAAAAAATTAGTCTGTCCTCTGAGGTTATAGGAGTCTCCTTTTTATAGACGAGTTGCCATGGAAAAGGCCAAAACGTCTTGTTGAAAAGTTTGGAGATGCCTTCAGAACCCATGTGAACCCATGTGGTATTGCTTGCCTTGATTCGATAATGACAAAATGGAAGATGCCCATGTTTTTTGTGGGACTTTCATTTGTTGTCTTCTTGCTACCGACACTTGATTTATATGTTTGTAGTAGCAGGTAATATATATATATATATATATATATATATATATATAGAGAGAGAGAGAGAGAGAGAGAGAGAGAGACTTATTATGATAACAATTACACTCATTAAGAGGGAGACCGAATACAAGTTTTTGAGAAGTTAAATCTCACTTTTTACATTTCTTCCAACTCCTAAATAATACAACAATACAATTAGTGTTCATATCACTAATTAAAAATTCAACCAAATAAATTTTCATACATTCCAGAATTCCAAATTAATATCCACACATTACAATCAATAGGTTAATATCCATGTCAAAACTTTACCAATTAAATCAAACTTGACATGCAATTTTTCCAACTTGCATATGTAATTAAACTCAACCTCATTTATTCACCAACAATACAAAAAAAATTAAAAAAATACAATTTAACCAATTTATTACAACATCCATAATTCATGCTTCCACATTTTTCCTTCCATACCACCAACACACAACACACTAGGGATTCTATACTCATATTTTTTTTTTTTTCAAAACATGGCCACAAACGTCCAATCATGCTATAACCTAGATTTCATCGCATTCACAGATTTATTTTCATATATCCTTAATTAATACAAAAATTACATAATCAAGTTAAATTTTTGAATTCTCCATCTTTACAATTATTAAATTTTGGCTATACTTAAAAAAATTCAAGAAAACCATCTAGATAATTGTTTAAAAACACCAAATTCACACATTTTCTTCAATTTTCATAGTTCTTCCTCAATTAACCATAAGACTCATTACTAAATTAACATATTCTATATAAATACCAATTAAACTCAAACACAATTCAATCATATTATAGGTTTATGTTAATTAATTTAGTTGATCCTTTCATAA
>Ga0325410_1001181_pt1 | contig 28708 bp, 18 predicted proteins | sample PopdelMetagenome_16_FD_206182 | JGI IMG/M metagenome (GOLD analysis project Ga0325410, IMG submission 206182) | Populus deltoides microbial communities from Bellville, Georgia, United States - Xylem-PdIQD-R3 | ecosystem: Host-associated > Plants > Phyllosphere > Stem > Wood/Secondary xylem...
AAACAATTAATTTAAAAAAAATTAAAATTTTTAAAAACTCCAACTACAAAGCGCACCAAGCACCGCCATGGCGAAACTTATCTCGAAACAACGCCGCATCGAGAATTTGTGGCCTCAAATGAAAACATATCCAGTTTAAACATGTTAATAAAACTTAGCGTTTATCCATTACATGCTCCCAACCTGCAGTGGTAGATCGTGGTTAATTGGACTGTGTCTACACGGTACATTAACTCACTGCGTGTACAAGGGGACAAGACAGTCGGGGACATTCCCATTTATGGTGAAAACGGAACGTCATCTGATTTCCACCACACCCACCTGATATTGATTCCATTTGGGAACCAAAACAAGGAAGAAACTATCACTTCATTTACTGCGCACACGCCGGAGTACACTACTGCAGTGCTGACAGAGATAAAAGGGCCGGCGATTAGCTAGCAAACAGCTTAATTACTAAAATCAAAAGCCCTTATCCTAGCTTCCTGTGGCGTACTGACGTCCAGTTTCTGTGAAATATTAATTAACGAGCGAGCTGCAAATATGGCTGATTCATCGCTGACGAGAAGAGCTAGCTAGCCACCCTTGAAGTCAAATTCTGTACTGTTGCTGTTGATCTGAATTACGTGAGAACCTTCTCAATGAATTTTCCCCGCGCTCTATGCTATTCCATGCCTTTCTTTCTTGTTTTCTTAAGGTCCATTTGACACTATGCTCCCACCTCATTCTCCTTAATTTCCCGCTCAGCTCTTCTGTTCTATCAGTATTAAATGTACTGATAGAGCTATATAAAATACTGTTATACGAATACATATGGCTGAATTTTAAGGGATGCTTGTAATAAACACACTGTTTCTTATTCTTTAAGTAGTCGATCTAATCTTTGTATAATATCCAACTAAACTGTACCTTTACAGCATATCTTACAGTTTCCAGTTTCTTGACGTAGTCTTTTGATCTCTGCTGTACCTTTCACTGCCATTTTTAATTAGCAGCATTTTTTCCAGAATTTTGTGATCTTGATTCGTGGACAGCACACCGTGAATTCTACAGCACTGTTTGCTTGATGCTTCCTCAAATTAATTGCTTTTAAATTCAGAATTTTCAGCTCGATGTTTTCTGTTGGAATTTGGAAACTCAATTCTTAGTTCATAGCACTAACTAGCTAGCTTTCAAATTATTTTGATAGAGCATGTGCCAGGTTACTAACGTGTGTAACATTTTTCTCTGACTTGTCTTTTTCCATAATTTTGGCCCAGAGGTGATTTCTAAAGGTCAGAAATTTAAAAATGGACAAACCAAAGGTGAATTCTTCCACGGACGATCAAGCGCAGAGATCAATAGAGGTTTTCGATCCTCATAATGATAATAATGCTACTGGCACTAGATCAACAGATGTCCAAGTAGTGGAGGAGGGATCCGGATCATCTCCAGCTACTAATGCTACTTCTGGTAGCGGCAGAGAGGCTATGAACAATTGGATGACATTAGAAAGAAAGTCCAAGAACACTTCTGATCATTATGATTCCATAACAGATCAATCGAACGGGACTGGGACCAGCGCTACGGTTAAAGCTGGAAAAGATGAAGATCAAGGCACCTCATCCGATCATAACAACTCATCTTCTATAGGACAATCCTCCCCCTCCTCTTCAAATAAGATACTAACCGGAGCTAGCATTGCAGAAAGGACTGCAGAATGGGGAATATTTGTGAGGTCAGATGTAGGGGAAGATTGTTTCAAAGCTATAGCAACTAGATCAGAACAGGAGGAGAATGGAGGAAATAGAAGCAAAAAAAACTCATTTATGGTGGAGTCGACGAGGACATCAGAGGAAAGCGAAGTAGGAGGAATCGTTCCGAGGGTATCCCAGGAGCTGAAGAATGCTCTGGCAACATTGCAGCAAACGTTTGTGGTCTCTGATGCCACCAAACCAGACTACCCTATCATGTTTGCAAGCAGTGGTTTTTTTACTATGACCGGCTATTCTTCGAAAGAAGTTATCGGAAGGAACTGGTGAGCTAGCCATCCACTACTAAACATTTCAGTTAAAAAACTGTTAACCTTTCCTCTTTAAATTCCGATTCCGGTTAAAGCATAGTAGTAGTAGTGGGAGGAGGAGGAGGAGTTGTAGCAGGAGTTGTAGACTTGTAGTAGTAGGAGGAGGGAACTGGTATATAAAACATCGTTTTTTTTTTTCAAGAATAAATTAGGAAAAAGTATATAAAATAAAATAAATACAAAGCACAGAAACGGTGAGCAGTAGAGGGAAACGGAGGGGAAGGAGTAAGAGACCCGCCTCTAGGACTAGGGCTGTAGCTAGGTATCGTTGATTAAATCGAAGAATTAGTTACTGTGATTTGATTTTTAAAACAAATTAATTGAATAGTCGTCCCGTCCCGTCGTGTGTGTATGTTGCAAATGCAGCCGGTTTCTGCAAGGCGCAGGCACGGACCATAATGAAGTGGCGAAGATACGAGATGCCGTCAAGAATAGGACAAGTTACTGCGGGAGGCTTCTCAACTACAAGAAGAATGGCACTCCTTTCTGGAATCTTCTCACCGTCACCCCTATCAAGGATGATCGTGGCAACACTATCAAATTCATTGGGTACGCTTCATATTTAATCTCTCTCTCTCTCTTAATTATCAATAATCTAATTGGATGAATTTGTATAAAATTGTATAGATTAGCAGTAAAACATTATCGTCATTTTGGTTTTGGTGAGCGCAGAATGCAGGTGGAGGTCAGCAAATATACGGAAGGTGTTAACGACAAGGCTTTGCGCCCAAATGGATTGCCCAAGTCTTTAATCCGCTACGATGGTATCTGCAGTTGATTGATTTCCCCATTTTTCTGCTTTTTTTTTCTTTATTAAAATACAGACGTATATCCATGAAGATTGATTCGTGATTCTTCTGCTTCTTGGACTTGTCAGCTCGTCAGAAGGCTAAGGCTTTAGATTCCATGACTGAAGTTGTCCAAACTGTCAAGCACCCCAAATCTCACTCTCGCACTGTGAGCCATGAAACTTCTGGCAACCTCGATTATGTTCTCCCTAAATCCATCGATCTTGACAATGTCACCGCACCTGGTAGACTCACTCCAGTTAATGTCTCTCAATCCCCCACTACCTTTCCTGACGCTGCCAAAAACTCGAGAAAATCATCTCGCATTTCCTTGATGGGGTTAGTCTGGCAGCTCCACCTTCCCGCTGTGTTTGCCTCACAAAGCTTACATCTACATCATTCTCTAAAATTTTAAATAGATATATCACTTGTGCGATATCATCCTTCCTTCTTCTCAGGTTCAAATCTAAGTCTACACATTCTGCAGAAAAGCATGAAGAACCACCACCTATTGAACCTGAGGTTTTGATGACTAAAGACATTGAACGCTCTGACAGCTGGGACCGTGCTGAATGGGAAAGGGATACACGCCAAGGATTTGATTTAGCTACCACATTGGAACGCATTGAAAAGAATTTTGTGATCACAGATCCTAGGCTTCCTGATAACCCCATTGTAAGGCATCTAGTCAGTTTTAAGACTTTCTTCTTACTATTTGTCTCATCATTGTCCAATACATCTTGAATTTCAAAGTCTGTTTTGAGTGCACGAGTAAAGGAATAGGCCACCTAGTCTGCTATCTAAAACCTTCTTGCATTCACGCCAGAACACTGGATTCAAAAGGTTTTTTTCACATCAACTCATAAACTTTTAAATGAGGGGAAGAGGAGGAGCTTGTAATGTAGAAATGGATAACTCTGTCTCGTATATGCTTTCTTACATGTTTGATTGCTACGCTAAATTTCATGTGTGAGGATAGAGCACAAAAGGTTTTGTAGAACAGTTATGAATGACAAGAACTCAAAGATTTACATTAGTTAGTTGACTCAAGGTCAATGAAGGCATGGGATTTTGACTATAATTCATAAAAAACAAAAAAAAAAGAAGGAAATTTGACTAAAGAACTGAATAGTACAATGTAGTGCTTCCTCCACACCATATCCCAAATACAAGTCCTTCTGAAACAGCAAGTTAGACTATCTCTGTACATCACAGTCCACAGTGTTACTGCACAAACACTTGTGTCTCCCATGTTGGAAACAATGAATGCGCATAGGATTTCTCATCCAAGTCAGTTAGTTGCACTGCTCCAGCTTTGGTCCACAACCTTGATGCACTAATCCAACATGTAAACTTAACAAGTACAATAGAGCATGGGCTTTTTCTGATACATTGCCCTCATGCTCATCCCTCTTTGGAAAACTGACCTACAAACTAGCGGGATTGTGAAATCAATCAATGTTTAACATTTTTTTTTTTTTGGCATTTGAATTGTTATCAACCCTAGTGTCCATTCTTTTCAATCCATGAAATAAAATATATGCTCTGTTCTTTCTCTATGTTAGCATTATACTCCTTGCAAGAAAACTTAATCTGCATATTTGCAGCCTTACACCAGCATGTTATATTAATTCAGCTTTATTGTGCAGATATTTGCTTCTGATAGCTTTCTTGAACTAACAGAATACACTCGAGAAGAAATTTTGGGAAGAAACTGTCGGTATGAAATGCAGTACATTTTCTGTCTTCATTGAGTGTTATCTTCTCTTTTTTGCACGTGCCTCCCACTTAATTTGCCTTCAAGTCGTACTCTATTTTTTACATATAGAACTCATGCCCAACCAGTTCTTCTCATGTCTTTCCCAAATAAACATGATGTTACTTTGTGTTCCTCATTAATCTACCATTTCTTCAGTTTATCTTTCAATTATATGCCTTAAAGAGTACCCTTGTGTGTTAATATTTTTTGAATTCTTAGGAAATAATATACCATTATAAAACTATGAATTTGCAACTTCTGCTTAAAATTTTGGATATCGATGGTTCAAAGTATTAAAGAGGCAGGGAGAGAGTTAAGAGAACATGTTATTACTTGCAATGTTTTCAAAACACCAGTATTGGCAGGACTTCATTTACAGTTGACTGGTTTAGCAGTCAAAAAGAATACCAAGAACAGATCTATGCTGATTCTCATGATTATATCATGCCTATATTTCATAATTTTTTGTGGAAACACTTGCTGCTACAAATTGAACACTGGTGTTTTAAATTTCCTTTCCTATACAAATTACATAAACATAACAGCATCAGTTTAACTCCCTTCTATTCTTTGCACCATGTACTTTGTCAACAATTGACGCCCTATTCTACTTTGCTTTGTCATTTATACAGGTTTCTTCAAGGACCTGAGACAGATCAAGCAACTGTCTCAAAGGTAAGAGATGCTATAAGAGAACAAAGAGAAATCACTGTTCAGTTGATCAACTATACCAAGAGTGGTAAGTATGTGAATTCAATTTCATGATGTTGCAAATGCACACCTTTTTTAGCTGAATGTCACAATTTTCTCATTAATCCTTGAATATTAGAGAGAGAATTCATCATCTGTTTGCAAATTTCTATGATACAATCTTTGGGAGGACACGTTATTGCCCCTTATTAAAGACATAATATGTAGTCAATTTTTTTTATTTTTTAATCACCACGATGAATTTTTATGTTTCATTTCATGCAGGAAAGAAATTCTGGAACTTATTTCACTTGCAGCCTATGCGTGACCAAAAGGTATATGATTGTTATTGTAGACAATTCTTTGAGTTACGTGGTTGATCTTGGGCTGTAATTCTTGTTGGTCTGTAGTTATTGTGCAGTTGGCTCTCTAAACTAAACTGGTTAATTATGTTGGTGTCTTGGCCCTTGTCCTAATCTTGTCCTTTTTCCTTCTTTCTTCCAGTTCTGAGACTTTCACCAACACTCCTCACTTGCAACCATTTATCCTTTCCTGAGGTTGTCATGTGAACCGACAATCCTCTTACTGCAGACTGTGCTCGTGTTCTCACCATCCCCAGCCTTTTTTTTATTCATGCACGATCCCTGTAACATACCATGAACCTCAATCATATTTTTTTTTTGAGGTAATGATAATTTTACCGAGGAAAATCCATCTGAATGGATTCTCTTAATCAATCTAGAACATTTGATCAGTGGACGTCCACACTTACCAGATAGATGCCCTTGGTGAATCAAGATCTCTCTTTCCTTTTTCTTCACCAATAGTCTTAGGCTATAACGTTGTAGGGTTTTTATTTAGAATTTTGCTTCTCTCTCTCTCTCTCTCTCTCTCTATTGTTGGGTTGATTGTGGGACTTAATCCAACAATAATTACCCTCATTTTCAAGCAGTTATGTGGGAATCTTGTGGTCTGATTTGTAGCTATGAGTCCCCTGTTTTTATGTAGGGTGAACTTCAATACTTCATTGGTGTTCAACTGGATGGAAGTGATCATGTGGAACCATTGCAAAACCGCCTGTCAGAGGCAACAGAACTACAAAGTGCTAAGTTGGTATGTGGTTCCTTCTGTCGCTTTTCCTTTGTCGGTAGACATCATGGTTCATACTTCATAGTGTCCACTCATTTTAGATAAGCTAAAAAGTTGAACTAGCTTGCTGAAATCAGGATTTGTAATTAGTGATTTGGATAAATTGACTGGACACAGAAATAAGAGTCCCCATATTATACTATTTGTTGAGATGTAATTAGGACACCCAGAATAGCGTTAAACTGTGCCTTTGGATTACTTCTAGATATTCACTAGTTTCCTCTATGTTCTCTTCACAGTTAAGACTATGCTGTTTCACTTGTCTCCTCTTCTATTCTCTAATGACAATTGAAACCACCCTCCTCACACCCTTTATCATTTTATAAACAACTAATGTTTTGGTTTGCCATTTTATACTCTATCTAGCCTCAGCGATAAGAAAATCATAAGGAGTTAGAAACTAACCAAATTATTGTATATTTGTTGCATAAAACTATGAATTTGAATAACTGTTGCGTGAAAATGTGAAATTGGGTTAGCTCTCAAACATGTTAGAAAAAACATTTTATAGTGGATCTAATGCTCGTAGAAATCTGCCATGTCCATTAACACCCACAAGCTTTTAATTCTTTTACATGTGCTTCTTTATCAGGTTAAAGCTACTGCAGAAAATGTGGATGAAGCTGTTCGAGAACTTCCTGATGCCAACTTGGTAAGGTACTCTTTCCTCTTCAGGTTAGGACTGATAACTAGCTGATGTCATTTACCTTCGTCCAAATGATTATCTGCCTCTTTCTTTGAGCTTTCTGTGTTTTAAATTCTCAATAGCACATGGATGAATTGCGAGGATGATGATATGCAGTGTAACAAATTGCTTGGTTGCTGAAATTGATGACTGATAATCTCTAAATTTTCGAAACAAATAAAACGAAATGGAATATGTTCACTGCTTCAGAATATTATGAAATCCATAATTTAATGTGTTGGGAATCACTTGAATAAAAAACTACAGAAATCTTAATTTATGCTCAAATTACAGAAATTCCTTAAGTTCATGGGTTTATAAATGAACATCTTAATATGTATAATTTTAGAGTCTTAGTACACAAATTGGGCTGATTTAGATACTACATTTTGCAATGCTATTAGAAAGTCAGCTCATTTAAATGGTGTGTGATGTAGCTGGCATAGTTTTTCAACAGTTAATTTATTCTCTGACTTCCATTTTCATGCTAACTAAACTTTTTATGTCTTCTCTGAAAAGTCATTTACTTTTTGAGAAATTGTAGTTATGTCATTGTTCATGCCATTATGTCCTATAATATTTTCCAGAGACCTGAAGATTTGTGGGCAATTCATTCTCAACCTGTCTTTCCACGGCCTCACAAAAAGAATAGTCCATCTTGGACTGCAATTCAGAAGGTGCTGATCAATCAACTTAACCTACCATTTTCATACTGCAATGATATTCAATTCTACATATTGCACAGTGTGCATCAATTTGTTTGGGTTAAACCTACATCTAAAGTGAAACTCTGTAATTCATGCAGTGACACAACATGATCAGTTTTGTGTTAATGCCTGATATTACAAATACTGCTTTTTTTCATGTTAATTAATGTCCCTGCTTTCTTTTTGGAAAAATGAAATGGGGAAGTGATAAGTTGCAGGATTCAGGTGCAATAAATGCTAAAGAAAGATTGTGTGCTGGTAGCGTGGTACTATCTGATGTCTAGGACCAAGCAGTAGAGATACTTATCACGTGCTTTAGTTCATATAATTATGAACTTGATTTCATTTACTTAAGTGGAGGAATGAATTAATAAATTACTCTAATTGGACTTTACTACAAAGCAGCAGAAGTAGTAATAATGATAAGGATTCCAGCTTCTAGATGTAAAATAATCCATGCTAGCCAACTTGCATAGGCTCTATTTTCTTTTTGGAGTCAGATAGAGAATAGTTATGCTCATAAATCATGAAAGACATCTATAAGTCTTCCTTTTGATTCTCTATTATTTAGATGGATTATATTGATTGCTTTGTTGGCATTCATTATTCATTGTGTGATGAATGCATGTTGAATTGAACTGATTTTGCACTTCATATTTGGTTTGTAAGAGATTCATATATTTCTTTACTGCTCTGAAATCAGAAGCAGTTTATTTATTGTTTGCCTCTTTATTGACTTTTCTTGTTTTTCATATTAAAACCCATCCATTTGGTATCAGATCACTTCCCGCGGAGAAAAGATTGGTCTCCATCATTTCAAGCCCATAAAACCCTTGGGCTGTGGTGATACTGGCAGGTATTGACTTCTCTTTTTTAGGTTTTTGGTTGAAATAGGTGCATTGTGCATGGATCTGTGTCGTGATTTATGACTTTCATTCTTTCCAACTTCAATTGTTTTTATTTTCCCCCTTTTCTGTTATTATTTGCGTAGGTAATGTTGGTTTTTCTTGGAATCATGATGGTACCTTGGAAAGCTGTATTTGTTTTGATTAATGTTGCTATTGCTTGGAATCGTGATTGTACCTTGGAAAGCTGTATTTGTTTTGATTAATGTTGCTATTGCTTGGAATCGTGATTGTACCTTGGAAAGCTGTATTTGGTTTGATTAATTTTCTAGTCTCTGCTGTAAAAATTCAAGCGAGGAAGGATTGTCAAAGCTAATGAATGAGGCAACTCATAGTTGGTAAACTTGATAACTGTTATTAATTTAGGTCGATAAGTTGTCATGAGAGGTTCTTTTTTCATTTATAAGTTTAGTTATTTTTTATTTCCATCAAATTTTAGTGTGTATATGTAGACTGGCAATAAGTAGTGGAAGAAAGTATCATGACAGTTTTTTTCTTTATTTTTGACCACACCAATGACAGTTCTGTGCCTTTTCTTGTGCTGGCTTTTCTGTTGATTGTTTTGGCTTGAACTGTGACTGGCTCATTGCTGTTCACATGTCCATAGAGATTTCCTATGTTTACGTTAAACCATTTTTATGTATTTCAGTGTGCATTTAGTGGAACTGCAAGGTGCAGGGGAGCTGTATGCTATGAAGGCAATGGAAAAATCTATAATGCTGAACCGTAACAAGGTGTGAAGAACCAGAAGTTATTTCTGAGATACCTAGCAACTTATATCATTTTATTTAATATCTTATGTGATAGCACATGACTTGTGTTGTTGATATATGATTCCTGAAACTGGCTTAAACTTTTCTTTTATATCTTTTTGCTGTTGTTTCTGAAATGTTCCATATTTAAACATTTTCACTGCATGAAAAGTACTTTGAGAACATCCAATTTTCTTGTCCAATCACCTTTTTGTACTAAGTTCAAGGGTCTCTATATCATTTGTGGTACAATATTGATGCCCCTTCAGTTGTGGTTTTGTTCCATGTTCAAGTGATAGAAAATTTTTCGTTGTTCATAAGATATACAAAAGGGAATTCTTTATGCGGGGAACATATAAATTTATTAATGTGAAAATATATGCATACACTTGGAGAGTGGTCAGAGCTGAACAATCACATGTACTTTTGGCTAAGAATGAAAACTACATGATGCTCGTGACACTTATTTTCTTATCCTTTGAAGGTTGAAAATTTAGAACCACGAAGATGGCACTATCCAATAAAAATTTCAAATATTAACTTGGATACACAGAAAGCAAGCAAGCCTACGTGCACACTTCAAAACCTACCATGATTTAATTACCACAATATCCCAGAATGTTATGGAAACTGCAACATCATAGATCTTCTCTGCCAAAAACAACTCATGTTTGATAACGTAAAGGTATATTCTTATCACTTATTATGATTACTTTACAGGTTCATCGAGCATGCATTGAGAGGGAAATCATTTCGCACTTGGATCATCCTTTTCTTCCAACACTATATTCTTCTTTTCAGGTATTCTCATTTGAGATAGTCTTTACTTTTTTTCCCTACATTCAGAAATTTTAACATGCAAGTTTCCAAATTCCCATTTTTGTATTTATGAATTGTTTTTGTAATTGATGAATAGATGCTTAAGTTGTCTACCACTGCAAATTGTGCTACTAGTTAACTATTTCTGTTGCCTAAATGGTAGAAGAGTATTGTTTTGGCTGAAATGACGGAAGTTTCAAGGGCACTTTAATTTTGGTTGCTTTCCCCCCATCATTTCATTCAACATGTTTGCTCACTTTAGTAAAAGAAAAACATCTTACCACTGGGAAATACCTGGGGCCATCATCCATTGAGGTGTCATATTTGATGAAATTTTATACTTGCTTCCTGCTTCTGGTTCTGCAGTTACTCATAGAGCCAACAAAGGGTTTGGAGAAAACAACAATAGGTTGACTTGGTGGTCCTTAATTTAGTTAAATTATAGTCCACGTTATTGGTGGTTGTAAAGTTTGGCACGTGTTACATAGAAAATGCCCATACTTTCACAACACCTGCTCCCCCAGGCAGTGTTTTAACAACCCTTAATGTTTAAGGTTCCATTACATTGCAACTAGTGTAGATTTTCCCACCCGTAATGGCCAAAACAGAGGTTATGTCATAGTAATGGATGTTGAATAAAATCCTTTGTGGTCTTTTTTTCTTAAGGGTAAATTGGATAACACCTTTAAGTTATTGAAAAATTACACAAACCACCCAAAAGTATAAAAATATGATTGAAACCCCCTCTATATTTAAGCAAATATTACAAAACCCCTTACTAATTTTAAAATCACCCGTTAGTATGGGTAATCTGGGTACGAAAAGGGTTTCCATTATATCTTTAAACTTTTGGGTTATTTATCTAGTTTGGGCACAAAAGGGGTCATTGTAATTTACCCTTCTTTTAATTAATGTTGAACACACAGGTCTACAATTTTTCACCCTTGCAAGTATTGTGTTTGGTAAATTAATTTTTATTTTGTTTTTAATGATTCACACCTATGAAGCTTGAAACTGCACCATCACCATGCCCACAATTTAGAACCATGGAATGACTCCAACAAATAGCTTAAAAATTTTGGTTGGACGCTCTCACATGTAAATACCTAAATGTGCAGTGTGCACACGTCAATTAGTGCATTTTGGAGAAGTTTGTATGAAAAAAATTGCTTCAATGCATACTCTAAATTCGTATTAAAATGAATTTGTGTGGTTTCTTTTGTGTTTCTTCTTCATTTATATGGATCATCACATAATCCTAGTTAAACCGCTACCGCCCTTGCTGAAAATTTCAATATTTGTTGCTTAAATTTACTGAGTTATTGTGTACTGTGAAATACACTGATTTGTCTTTATTTTGTCAGACTTCTACACACGTTTGTCTGATAACAGACTTTTTCCCTGGTGGAGAGTTATTTGGATTGCTTGACAAGCAACCCATGAAATTATTCAATGAGGAATCTTCAAGGTACTCCTGGTTCTCCATTTAATGTCTTAAAATGCCAATGCCATTTCTACTTTTACCATTTCCAATTGTAGGATTCACAATTTTGAAACCAAAACTGTTTCTTGTGGTAGAATTTCTTTGCACTAAATGTAAGTTATAATAAGAATTTGGATGTGGTTAATGAACCTAAAGGTGCAGGATTTTCTTTTGCTTTACCCACAAGCTGATTTTTAGCCCTAGATTTTCCTTATTATTGAGCTCTCTTACCAAACAAATACACTCGTGTCATAGAATTTTGAAACAGCCATCCCCCAAACCATATTGACCTGGCCAATATCAGCTGCTGCCTTCTGCATCACAACCTCTTTTATGAACAAGCTTCTAGTTAATTGTCAACTGTTATTACTCTCCAGGTTCTATGCTGCGGAGGTTGTGATTGGCTTGGAATATCTTCATTGTTTAGGTACTTTGTGAACAGATCTGTGCCTTGGTTTAAGTTTATTATCTTTTAGTTGTTTCTTCAAGTCATAAATCGAAAGAACACCATGAAGATGAATGTATGCAAGTGCTGTTCAGAATTCCAAGAATATTGTTAGACGTCTTAGGAGCATGCTATCATCCTAAATCCTGTTTGATTGGAGCTCAGTAAAAAATGATAAGAACTCATTTAAATTTTTTGTTTCTTCAAGTTGTCATGATTTAAGTATGCCAAACTACAAAGGAATGAATGCACGTGTATTCATACCTGATGCTTCTGAACATTTTGTATAAATGCTATGATGTGATACAAATCTTTGTTTGTCTTTACCTTTCCCATTTCTCCCAAAATAAACTTGAAATGATGTTTGATGTTGTATTATGTGCTAATGGGTGCAAGTGCCTTGGATGGGATTTCACAATCAAATATGCCATTGAGTTCATAAGGATGGTTAAACCAAGAAATACATTATCTGCATTTACAGACAATATATGTGGTTTCTATCTAAGTTTATTTAAATAGATAATTTGAATGGCCTTATGTCATGCTTCTATGCCAATATAGTGTTTATTTTGGGAAACCATCTTAGTAGATACCCTAAATTTCAAGGTTGGTCTATCAATCAGAAAAGCTTAATCATCTCGTAGATATAACAGAGTAAGGTTCTCTGATGATAATTATATATATTTTGCATCGATTGTATGGAAAAAAAAATTTTGGTTCTTTTTTTAACTTTGTTTTTTTTATGACATTATACAGGAATAGTTTATCGGGACCTGAAGCCTGAAAATATTCTACTTCAGAAGGATGGACATATTGTCTTGAGTGACTTTGATTTGTCATTCTTGACATCCTGCAAACCACAAGTATAACACTGTCTTCCTGTTAAAAAAAATCATATGTTTCGTTTCTTACATATTTGTTTTCATTTTGGCTTCCTACCTATGGATCACTATTATTCATTACACCAACTACATCCTATCTTCTTTATAAATGTTTGAATAGTGGGAGGGCCATCTTCCCCTTCTTCATACTTTTTCCAATTTTTCTAATCTATGTTTTTGGAAGTTATTTAAGTCTTCATTTATTGTTACGTTAATCGAATATGTCTTTTCTGCTTTGTATTTGACACTCTTCTTCTTACACTTTTACTATTTCACAATACAATTCTGTAACTCAACACGATTCTATTCTTGCACCAAAAAAAATCATGAAAATGTTTATGTTGTTTGCTTTTTCAGATTTTGTTTCTCTCTTTAACCATGCATGCCATGATAATACTGGAATCAGAAGTTTACAGATTTTCTAAAACTGTATTTTGGGAATCAAGACTCATTTTACATGTTCAATTCAAATGTGCTATGCAGATTATAAAGCATGCACCACCTAATAAAAGAAGAAGATCAAGGAGTCAAGCACCACCAACATTTGTTGCAGAACCAATGACTCAATCAAATTCTTTTGTTGGAACTGAAGAATATATTGCTCCTGTATGGTGAATTTAACATTTTCTGAACTTTTATACAATTGTTTACTTGAAATAATATAATTTGTGTGCTACCAAGGAAGTTATGTTCCACAAGATTCTAGAAAGACTTGAAGTTTTTCAGAGCAATTTTCCTGGATTGAGTCTGCTGTTGAGTTGTTTAATGTCCATTTATGGTGGGTTTAAAACAACCATTTGGAGGGGTCAAGTGCTTCTAATTGGCTGCCAAGCTTTCAGATTTTCCTAAAGAATTTTATGTTCATGTCTCTTTCCTAAAGAATTACAGTGTTAATAACAACATTCTTCAAAAAATACAGTATTTTTTGAAGAATGTTGTTATTAACACTGTAATTGCTATTTTTCTTTCTTTGAAATTCAGATCTGCACTCAAATTTTTACCATATTCTAAGATTGAATGTTTTGCTTTAGCAAAGAAATATGCATGCATGTATTCATTTTTTTCTCAACACCACTTGAAACAAGCTTGCATGTGCTCATTCATCTAGCGTCAATCAATCAAACAACATATTTATTACATAACTAGGATTTATGTCTACCATTTCGTTGCATTTTTATTCATATAAGAGTTCTTATGAGTTTCTTGACTTCAGGAAATAATCACTGGCATGGGCCACAGCAGTGCGATTGACTGGTGGGCTCTTGGTAAGCATATTGTGCACACATGACAAACAAATGTTATATGTATCCCATTTTCTTCACTACTGGTTTAATTGGGTTCATTGGGCCACTGTTTCTTTCCTTATATATTATTTTCCATTTTCTTGCAAATATAAGCATCTGAAGCTGCCAGTTTTATGTAACATAACTTGTCCTTGATTGATGGCATCATAATGTTTTTTTCTTCACAGATTTCACATGTTCATATTATTCAAGGCTCTTTAAGTATACCTGACAGTTTGATGATGATGTCCTCTTTACTGTGATTGTAACTGTTTGCAATCATGCATACCTGATAGGCTAAATGGCATGCTACTAATTGCATTCCCTTTTAGATATAATACTTGTTATGAAGAAGCAAAGTTGTGAGTGCTGTCATCTTCTTGATGGGACCGCTCAATGACTGCTCAAGAGCTTTGGCCCCTACAGTCATCGTCATGCTGCATTGCAATTTCTATAACTAAGTCACGTATGATGTTACATTTTTGGTGGTTGAAACAAATAGCTAGCAAACTGCATGTTCTGTCACTGGATGATTTATGCAGCGTGAGAAAATTTGCCTTGGTTTTTTGGCCTGCAGTAAAAGATACATTAATTGCATTCTGAAGATAAGTGCTGATTGTGCTTAATTTGCCTCTTTGAATATCATGCATTATTTGACTTGTCTCTTTTCTCATGATTTTTTTTGTTTATTTAATTTGAAATTCAGGTATTTTGTTGTATGAGATGCTATATGGTCGTACACCTTTCAGGGGAAAGAACAGGCAAAAGACATTTGCCAACATTTTGCACAAAGATCTCACCTTTCCAAGTAGCATCCTTGTAAGATCTTTAACTTGCAATATGTTATCATAATTGTGTAAGATAGCACTTATTTTGCTATTTAGTTCTTGAGATTTTGTCGACTTTTTAATAGTGCTCTTCTTAAATATTGCCAACGTTGGTGCCACCAGGAACTTCTGTTTCCTAGGAAGCAGTACTCATCGGGAACTTTTACACTCGGATCTGAAATGTCTTTCTAAGAATGGAGAGAATTAGCCTTTTGCTCTTGGATTTTGTTTCTTCTTTTTTCCTTTTCTGTCCTAGCCTAGTTACTTCTTTCCACTTAATTGGTGCTTCTCATGTCCTATAAAAGAAGTCTATATTTGAGATTTTGGTTGTCCCACAATTTGAAAAAGAAACAAGTACTCCTGTTCTAACACCCTATGATGATGGTTTCTTTTTTTTGGGTGACCTGTAATAACTTAATTTGTTGCATGTACTAGTTTACTTTCTTAAAAAACAATATGGGGAGGTCTTGGAACATTGAATCATTACTCTAAAAAGGAACGCTAGGTCAGCGGATGATTGGAGTAAAACTTGAAATTAGATCTCGTTTATGACTAATATTGAAGCATAAATGCAGGTGGGTTTGTCCATGTCATTATTAATCTTAAAGCTTCTGGACTAATACTGACCTATCTTGATTTTCCAGGTTAGTCTTTCTGGCAGACAATTGATTAATGCGTTGTTGAACAGAGACCCTTCCATCCGATTAGGATCAAAAGCTGGTGCTAATGAAATCAAACAACATCCATTTTTCCGTGGAATTAATTGGCCTCTCATACGCTGCATGGTAGTGCTCCCATCTATGTTTGAGGAATAATTCTTTCCTGGTGTTCTCATGCCCAAACAATGTTCGCTTTTGGTTCTTGGAAATAGCTATATTCATTAAGCATGGCTAAATTTCTTGAATGCTGTATGTGTGCAGAACCCACCACGCCTGGATGCGCCTCTGCAATTAATTGGAAAAGATCCGAAGGCCAAGGATGTTACGTGGGAAGATGATGGCGTGCTTGTACAGTCTATGGACATAGATATTTTTTAAAGGTTGAAACAAACTATTGTTTTATCAATTCAGAGAAGCAGTAATTCTCTCTACTGCTAACTCATGGAACCTTTTTTGTGCCATCGAATGCATATATCTCTCCACACATTGAAATGCCTTTGTCCAGTTCATTCAGTTTCCAAAACTGCTTTCTTATGTATGTATGTATGCATATATGTTTGTATGTGGACACACACACACACATGCTTTATTGGAACATTTATTCAACTCAGTTACATTAATGCTGGTGACGTTTGTGCCTGCGTGCAGGTTTCCGTTGCCAGCTCCCGTTGGATTGCTTCTGCTCCACTGCGCATTAATCTAAAACTCTCACAAAAATTGACTATTTAGTATAAGGAAGTGATATATTTTTTTTATATATTTTCTTTGAATTTTTATGTCCCTACAGTTCACTTGAATTGGGCTGCTTCTCTTACAACCCCCACCACCGAAATCAAGCCCAGATGATCAAATTAATGCAAATGAAAGTACAACGAAGTACGGCTAAAAGTTAATAATCTATGGAGGTCCTGCAAAGTGGGCAGGTAAAATGACCACGCTGTATCCATTTGTCAATGCAATCCATATGGAAGACGTGCATACACCTTGAGAGCTGGCTCACCGCATCTTCTTTCTCCAATTCCACAAGGCAAATGGAACAGGACGCATCCTTCTTCTGCACCTTCTCAAACCTGCAGGCCACTAGAAGCCGCCGCTGCTGAGACCTCCGACGACTGCAACAGTACTCGATATTCTCTACTGGCTCAAGCCTGCTACTGCTACTAGTGAGTAGTGCTATGATACTATATAGAGTCTGTTTAATTTGACGGAGCGGGATAAGAATGCACGTGTAAAATATAATCGTCGCCATGCATATACCTGAAGACTGGTGAGAACACAGCAGTACTGAAAACATATCGTTGCCCCTGGCTAGATAACTCGACGGCTGCTCTTTTTTCTCCTCCTCTTGATTGACTGACTTTGTGTATGTGTTGCTGATTATCAGAGTCTATATCTGCAGGGAAGAGATCCATTCAGTATATATAGGCAGAACAACCGGCTGCGAGAGAGAGAGAGAGAGAGAGAGAGAGAGTCAATGGTGAAAATTTATTTAGAATGAAGACTCTTAACTTCCGGAAGTTGGAGAGTGTCGATTCTTCTATTTGTTTATTAATTAATGTTAATAATTGACAAGGAGAAAGGAAAATAAATTAAAGTCCACACGTCATCACATGCATACAGTGTACATTAGATTGCATAAGTGAGTGTGTCGCAACTTATGTCCTGAATACGGCGGGGTTGATGGGCCGGCGCCGACCCCACATTCTGCCTGGTCTTCAATTATTTAACGCCACCGAGCTTCTCGTGATTTTAATTAATTAATAATTATTATTATAACCTTCTCTCTTGGCTGCATGTTAACAAATAACCCTTTCATGAATATAAAATTGATATTTTTCAAATCATTCCATTTTACATGGTGCGTAAAGATGGTAATAATTGCTGTTTTTAAAAATAATATTTTAGTTTTATTTTTTATATCAATATATTGAAATAATTTAAAAATATTAAAAAACTAATTTAAAATAAAAAAATTTAAAAATAATTTTTAACAGCAAAAACAGCTCATCGTGAGTCTCCTAAGACTTTGTTGTTATCTTAGAAATGATATTTTATAGCTGATAAAAGCTGTGCCAAACCCAAAACTGCTCCGTAATAGGCTCCTCGACTCTTACTATTTATTTTGTTTCTATTTATATAAAAGTCAGACTCCCAAGATTAAGTAACATACATCAATGTAATTTTTTTTTAAAAGAAAAAAACGAAGAAGTCAATGTAAAAGAACATGCAAAATGGGTTTTTTTTATATTTATTAATGTGGAGGTGCGGATTAATTTACGTGTACTTCGACTAACTTCACGAGTTTTAAAATTAACAATCATATAAATCTTTTATTATAATAACAATTATATGACTCAAACCTGAAAATAATCGGACGGAAGAGGGCATCCTTAATTCTTAAGAACATTGCTATTTGAAATCAAATTTAATTTTTTAAATAATGTTTGTTGAGTTTTTTTTTTTAATATATTTTGAATAAGAGTTTAGTGAGTCAATAGATGGACTCAACCCAATCAGCATTATAATATGGATTTTTTTATTTTTTTGGGAGTCTATAACATGGAAAGGGGAGATGGCCGAAGCCGAAGGACCTGTTTGACGTGAAGCGGATAGAAAAAGATAAACAAGGCCGACCAAATCTCTTACAAGATTTTATAAGAATTAAGAATTTGGCCGATGAAATAAGGTGGCAGATGCATCAGACTGCTCATTATTACAATTAAAAACAAGCATTTTCCTCCTCCAATTCCCTAATCTCTTCTATTATAACCCACAAGTCCAAAGTTAGAGGATTATAACTTCTGATTAAATCAAGATTTTAACTCAGTTTTATAACAAACTTGTGATTTTAAAGTCCAAATTTCATCCTCACCTGCAGGCTCTGCAACTCTATGCTTCTTCTGTGTATGCATAAATCACTCTTGTTGCAATCGACCTTGTATCCAACACATTCCCATTTTAGAGTCTCGCAACTCCAGCCTTTGGTGCATGTACAGCCCTCGGGACCCATCTTCTCTGCAACTCCATGCTTTGGTCTATTCAAACTCTTTTTTTTTTTTCATCATAGCACTTGCAAGTTCTGTTGGGATTGCTGCAATCCACCCCCAAAGGAACACACTAACAATTAGTAGTCTTGCAAGAAGATCTTTTGCATGCACAGCCTTAAGGATCCGCTCCAGTATACTCTTATCTTTTCACCTTACCTCTGCAGAGTAACGAGTTAAGAGGTATCGGAATAGGTACTGTCTTTTGCATGTACAGACTCATTTGGTTTCTCGATTTTGTCCTTCAACAAATTTATATCATGAATCCATACCACATGGTCAAAATTTATGGCTTACAACAAGTTCATGAACTAATACTACCCACCGCAAAGTACAAGCCAGCATTTATCACAAATTCATAATGCCTTGAATATCTTTCACGTTACAAATGCAATATATTGCAAGTGCATATTGTTTGAAGATGGTAATTCTACATGTAGCATTCCACAAAGCAGAGATTTGAAACTATTTGTTAGAGATTTGTAATTCCATTAGTGGAGGTGGTGATAAAATTCAACCTTCAATTTTTTCTGTACAAATTGTTGAGATTGCTTTGTTTGCAAGTGATTATCACGAGTGCACAATGTTGCTGGCATTATTTGGTATCAAAGCAGGTTGCGAATTCTTTGTTCTTCTTATGCCAGATACTCAGAGTGGACACTCCTACAAACAAAGGATTGCAGGATCCTGCTCCTTCCTAACCTGAATCCTCCACAATAAACATCACCACAAAATGACCATGCCTCCATGTTTTTACCAGTAACAACAACAGATGCAACTTGTTACTCGTACTTTCCGAATCATAGAAATGTTTGGAGGGTCAAATAAGGGGAAAATCAGATAGAAGATGGGGGAGGAGATGAAGATAAAGAGGAAGAACATTTGGGCGGGGATAAACTTTGAAAATGGGAGAGTTTTGGATGAACTCACTAAAAGAATAAAGGTGAAAGTATGTGACTTTAATGGGAAGTTTGATTAGGATGCTTTTCATGATTGTATGGTACCCCTAAATGATTATTTTGAATGGTGAAGGGTCAGATTTGTGACAGAGATTCCCTAAGTGTTGTGAAACTACTTATTATTTATCCATATAATTCTGCATTTGTAATAAAATTTTGAGATTTCCTTTTTTCTTGTATTTTTAATCTTTTCTGTACAAATTATTGAGGTTGCTTTGTTTGCAAGTGATTATCACAAGTACAGAATGCATTAGATATGCTATAAATTAAAATAAATAATAATATTATATTATATTATATAAATCTAAAATATATATCTTACTAGTTGAGATTAGATCAAGAAAATATAAAATATTATAATATAATCATATAAAGTTATATTTTTCACTCTTATAACCAAAAATAATAATTTAAAGTAGTAAGCCATATGGATTAAAAAACAAAATTAAATATCAAGTAAAAAAATAGATAAATAGATCAAAACATAAATAAGTTAAAAAAAATCCTACCGAAAAAGAAAAACTTCGAGCAGATACTAGCCTTAATGCCTTCGGCGCTCGCCTAGGCTTCACTTCATTGAAATCCAACGCCTGAGGCTAATAAAGGCGTTGTGCCTCGCCTCGCATGAAACGCCTAGGCGAGAGCCAAAAATACGGAGTAGAGGAAGACAATTAGAAAAGAAAACTTACAAAGCATTATCCTAGCACAAAGAAAAGTCAAAATGGTTTGTGTGAAGGTTTCTTCCCAAAAATAGCATCCCAAACAGAGGAAGAAAGTGGTTTGTTCTTGTCCAAAAAGTCTCTAACGGCTTTGTCATGAACATGGAATCCCTTTTGGCGCAATGTTCCAATAACAGTCCTGGCTTCTTCGACTCCCTTTTCCCTACACAAGCCATCAATCAATCCAACAAAGGTGGTAACATTGGGAGAGTGACCGAGCTCCAGCATTTCAAAACAGAAGTCGATAGCATCATCAAAGAGGTTACATTTAGAGAGTCCCTGAATCAATACAGCGTAGCTGAAAGCATTAGGAGTGATGCCATTGGACTGCATTTTCCTGAAAATCCTCTTGGCATCATCCAACTTGTGGGCTTTGCAAAAGCCATCAACAACAGCAGTGTAAATAACTACTTCAGGGATAGTGCCTTTCTCGCGCATAGTGCCGAAGAGTTTCAAGGCTTCCTGGACAAGGCCATCTTTGCAAAGGCCATCAAGCATGGCGACAGCATTGGGGATGAGCCCAGTTTCCTTCATCTTGTTGAAGATTTGTTCAGCATCCTGTGAGGGCTCGGAAGTGGAGGTGCTGCGTCCTTGTTCATTTTTGGGAGGAGGAGGAGCAGCAGCAGCCTTAGTATCAGCAGCGGCAGCATCCTTGTTGAGGTTGTTGTTATGGTCAGGATGAAGCTTGAATTTATCGAGAAAAGCATCATCAGAGATACGATTAAAATCATGAGTTTGGGTCTGGGGCTGAAGATTAAAAGGAGAGGTTGTTGAGGGAGGGTAAGATGGTTGAGGGCGGGCGGGTCTGTTAGTGTTGTTGTTAAAGTTAGGTCCTCTTCCTCCTCTATTGCTAGAGCTATGATCACTGTTAAGGTTAGGTCCTCCCCCTCCTCTATTGCTAGAGCTATGATTACTGTTAAGGTTAGGTCTCTCACCTCTTAAGGGCCTATTCGGTATGGGTTCCGGAGGGTTCTGGTTCTGCAATCTCCTCTCTTTTTCATCATCGAAATTGAAACCAGCACCAGCAGTTGATCCTTTAATGGAGCTGCTGAAACGACGCAGTATTTGTGACAGAGAGATGCGTGAGTGAGAATGTAGCTTCAAGACTCGAAATTGAGATGATGATGATGATGCCATTTCCCGGATGGATTGATTGATTCGATTTGATTTTGAAGAGAGACAGAGAGAGAGGGGGGGGTTTAATTTTATTTTTAGGGTTTTTGACATCGAACATTACAAAACGAACCAGATAAGAGGCGAGGAGGCGAAATTGGTATTTCCATAGCAACTGCAAGGGCTATTGCTGTACTTTCCTAATCCTAATCCTTGGGCCGGGCCGGGCCGGTTCTGCTACTAGTAGAGTAGTAGTAGCGGACTGCAGGTTGGCTGGAATAGAAATACGAGCTACTACTGTTCCAGAAACAGTCGCAGAAGAAGAAGATAAGGCAGTGCAAGCTCAGGAATTACTATTTTTTAAGGGAAATCAAAAGCTGCGCTGCGCTGCTCCCCTCCCCTCCCCTCCCCTCCCCTGCCCTCACACACTCACAGTTTGAGTGATAAACTTGCTCGTGTCCTGCTTTCAAGGTCAGGCCGCTCTCTCGTCTTCATCTTCATATTCTTTTCTTTTCTTTTTATTTGATTTATTATTCAGATGTAGCGCTGCGAAATGGAATTGGAATGGGAATTCGTTATATTACTTATTTCATCATCCTTGGCTTAAATTCTCTTAAGTTATTGCGGTGTTCATCGACAGTCAGAGAGCTGTGTGACACCATCCATTTCTTATGAATTTCTTGGTTCTTTCCTCTTAAAACATCGCTTATCTGCCTTCTCTTTGTTTCAATTCAACTGCAATTGACCTGTTATAAAGTAAATAACGTAAAGTAATCGTAAAACCACACACCCAAAAGGATAATCGATACATACACCATTCTCATATCAGATGCTTTAAACTTTTAGTAATTGCTATTACTTACCATGTTTGTTGCATTGCAATGCTAAAACTACCAGCCTCGGCGAGGCCAGCACAATCCAGGCTCTTCAGTTAATCTTCAACCCCCGCACGGCCTTCCACACTGCACCATTCGAGTCCTTTGCTCATCTCTCCCAAAGTTCTCTTCATCCCTTGATATTGTAATTCATTTCCCCTTCTCTCTGTTTTCTCGCCCCTCTACTATACTCTTATAATAATTACAATCGCTTCTTTTCTTCTCAGCTGATATGGAAATTGCCACCGCTCAAAATGGTAATAGCAGCCTCCTCTGGTTCTTCAGGGATAGAGGTTTTGATGACAACACCATCCATGAAATGTTCCGAAAGTGCAAGCGCCTGCAAGACACCCAGAGGGATAGGGCATCTGAAAACTGGGCTTACCTGAAAACCATTGGCATTCAAGAGAGAAAGCTCCCTTCAATTATTTCAAAGTGTCCCAAAATACTTACTCTTGGTCTCAATGAGAAGCTCATCCCCATGGTTGAGTGTCTGGCTACCCTCGGTTCTAAACCTCGTGAAGTTGCTTCCGCCATTACCAAGTTCCCTCACATACTGTCTCATAGTGTTGAAGAGAAGCTCTGCCCCCTTTTGGCATTCTTTCAGGCAATAGGGGTCCCTGAAAAGCAACTCGGCAGGATTTTATTGCTCAACCCAAGGCTTGTCAGCTACAGCATTGATTCGAAGCTCAAAGAAATTGTTGATTTTCTCGCTTCTCTTGGCCTTACCAAAGATGGGATGATTGGTAAAGTCTTGGTGAAACACCCCTTTATAACAGGTTATAGCGTTGAAAAGAGGCTACGCCCCACTTCAGAGTTTCTCAAGTCAGTTGGACTGACAGAGCTGGATCTTCGAACAGTGGTCATGAACTTCCCTGAAGTTCTTTGTAGAGATGTCAACAAGATTCTGAAACCCAATTTTGCATATCTAAGGAGATGTGGATTTAATGATAGACAAATAGCAGCTTTGGTGACTGGTTATCCCCCTATTTTGATCAAGAGTATCAAGAATTCACTGGAACCTCGTATCAAGTTCTTGGTGGAAGTAATGGGAAGGCAAATAGATGAAGTTGTTGATTACCCCAACTTCTTTCAGCATGGTTTGAAGAAGACCTTGGAATCAAGGCACAAACTTTTGAAACAGAGGAAACTAGATTGTAGCTTGAGCGATATGCTAGGTTGTAATCAAAAGAAGTTCCTGATGAAGTATGCCTTGCTTCAAGGATCTGCCTGAGATATTTGTTTGTTCTTGCACTCCAGGTGAACTTCATCTTTAGACCGAATTCAACTCTTATGAGGATGCAGATCAATGGGAACTCGATTTTTTTTTCCATTCGTTTGAAATTTACTAAAACGGGACGTATATTTGTTAATGATCTGATCCAGCATTATCAATGTTAATCAATTCTGGCACATCGATCACAAGATGCTTGCTAACTGATATGGACGTGATGTACTGCAATCTTATTGTTTTCTTTACAATAATGTTAGAAATGGCGGCTATTAAACTACGACAAACAACAGTTCCTGGAAATCAGGCACGTGATTACAGTGTTTTGATTCCTAATTATTATAAGAACAAGTATAGATCAACAGGACTGCAGGGTGATTATTAGAAAATGAAGATCTAGCGCAGTAATGTAAGACACGAAAATTACAAAAACTAGATCAGTAAGAAGCATGATCTCTGGAAATGCAGAAAAAATTGCTAGACACAAAAACAATGCCAATGGAAAAACGAGGACGGCGTGCTACCTTAAGCAGAAACTTTGTAGCTTTCCCAAGAATACGGAAGCTCAGAGATTAGGATCTAAACTTGGAGACTTGACGTGGTCCTCCGCAGTTTGATTACACTTTGTGTTCTGGCGTAACTTCGAGAAGATGATGTCATGCTGGAGAGTGAACCAGTTATGCTGTCAGTGGTGCTCATGCTAGGCCAAGTGAAGACAGGCTTGAATGGAGGTACGCGAGGCGGAGGCAAAGTTCCTGATACGATCTGGATTATGGTCTCTGTTTTAGGCCTTTCACTGTCGATAGGATGAGAACAAGCCAATCCCAGTAGTAAAAGTCTATTAGCCTCGTCGTGCACAAAATCGTTACCGAGGTTTTCATCTACAGCTTCTAGTATGCGTCCCTCGCGATGTAAGGTCCAGACCCAATCAACCATAGAATAAAGATTCTGGTTGTGATGGATCTTTGTCCCTGGACCTTTACCACACACAACCTCAAGAACCACCACTCCAAAACCAAACACGTCAGATTCAGGGGTAGCCCTGCCCGTGTGGAAACATTCTGGAGCAACATAACCCATGGTACCTGGAACTCCACCTAGCCCAAGCTCATTATATGAATTCTTTTCATTTTCCAAGGCTCGAGCAAGGCCAAAGTCACCTAGGCGGGAATTAAAGTCCGCATCAAGTAGGATATTGCTGGTTTTGAGGTCTCTGTGGACAACTTTCTTGTCATACTCATTGTGCAGGTAATGTAATGCCGATGCAACCCCTACAAGTATCCTGTAGCGACGATTCCAATTTAGAGTGCCCTGCTCTGGACCCTTCTGTAGGTGTTTCTCCAGGCTGCCATTTGGCATGAAATCATAAACTAATAGAAGCTTCCCTTTCTCGTAGCACCACCCTGAACAAAGACAGAGGTTATAAAGTCGTTCTTGCTGTCGTTTGTTTTTCTAAAGAAAGACAGATTTGCTGCTAATTGCATGCTAATGCTAAACAAGATGGGATACAACATTAATTTAAAATCATAGGACAAGGTCATTGCCTTGCCTTGCCTGTGAAATATTACTGGCAGCGATATATCTTTCCTTTCATGCTTTACTATGTCAACATAACACTTAACTAATTCTTATTTTTCTAAACCTAGTACTGTGTGACCTATGAACAGAAGAAAATGAGGAAAAAAAAGGAAATTTGAAGCAAGGAATTGCAAGAGGGAAGCATGTGGGTTTGACTACTGTTGCTTGTTTACTCAACAGCCCCCCCACTATTATATAAACAAATTTGACAATGCAATCAATTAATATGCAATCGAAATATCTGTTGGTCCTTTCAAATTAAATGATTCATATAGCCAAGTGCTTATCCAATGAACGAGATCATGGACTTAAATTTTATGCAAAATGATTAGACAAAAGAAAGAATAAGAACCAAAATATTCGATAATTACCCACTAAGCGGACGAGATTTTTGTGGCGAAGATGATGGATGATGGTTAGCTCGGCCAAGAAATCATCTTTGCCTTTTATGCTGTCTCTGGAGAATTTCTTGACAGCAATTTCAGTAGTCGTAGTAGTAGTACCATCATCAGCCTTATCATTGAGGAGGAGGACGCCTTTATAAACGATCCCAAATCCTCCTTCCCCGAGCTTCATACTTTCATGGAAATTGCTGGTGGCCTTCTTCAACTCCTTGTACTTGAACTCTCTTGGCATCCCAGGCAGCCATTTCAAGATGTAACTACCAAACTCTTTGGCCTCCTCTAGACTTGCTTTTGATCTCTTTTTCCTCACAAAAACAACTCCACATACCACAAATATAAAGATTATCATCACTACTGAGACACAAACCCCAGCACCAATCTTCCACCATTTCTCATCATCTTCCTCATCGGGTTGATTATTTATCTGTAAGCTCCATTTCAGCACACAGTTTAATTCAATCCGTGGATCACCAGTGGAAGCAGCAAAACCAAAGTAGGATTCTTGTTTCAGGTACTCTTTGAGGTCTATGGTCTCGTTCAAAAGAGGCTCTCCAGGCTTTTGATTTCCTTCTTTCACCATGTACACCTGCATCAATTTGGAGGTGCCGTTATAATCAACCCAAACAGTGTAGTTAACTCCTGGTGGATCAGGAGAGAGTGTGATGTTATATTTGTCTAGAGGGATGGCATTTTTTGACCGAATGGAGTTGATATTGAACCCGATATGGTTATGATCTGGATCTTCGATGTAATCTTGCTTTTCCGTGTCAAACTCTATAGCCACAAAGTGGTTTGCAGTGTTACCATCAGTGGAGGCATTGGTCAGGCCTAGATATTGCCCGTAACTTGCTTCGGGTATGCTAGCATTTGGAGCTATAAGAAAAGCCAGGCCACTACCAGCCTCCCAGTCTCTTTCTCTGTAAATGTTAATGACAAAGGTGGTGTTGAAGGAGGCTAATCTGTACTCGTCCCCACCATCACCGATCCAGAACCTGAAAGGTTTATGATACATGATGCGGCCAGATGCATCTTTTTGTTTCCAACTTTGAGCATCATTGGGGGTCGCAGGAGTAAGTTGTAGAGCTTCAAGATAGATGGATGAATTGCCTCTGAAACTCAGGAGCTTCTCATGATCATCATCAACAAATCTCTCAAAAGTGAATGATGACATGTTGTCTGTGAAAGCTAGATGTGCAAGGTTGAATAACATAATAATGAGGAGAGCGATGATCGAATATGGATTTTGGGCAGCCATTGGTTGTAGCTAGCTGTACGTACGATTCAATAGAAAGAAAGACGGGGATGAAATGAGAATTTTAATTACTTTCTTCACTCTTGCATACACACACACATATAGAAGCCAGTTTGGAAATGAATATGAAGAAATCACAGGGAGATTACAACAGGGGATGGTTGACTGCTTCTTGTCGTTAAGGTCTGCCCGTGTTTACGGTCATCACTTTGAAATTTGGAGATCGTCGATTTCCCAAATAAAGCATTTCCTTCTTTTGTTTGGTGTCCAAGGAATATTGGGATAATCCCGTTTGACCGTCTAGCAGCAGTTTAAGTTTCAGAGGTGAAGCACCTTGGCATGTAATTAAGAGTCAACAATTTCATGCCCGCAGAGAGGAGGAGAAACATCGCATCCTGTCATTCTGTTCCTTTCATTGAAGTTTCTGTGCACGGCATGCCAATACGCTACGCGGAAGGTCCTAGCTAAGATTTTGAAGAAGGAATCCCGTTTGACTTTTGCTCTCCATGATAATTAATGCATGCAAGGCATGCAAAAACCACGATTATCCTCGTAATAACCTTCCAGACAAGAGGAAAGGATATTTTATTTTTGTTATTTGGACCGTAGCGCATACATTTGCATGTGTGTTTACAATATGTATGTATACATTTTCTGCGTGAAATTTCCTTTCCTCAATTGCGTCTTGAAAGACGGACGTGCGATGAGGCGGGCTGTAGAAAGATTGGGAGCATTTTTCATTAATTTGCGGATAACGGTAAGAAAAATACTTTAAATTTTAAATAAATATAGTATTTATTTAAATGAGGGGTGAGAATAAATTAATATTCTGTAAACTTAAATATTTTATAAATTTTATTTATATAAGTTTTATATTTTTAAATTAAACTTATATTATCTAGAGAGATAGAATTTAGAAAAATGAGATGTTACAAATCTCTTGTAGAGATTATTTATATATATATATATATATATATATATATAAGATAAACATCTTATAAATATTTTATAAATATTGAGAATAATTACAGAGATGTATACACAAGGACGAGGAGTGAAGGAGGCTATGATGTGCTATAGCCTAGGTAAAAAAAAAATAGATTATAAAAAATTCAATAACCCACCTACCTTGATTTTTAGTAATTGATCATGAGGCCGGCAATCACAAAAACTTTTCAATAACCCAAAACTCAATAAAAAACTATCTTTATCCTTTATTAAAAACCACATAAATTCTAAACATAAATAACTTATTAGTAGTGAGACAATCAGATTCACATATCTTTTTAAATTAGAGTTTTAGCTACCGCAGAACATGAGATTAATAGAGGGGCTAATTAAATTGGTAATTTACATCGAAGTGAAACTACTCAGTGAAGCTCTCATTTTGATTCTATTTGCAGCTTAATAGATATGTATGAGGCAATTTATGCTTTAAAGTATGGTTCAAGAAAGATCTTCTATCTCTATATGTGGAGAAGTTGGTGGTTGTTTGATTGTGATGATATCTTTTGAATTTATATTCTCTTATATTTGATGCATAAAATAATATAATTATTAATTTACTTTGTCGAGCTTTGCAGCAAAAATCTCTTGATATCTTAAATACAATGGATCTTATATCAACTACTAAAGCATT
>Ga0325410_1001182_pt1 | contig 28707 bp, 11 predicted proteins | sample PopdelMetagenome_16_FD_206182 | JGI IMG/M metagenome (GOLD analysis project Ga0325410, IMG submission 206182) | Populus deltoides microbial communities from Bellville, Georgia, United States - Xylem-PdIQD-R3 | ecosystem: Host-associated > Plants > Phyllosphere > Stem > Wood/Secondary xylem...
TTATACCATACAGTATGGGCTATGAAAGTGCCAAGTATTTGTTGTACCAAGTGTTATACAACATAAATCTAGATTAACCATTTAACAAGCAAAGTATTAAAAGTGAACAAGATAACAAATATAAAGCGTGTTATTATCCAACATTAAGGTCCATGTTAAGTTTATATTATACTTATTCTTACACCATTAGTGTACCCTTTTCACCTTGACATAATTAACTTAGCAACACATAATGAAAGAAAGAAACATAAATAAACAAGGGAAGGAAATGAAAGGCATAAGTAAGAAATTAATATAAGCAAAACTTAAGCATTACAAAACATAAAGAAAGAGCAAGAGCATGATCTTGATCTGAACACCAAGATGCCTAAATACATGGCAAATGCCTCCTTTTATAGGCCAAAATTCAGAACTATTGATTTGTTGACTAATTGATGAGTGGGTGGCCACATCTTGACTTGGTGACAATTCTTATCTTCTTGTCTGCCAAAAACGTCATTGATGACGTCATAATTTGAACAAACTTAAATCATGCAAGTTCTAGAGAATTGTCTCATCTGTCCAGGGTAAAAATTTGAGATCATTTGGACTTCTAGAACTCGAGATATGGGCTGAACACTAAATAGTGTCTGGGCTGCAGGACAGATTCGGACTTCTTTGTTGTTGCTGCAATTTGGACTTGAAAACGGCCTTTTTAAATCTTGGGCTTCACATGAAAGTTGTAGGCCTATGTCTTATCTTTCCATCCATATAAAATGGACCTAAATCCAAGATCTACAGCTCCAGATATGACCCGATTACCGAACAGTGTTCAAGTTTGGACTGCACCAATCATCTCTTTTCTAAGTTTGCCCATCTCTTTGTCCTTTCAATTTCAGTACTTCAACTCATCAATCAATTCTTTCATTTATGTGATAGGCCTGCATTTAAGATGGACATTTACCATAAATTAAAGGTATCTTATATTATTAGATATGTTAGTATAAAACATGCTTTAGTTAAGGAGTTATTGATACTTCAAGTGCAAAATGATGATATAAAACCTTGATAAAAATGCACTTTTAAGTACTATTCAGTCGCCAATGTTCAGATGGTGCAGAAGGCCTTCCCTGTAATTCCATATTGTTTTGGGGCTATTTTTTGTAATTTTTTGTTTGTTTAATGCACTGTTTGTTTTATTTTGAATTTTTGGTGATTTGTAACATGTAAATATGGGTCTACGAGAGCATAGTAAAAAAGTGACGTTAGTGTGTGTGTTTGTATTTTCTTTTATGTATGTTTTTTTTATTGTTAAAATTAAAAAAATACAAAAATAATAAAAAGAAGAAAAAAGAATTAAGTGTTTTAATTTCTATATGGTCAAGTATTTCAAGGACAAATAAAATCATGTTGTACTTCCCGTGAAAATGTAAGAACATGTTTCTACATATATTTTGGGATTTAATAACTAATTTATTAAAACCATAAGAATTTGACTAAAATTTCAAATTTTCAAATCACATTAAACCGCAAAGCAGCTTACCTCAGGTAAGGTGCGCTAGGGGTGCTAATACCTTCCTAGCCACAATCAATTCCTTACCCGTGAATCTTTGACAAAGACCAATACATTTGGGTTTTCGTAGTAACCGTCAATTAAATACTAGGTGGCGACTCTCAAAGACCCTAACGAATCAAGCAAAACGAACAAAAAATCACCACAGATGCTACGTAGGGATGTGCGACAGATATGTTGCTACCCAATTTTTGACCCATGTTTTTGATAAATTTTCAGAAAAAAAACCAAAAATAGCAACAAAAAAAACAATGAAAACCGTAAAAAATGCATTTTTGATATATTTGCATCGTTTTTAGCATTTTCAACGTCATCTCAGAAGAATTTAAATTTTTAAAGGTATTTTGAACGCGTTTAACTTTTAACGCGTTAATTTTACAATCACTGATTTTTCTTGTTGACTCGACGTTGATATTATTTGCTTTCAAAAAATACAAAAAAATAAGAAAAAATCAAAATTGACAAAAAATAAAGAAGTTGAGGGACCAATATGTTTTGGGGACCTAGCCACTTTGACTATAAATAGAGGTCACAACACACACAAAAGGGGGGGAATTTACAGGGAGCAATTTTGCACAATTGAGTGAAACACAAAAAAAAAAACCCTAAAGATAAAACCCTAAACCCATCTTTACCAAGGGGGATGCCGCCCAGTCCCCCTTGCCATTTTTCGGTAACTCTCCCCTCACCAGACCGTCCCTCTCACAGCCGTAACCCTTGGCTTCTTCTCCCTCAGCCACCAACCAAAACCTTTCCTTTCCTTGCTCACCGGCCTTTCTTTCCCCAGCCAAGGAGAAACGACCCCTCCCTTTGAAAACAAAACCAGCACCTCCCTCTCCCTCTCCCAGCTGTTGGCCCCTGCTTTGTGATTTTTGCTCCAAAAGCCAGCAGGTCGCGCCCCTCCTCTAGCCGTCGCTCTCCCTCGCGGCCAAGACAACGCCGCCACCCACTGACATAGGAGACCAGCCCCACAACCGTTCATTTCTTCCTCAGACCGAACATGGCGGCAACTCCCGTTGTCTTCTTCCCAGTCATCTCCCGGCCCCACCGTGCAACAACGTCTCCTTCCCCGCCAAGCACCGGCTAAGCCATCACCCTCCTCTGGTCTCCTTAACAGTAATGACCAAACAGTAGCCCGAAGCTACCCAACCACCGGATCTGCCACCTGAAGAAGGAAAGAACAAAAAACCAAGGGGAAGAAAGAAGACCGGGAGCATATCTGAGAATGAGAAAACAAAATAAAAACCACTGCTTGTGTTTTCTTGTCTTTGCAGGTGACGTTACTTCCCACCGTCGGTGTAGAAGGGGAGAAGAGGAGAAAATGACTTAGATCCACCCATCTCTCAAGTTGTGCCGGCGGAGGCGCGTGAACCCACACGCTGCTAGTGGCAGCGGCGCGTGGAGAAGATGCACCGCCACTGTTCTGGTGGTTCAGAAGACTTCCCATCAGTTTTCCCGGATTTTTAGGGGCTATTTTGTAATTTTTGATTTGTGTAATGTGTTGTTTGATTTATTTTGAATTTTTATGATTTGTAACATGTAAATATGGGTGAAAATTAATAATAATAATAATAATAATAATAATAAAAGAGATGTGTGTGTGTTTGTATTTTTTTTTATGTATGTTATTGAATTATAAAATCAAAAGGACAAAAAAATGAATTTAATGTTTTAATTTGTATATGCTCAAGTATCTGAATGACAAATAAAATCATGTTGTATTTCCCATGAAAATGTAAGAACATGTTTCTACATATATTCTGGGATTTAATAACTGATTTATTAAAGCCTTAGAATTTTGCTGATATTTTATTTTTTAAATCACATCAAATCATGAAGCAGCTTACCTTAGGTAAGGTGCGCTAGGGGTGCTAATACCTTTCCTAACCACAACCAGACCCTTACCCTCGAATCTCTAACAAGACCAGTATATCCAGGTTTCCTAGTAGCCTTTAACCAAATACTAGGTGACGAATCCAAAGAACCAATCAAGCAAACGAATGAAAAATCACCAACAGACGTCGCGTGGGGGACGTGCGACATACTTATTGATGAAATGGTTACTCTTGATGGAAATAGAAAAGCACATATGGTAAAGGCATACCAAGAAGGTGTATGGCAACATATAAAGAAGAAGAAGAACCACTATGCATTCAAGTCAAATAAATAGCGTAAATGAGTTATTTTCCAACTAGGTGATTAGTTTTGGGGAGGTTTATATCCCATATAAAATCAAAATTACAACCTCGAGGAGATGTTCTATTCCAAATCTGTAAAAAGAATCAATGACAACATCTACAAAGTGGATCTAATAAGAGAGTATGGTGTTAGTGCTACTTTCAATATTTTTGTTCTCTGTTTGTTTGATATAGATGATAATTTAATGTCGAATACTTTTAAAGAGAAAAAGGATGAAATGGATCAGCCCACCTTGATAATCAATTAACTAGAGGTGCCAATTGGGTCAATCACATGGCTAAAGGCCAGGAATCTAAATGAGGTATTGAATGGTTTTGTTTAGAACATTTGGGTCAAGACTGACTTCAATAAGGCTTCAACACATATAGGGCAACCTAATCCATGTGTAAGAAGGCCTTAACTCCAACTAAGGCTTAGAGATGACCGCATAATTGGGCATTTTTGTTTGAACAACTTTTCATGCTTTACAAGAAAAGTTAGGTGGCGATAATTAATCCTAACATTAAAAGGATATTTTAGCAAAACATTTTAGGAGTTTCTATCATTTACAAGGAAACTGGAAACAAAGAATGTGGACCTCATGATCACATAGTAAAGCAATCCTTAACGAAGTTAAAATATAACTCAAAACCTAAAAACTAGGTTTGATGAAACTTTGACCCATAGGTAACCTTATACCTAAGAACTAAAAGTATTGGAATAAACTTAGACCTAAAGATAAGCTTGTACCTAAAACTCCAAAGTATTTAATGTTGCCACAAAAATAGTTAATCTTCGATAAGTCGATTGCACGATCATTGTCCCTATAAACAAATGATGTCTTACCACAAACAATCAAAATAAAGAAACTCATATTTATTATCACCAAGCTGCTGAGATTTACAGCTCCAAAAATATTATATAGTCTCCTCTAAATAACACTAATGGATCCCTTTTAGGTTGCTAGATAATGGGCCCAAACTCGGAATCAACCAAAGTCCAATAATGACATAAATTCTTAAATAATGTCTAATGGGCTAGAATAAACCCAAATTAAAAATAATTTTTCAATATAAATTAAACAAAATATGATAATAAAAACAAATTCTTCATATTAGAATTCTTCTATGTAGTTGAAATCTTCGAGCTCTCCTAAGTAGTGTTTTGATCGTAACTTTTAGTGTAGGAATTCAACTAGGAAACTTTGTTTCGATTGCTAGAATTTGCTTTCTTATATTTCCTCCTCTAAGTCTCCTTGATGTGTTAGGAATAACTTCAAAATAAGAAAAATAAATTTAAAAGAAAGATCCCTTTAGATGCTACCACATTAAGTCCATGTGGGACTTGGAATCCTTACAAGGTATGGACTCGAATTCTTTAATGAATCCAAGCCACATTAGGAACCCTTGTACCCTAAGCCCATGCATAATTTTAGGGCCTAAATAAGCCTTATTTAATCTCTATTTTCTATCTAAAATTAACTTATTAGAGGTCTAGAATGATTTAACCAAAAATAGTTAAGAAAGAACACTTTGTTAATGAATCTGCCAAAATAGTAACAACAACTTCTACCAATTTAAATAATATGTTTCTAAAAATCAATTGACCTGAAATTTTACCAAAATTCATTTTCATATGTCTAGTATCTCCCTATAAAACTTTAGCTCTATCCGATGTACAATTTGAGATATATGCCCAAACTTGTAAAATTGGTCAGTACGCATTTTAAAGCAAAATTCAAACATAACTTGGTTTGTATCATCATTTGTTACAAAGATTTTCATACTTACTTATGAGAGTTGAATTTGGAAGGAACAATTCTTATTATTTAAGGACAATTAAGTAGGTTTTTGGCTGATTTTTCCTAATGCATAGTTTTATACTAATAAACATTTTTTTTATTGACCATTGGATTAAACTAACATTTTACCAAAAGATTCCAAAGGCCTATTTTAATGTACTATTAAAATTTCATAGTGATCAGACATTAAGAAGTCCATACAATAAGATCTAGAAGTTACTGTGTGAGATTTGTACTAGTTTCGTAGTTAATTTAAGATTTTTTTCTATTTTTTTTCGAAATCTTTTTTATTTTTTTCAACATTTTTTAAGACTTTGTTTTATCTTTTATAAATAAGATTATCTAGATTATATTTTTTTTTTTTGCAAACTTTGATTTCAGAATAATATTTGTGTGTATGAGAGAAAAACTCATATTTTTTTTGTTTTGGAAAGAATTAAAATTGACTTATCAAAGAACAACTATCTTCGTGGTGTCTTTTTTATACTTGTTCATGATTCACAAATTGTTAGTTGGGTTTTGAATTTCAATGGTGTTGATACCTTGGTTCAAAGTAATAATTGTGTCACGTTTTCTATCTTAAATTTGATGTTTGGCTTTCTAGGATTGTGATCAAACTTTATTATAGGTTTCTAGATCTTTGTATCCATAGAGTTCAGATCACTATTTATGCTATTGAGTATTGGAATTTACCAAATTAATTACTACTTAAGTTTATAGAGATAACAAAAATAAATGTAGAGATTTTCATTTCATCTAGTTAATCCCACACAATTTGCAATTTCTTGTTATAAAATTTTAAATCTTATTGTTGACAATTAAAACATCCCTTAATTATTCAATGTTTTCTCTCAAATAACATTAAAAATATATCTACCTAATAATTTAACATATCTCTATGTAAATTAAATTAATTAAAGATTCATTAAGATCTTTGGATTTTTAAAAAAAATCAATCACACTAATTGCGATAAAGTATCTCTGTCTTGTGCTCAAATAATAGTGTTTAATCTTGAAAGCTTCTAATCATAAATTACCTTTTAGTATCATTATAATTCAATAGATCAAATAGTAAATGGCCAGAAAATTATGAGCAATAAGATCAAGGATAAACACCCAACATGGAAAAATTAGAAATAAAATAACTTGAAATTTAAATTGTGTAATCAAAACTATACTATATCAAAGCCCTAGAGAAATAAAATTTAATTCATAATAAATATGAAATAAAACTATGTTCTTATTGAAATACATCAAAAGAAAATTAAGAAGAAGAATATAAACTCTTTTCCTCGAAATCGGTTGAAAAAGCACTCCACTATAGTGTCTAGTTTATTTTAGTTCTCTCCTTCTCTCCTTCTACTTTTTCCTCCTCTTTCAATGGTAAAAAAAAAAAAAAAAACTCTTTTATCGACTCTATTCATGATCTTTTCCTTGGTATTTTCTCTTTCTTTTTGTCCAAAATCTACTTTTGTTTGTTTCCTAATCTTTTTTCAAAAACTACCAAATTCCAACTTATAACTTCCAGCCTTATTTTCTCTATTAGATCAGCTTATTTTGAGAACTTCATGAACATAAGAGTTGTATGCATTTCTCTTATATCTCTTCTGACTCTAAGATTGTTTGACTTGGGTATTTATAATGTAAAATCCCTAATAAGAACAACAACAACAACAAAAAGGACTAAAATTGTATAAAGAAAAAAGGATTCGAGATGAACACTAGGATTGACCTAAAAGGGGAGAAACTCAATTAGGAAGTAGAGAACTTAAAGGGTTAAAAATGAAATAAGTCCTCTTTAAAAAAAAAGAGAAAAAATTAAGAGTTTTCTCTTAGAAAAGATAGGAGTCGTCACTTAAAAAATAAAAAGGGGAAAGAGAGGGAGAACTTTCTGTGACCTTTTAATTTTTTTAGAGAGAACACATCAGGATAGAGAATTGAGAGAGAGAAAAAGACGATTAGTACAAAAAGAAATTAAGTACGCAGAATCAAGAAAATAATAGGGTATTCAAGGAAATTAAGGAAAAGCTGAAAAATTAAAGAACAAGGGGAAATCAATCAAGAAAGTATTCAAGAAGTAATCTTGTGAATTCAAGACTATTTGGTAAGATGCTTTAATGTTCTTATTCTCCCACTTTACTCAATTTTAAGGAGGAAGGGAAAAGCCCCGATTTTGTTTGTAAAATTAGGTTCATATAGATTAGGGAGAATTTATTGTATTTTATAGAGATTCCCTAAAATAATAATGCAATAAGAAGTAATTAAGAGAATTAAACCACAAATTGAAGAGAAATTCAAAGGTAAAAGCCCTAATTAAGTTCAACTAATTAGGGGAAAGTTCTAGATGTAGTCTTTATATGATCTTATGTATGATTATAATTGCATAACACCAGGAATGTGATGAAATTGAGTTATGCATGAAAAAACTAGAAGGAAAGATAAGTTCCTTAAGTTCTTGAATGTTAGAAATTTTGGAGATTGAGTGTTGTTCATTTAAAAATTCATCTTTTGGTGTGTTATGTACACAACGTATATGATTTAGGACAGATCTTGAAAGTAAAACTCAAGTTGGATACAAGGGTGAAGATTTTGACCAAAACAAATCGAGGGGGGAAACTTTCCAGTAGTAGAAACAAGCTAGCTATTTTGAGAAACAACTAGATCGATTCAAGAAACGGTCAAACCGTTTCTCAAAATGATGAGACCTTTTTTGGCTACTGTTTTGTGATAGCTTGATTTTGAATTTTGACCTTTTCTTAGGTTTTACTTGAATTTTTTGAGTTTGTTAAAGAAATATGGGTGATTATTATATGGAAAAGAAAACATAATATGTGTATATGCATGAAATTAACTTGTTTGATAGCATTTCATAAGCTGAAACATTAAGAGTCGAAAAACTATGTATAATGATGTAAGAGTACATGTATTCATGAGTAACAAGTACCCGAATTGTTAAAAGAATACTAAGAAGTGCATTTTTAATATATTTTAGGAAATATTAAGAAAGATATGCAGAAGAGGAAGGAAATTGAGAATTTAAGGTTAACTGTCTTTTTTTACATATTGTCACCAATTAGAGAAGAAAAAAATGTTAGATTTTCATATTTCCTTTCTTTTTCCTTTTCTAATTATTGATAAAAAAAAATTACTTTGTTATAGGCAGGGAACAAATTAGTTGAAAAAACAAGAGGCTAGATTTAATTGATTTTTTTATTAGTTTTTAGGGATTGAGGTGCATGGTAAATATAGGTAAGGAATTGTTCCATTAAATAATTTTATAGGGTTTTTTTAGGTTGCCTTAATTATCATCATTTTTATAATTTTAGTTATCGTTAGTTGTTGACTAAGTCTTTTTTCTCTCATGTCACAGATCACGTTTGCCTACTTTTAAAGAGTGTTATGAATTCTTATATATGGTAATAATTTATTCTATGTGTTTTCTTAGCTACAACCTAGTTATATGGGTAAGCTTTTATTCTTTGGTTAAAATTAGTATAGCATCTTTGTCTCCATTCTTATAAAAGCAAAGGTATTTTGTCATCTAAAATAAAGGATTTTCTTCTAAGAAATTATATTTGGTCTATGGTTTTCATATCTTTAAGTTCTTTATTTGCTAGATTTTCTTAGTCTTTTATTTCCCTTTTAGACTATAATGAGAGACCAGCCTACAAGGAGAAACTAGAGTATGGTTGTTATATTGCTATTTTTACATTTTCATCTTTAAGTGAGATGATGTAACCTGGTGCCTTAGTTATTATATCTCCCATGATTGTTGGTTGGTTAATTTGTTACCCCTTGATTTTGTTTCTTTTGTTGATCTCTTTGAGGATTAAGTGAAGTTTTCTTGATATTCATATTCTTTGTAGGCTTTTTTTCTTTGATTTTTATTGGGTATGCTCCTAAGTTATATGAGATTCTGAATAACTAAAAAATAAATAAATTAAAAGGGTTTTTTTTTTTTGCCATTAAGTGGTTACAAGTTTTTCAATTATTGATGTGCAGGGAATAGCTAGTCATGATTGCTCCATCTAGGTGTAATGTGAAACTAAGAAGCAAGGAATAGATGCTATATAAACACCCCAATAACATACTTTTGTGAAACCCATTTTTAAAGAGACATAAAAAGGCTGATAAAGCTGGAGGAATTGTGCTAGTTCAAGATGTTTGTCTATCTTAAAGCTCATGTTTTGACAAATAGAATGAAAGAATGACACAAATCGAGTTGTTCAAGTAATATACATTTTTAAAGGGTTTGAAGTTTTTGAAAGGGGCTATCTTTATGTTATAGTACAAGTTGTGAAGATTTGATTAGCTTACATGGGAAATTAGCATGCAAGAAAGTTTATCTTAGATTGTAGCTTTGAGAGGTTTGAAGGAAGTATATGGTGGTTTGATGCCAAATGTGTTTTTGATGAAGAGAAAAGAGTAGTTTACATGATGGGACCATATGCAAGAGATATGGAACATGTCTTAGTAACTTTACCTATTTAGTTGGTTACTAAAACATATTTTCTTTTAATAATTTGGTTCTTATAAAAAAATCATAGAAGAATTTATCTTTTTTTGTATTGTTTAATAGAACATTTTTAAGTCATCGATGAATAAAAGAAATTTTCTTTATTGATCATTCTTTAGACAAAACATTAGGAAGCAAAACATGAAACATTAAGCTCATGAAAAAAAATTATATTAAAATTTATATTTGTTATACATCATAAAAGTCAAAGCTCTTAAGTAAAGAGATTGATGCTATTTTTATTTGCATAAGGTCTTGATGATGTGTATAGAACGTAATTTTGCTTCATTTTTTTACATGGTATCGTACCTTATTTGTGGGAGTGCGACGTCGCAGTGATCCTTCTCAGGCAGTGTTCTAGATAGTCTTTGGTTGGTTTACGAATCGTCGCCTAGTATTATAGTTATTATGAACCCTAACTAGTCTTTAAAGATTCTAGACAAGGGATTGATTGTATAAATGAAAGGTATTAACACCTCTATTACGCCTTACTTAAGATAAGCTGTATTATTTTTTCCTTTGTTTGTTATGCTCTGCCTACAAAGACGGGTTTGCTAAGATGAACAAACCTTGATTTTCAAAGTCAAAAACTTGGTTTGGAATGGTGAAATTTCATCAATTATCATTAAGGTTTCTTTCAGGATAAACTTGAAATTTTTAATAATTGCATCATTTCAAATAATATTTTCAGATAAAATTCCTTGCAATTTTTTTTATCCTTATATTATTGGTGAATGAGTTTTGTTATTTTCAATAGTATTTTGGATATCAACTCCATACAAGGTTTTTTTATCCTTAAATTAAAGTGAGTGATAATAAATTGTTATTCCTAATAATATTTTAAATATTAACTTTTTTTTGGGTTTTTTTTTTCTTATATTAAAAGTGAATAATATTTTATACATGGTCTTATGCATCTAAGAAAAACTTTACTTGTTATAATATCATCTAAACAACCAAGATTATGATAGCACATATATGATTTATCTTGAAAATTGTTTAAGCTTTAAAATACTATCATCTAACTCACAACACAGTGCGGAAAGATGACTAGTTGGTTTCTAAATGGGTGTTCTCAATACAATGAGGCTCAATCAATTGAAGGCTAATGTTTATCTAGAATTTAATGATCGAGTGCTGAATTTTTACTATAAAATATGTGAGTTTATTAATTCTTGCATATAAATTAAAATAAATAAATAAAAACTATATAAAATATAAATAATAAAATAAATTAGCATAAAATTAAAAGTAAGAGTATATAAATATCATATAAAATCAAGCACATCAATAGTTTTTCTTTTATTCTTTAAACATATTTAGATGTTTGCAATCTTTCTTCTTAAACTCATGTTCTTTTCTACAAGGTTGTGCTTCTTAGAATAAATATCCCTTTTTGAGGGTTCATAATCTATCATTATACTTCTCATTTGATAAGGTAGTTATTGCTTCATTATATGTTCATTTCTAAATAAAAACTAATTAGAAACATATGTAGAGTGTAAGAGGTCTAACTGCGAGGCTTTGGAATTTTATTGATTCTCATATTATCAGATTTTTCCTATTCATTAACATGATACAATTTGAGTTAAAAAAAATAAAGATAGTTTATTAAAATAGGATCGAAACACTCTTAAAGATAAGCCATACAACTCTAAGATGTAGAATAATAGGTTAACTTCATCACTCTAGGAACCCACTTAAGAGACAAGAAAGCTTTTTTTTAAAAAAAAAAACAAAACTTCAAAAAGTACTATCATTGATGAACTTAACTTCTTAAAGTACAATATGAAAGTAGACATAAATAAGCTTGGAACATCCCTCCAAGAATATGAAAAGCCACAATAAAAACACATTAATTAAGTCTTGACCAACCTTAAGTTTGGGATAAACCTTCAAACATAGAAAACTCAAATAGAATAAAAAAAAAATGAATAAAGACACTTATAAAACTCAAGTAGACTTAAATATAACTTTAAACTAATCAGATTTAGCTAATTTGGCCACAAGATGCAATCAGGTTTATATCCACCTCTTAGACTGAAAACTCTTCCATTATGGGTTGAATACCCAAAGGTTTTTAGGCTAGATTTAAACTTGATCCATCACTATCATTCTCTTCTAATTGAAAAAGATTCACCCTTAAGTCTAGTGGCTCATCATCAATATAAGAAGATAAATTAGACACATTAAAAGTTATTGAAACTCTATAGTCACTCGACAACTCAATCTTTTAAGCACTATAACCATTTTTTTGTAAGACTTTTAAAAGGCCATTAGCAAATGTTTAAAGTTTAGGATCTAAGCAGGAAACTTTCTGGTTAAAAACTGTTGTCTTCTCAAATGGATATAAACTTCATAACATGGTTTGAACATGACATACTCTTTATGCTTATCAACCAGCTTCTTGTATTTTTTTAGTTTTCATCTTAATCTAATTTCTTGACTCATTCATTAAGTTATTTAAGTTGTTTGGCATATTTTAAAGCATCTATAGTTAAATTGTTTTTAATTAAATAAAGAGATAAGTTTATAGGAGTGATTGGATTCCTATAAACAACTTCAAATGGATTATGGCTTATTGTTTGACAAAGAGACTGATTGTATACAAACATAAGGAAGTAATGAATCCCACTTCTGGATATTTTTCTTAACAAAGAACCAAAGGCGCAGTTCAACACTTTAGTTTGCCCATCTATTTAAGGATAATTTTGTATTGAATTTTAGCTTGGTTCCTAACTTTTCCAAAAAAATCTTTCAAAAATAACTCAAAAACTTGATATCATGATAAAAAAATAATGGTTTTGGAATTTCATGGAGTCAAATAATTTCCTAAAAAAACAAGCCAACAACATAAGTAGCATCGAATGTTTTATTGGTAGGGATGAAATATGTAGTTTTTAAAAATGTATCCACCATTACAAAAATAAAATCCTTTATTTTCTAAGTTTGAGGTAGTCCAAGAATAAAATACATGCTCACATCTTTCTATGGTACAATTAGAATTACCAAAAGAGCATATAATTTAGTATTGCTATCATACTTTTTTTCTTTATGGCAAGTTCTACACATGTTCATAATTCGATTAACATCACAAATTATTTTGGGCCAATAAAAGTGCTCTTATTGTGTTTTCTCCATTCTAAAATGTTCAATAAGGTCACCACTAGGTGCCTTAAAAATTATAACTTCCTATACAGAACTTTGTGGTATACAAAGTGTTTTCCTTTTTTATAGAAAGTTATTTTGCAAGAAATGTTGATTCTTTACTCCACTTGAACAAGCTTTCCAAATAGAGCCATAATCTAAATCATCTTCATAAAATTCGTTGATCATTTCAAAGCTTGCATTGCATTTATAAGAGCATATCTTTGACTAGAGCATTTATCACTTGGTTTAATTTTTCAAATTTATGTTTCAAAATAATTGAAAGGGTTGGAGAAACTCTACCCATCTTGTATGTCAAGTGTTGAGTTTTAATTGGCTACTTAAATAATTGAGTGCTTCATGATCTGAATAAAGCATGAATTTGTTAGGTAGCAAGTAATAAGTCCAATGGTAAAGTGCTCGGATGATGGCATAAAGCTTTTTGTCATAGGTGGACTATTTCTTCTTTGTAACATTTAACTTTTTATTGAAATAAGCTATCAGCCTCCTTTCTTTACTTAGAACAATCTCAATTCCCACTCCAGAAGCATCATAATTAACTTCAAAGATTGTTTCAAAATTTTGAAGAACTAGGATGAGAGCTTTGATCATCGTAGTTTTGATAAGATCAAAACTACCTTTAGCAACATCATTCCACTTAAAAACTCATCCTTTTAAACACTCAATTATAGGAGCAATTAATGTCCTAAGGTTTTTAATAAACTATTTATAGAATGAAACCAAGCCATGAAAGCTTCAGACATCAAAGATGGTTTTTAGAGTTGGCTAGCTTAAGATTGCCTCCACCTTGCATGAGTCAACTTTGATTTATGTGTTAAAAATAATATAGCCAAGGAAAACAATGTTATCAGAAAAGAAAATGGCACTTCTTGAGGTTGACAAAGAAGTGATGCTCCTTAGGTGACGTTTGTTTTTAGGAAAACAAATTCCTGGAAACCATTTTCCTTATTTTTCCATGTTTGGTAATCATACGGAAATCTAGTCAAAGGAAAGTTAATTCCAGTCAAAAGAAAAAAGTAACTTTCATCACAAGAAAGTGTTTTCCTTTTCATAAGAAAAGGAAAACACTTTCCTTTCTTTACATAAAACACATCTTCTCAAATCCATGTCTCTCTCTGTCTCTTTTCGAAAACAATTGAAGCATGAACAATTGAAGCATATCTCTGGAACAATTGAAGCATATTCCTCTTATTTCAGGTATTTTTTCCCTCAAATATCTCTCTATTATTTCCTTTATGTTTTTATTTTCTTTGTTTAGATTTGTAAGAATTATGGCATAAATCCTTTGATCTTGTTTAATTTGTTGTGTGTGTTCCGAACAAAACTCTATGTTTCTCTGTGTTTTTTTCCATGTTGTTCAAACAAACCATGATAAATCTGCTACCTGTCACATTTTTTCCATGACACAATTTTCTTCTTCATCTTACCTCGTAACATTCGGCTAGTTCACAGAAACTAAACAAACTAAATTCATCAAGCAAGCCATAAAAAGCACATTTTTTCCATGACATAGTTTTCTTCTTCATCTTACTCACATTCGGCTAGTTCACCTTTGTAACCAAACAAACCAAAAAAAACTCACAAATAACAAAATCCCCAAACTTCCCCATCAAAAAGCAGTCCCTACCTTGTTTCCCCGTCCTCGGATCCAACCACCCTATCCACTCCCCTTTCAAAAAAAGACTCCTATTTCCATAACATAACCAAGGGATTATGCTTGGGTGGAAGCACAAAGAGAGAGAGGAAAAGTAAAAGGGTGGAATCAGTGACCGAGGGATTATGCCCGGTGGAAGCACAAAGAGAGAGAGGAAAAGTAAAAGGGGGGAATCAAGAAATGTGTTGAGGAACAACCCTTGCTCTTCTTTTTTTTCAAGTCCCAGCGTTATCAATACAAGTAGCTGGGGGAGAGAGGGAGGAGAACTGGGAAGGAGAAGCAGGTCTTTGAGGTCTAGCCCTCTTGCCCCTTGAATATTTGATCTTTGTCCTGCTTCTTTGTGCACAGAGAGAGGAAGTTAAGGAATTAGAGAAAGAACAAGGGAATAAGAATTAGAGAACCAAGAGAGAATAGGGGAATTAGATAACAGAGACCGAGAGGAAGTTAAGGGGAATTAGAGAACAGAACCTAAACATAAAAATATGGATAACACCTCCATCATAGAAAAAGTGTGATTTTTTCCACAGTTATTGCTTTATTTTACTATATTTATAAATGTGCTTGTTTTATTTTGCTTTGATTAATTCATTATTAGTGTTTGATTATATTTGTTACATATGGATAAATTTATGGGACCATGCTGGTAATTATATGGATTTCATTGCGCAATGTCTATTGATCATTGTGAACTTATGAATTGTATAATTTTCAAAAGGGTTTTATCATCGAGAAATTGAATTTTATGGTCTTAAATAATATATTTTAAGACCTTGTTTGTTTAGGGAATCAGATATCATTGCCATAACTATTATACATTGTCAGCTTCTTTGAGCATAATTGATTGTAGTGATTGTATGAGTATTTTATATGCTTTTTTAATATTTATTTCCCTAAATTTTTAGGTTTTGTTATCAGAAAACTTCATTTTCATGTTATGGACAATAAGATAATTCATGCAGCATGTATGAGAGCAGCTGTAACTGTGATAGCTACAGGGGTAGCTATTATTGAACAAGAAAGAAATAGAATTTATATACCAAGAGAACCACGTATAAATGCAATTGCTCAACGAGAATTCTATATTGACAACATTTTGAATCGAGGTGATAAACATTGTGTTGAACAAATTCGTATGAAACCTGTTGTTTTATATAGATTGTGTGATGTTCTCACAAGTCGTGACCTGTTACGATCAACTCAAAATTTGTTTATTAGGGAGCAAGTAATTGTGTTCTTACAAATTATAGGCCAAAACCAAAGATTTCGTTTTATTAGTGGTATACTATAGGTCTGTTGAAACTATCCATTGTTACTTTATAATTGTTTTAAAAGCAGTTCTTAAGTTATACAAGCACCTTATTAAAGATCTAGAGGATACAGTTCGAGCAAAGATAATGAATAATCGAAGATTCTATCTTTATTTTAAGGTATGAGAACAATACTAATATTTTTATACATTAATTAATTACATCTAGAAGAAAAGGTTATAAATTATTTTTTCATGTTTATACAAGATTATGTGGGAGCAATTGATGGTACCCATGTTCCTGCAAATGTTCCTGTTGAGATTCAAGAAAAGTTTCGAGGTAGAAAAGAAGGAACAACACAAAATGTTTTAGCAGCTATAACTTTTGATTTGAAGTTTATATATGTTTTAGCTGGCTGGGAAGAAAGTGCACATTATTCACAGGTTTTAGGTGACGCATTATCAAGAACTAGTGGTCTAAAAATTCTAGAAGGTATATAATAAAGTATTTATTATATGCAATAAACATATAAAATGTCTTATTAGATAAAGATAGTAATAGGTTTTTTTTTTTAATTTGTAGGGAAATATTATCTTGGTGATGTTGGTTACGATATTCGAAAAGGAATGATTTCTCATTTTCGTGGAGTTCGATATCACTTGAATGAGTTTACAGAACGTTCACCAGAAAATGAAAAGGATCTATTTAATCTTCAACACTCTTTATTGAGAACCGCTATTGAGCGAGGGTTTGGTATTTTAAAGAGTCATTTTAGATCAATTGATAGAAAATCTTTTTGGTCTTATGAAACACAAGTAGATGTTGTGCTTGCATGTTATATTATTCATAATCACATAATGGGAGTTGATCCTTATGACTTTCTTATGGAAGAAATATGTTCGAAAAGTGAACCGATTAAATGAACAATCAACTTAAGTCAACAGAAGGAAAAGGAAGAGAATAGGGAGTGGATAACAAAAAGAAAAATGACTGCATCAACCATGTAGAATGATTATAACACTCAAAGAAACTAGTAACTGAGTGTTAATTATATGTGTTTGTTTTTATTATGTCTTGCTTGAGTTTGTATTATCTTTGTTATGTATTTGGAGTAGATGTTGACTTTATTATAATTTCTTATGTATTTTATGTATTCTCTTTTAAATATTAATTGTAGTTTTTATATGAAATTTATTAAATCTAAATATTGTATGATTTTATTTTGTATAAATTTGTATTTTTTTTTGTAGAAATGAGTTCCACACTAAATGCAAAATGCAAGGGCAAGCACTTCACATGATATAAGCTTATGTCTCACATGTTACTTGAGATATTAGCTGAGGAGGCACTTAAAGGAAGCAAACCTTCTTCAACCTTTAAAGCAGAATCTTTTGTTAAGGTGGCTACAAAAATTAGTTAAAAGTTCAACGTGCAATGCGAGCCTAAGCATGTGGACAATCATCTCAAGACCGTGAAAAAAGAATGGAGAATAATAACCAAACTTAAAAATAAAAGTGGCTTTGGCTGGGATGATTGTTTGAAGATGATTATAGTTTCGAAAGATGTATATGATGAAGAAGTAATGGTAAGATAAATATTATACTCTTTGTAATTTTTATATTTACTTTTGTTTCTAAAATGTTATACAAGGAACTAAAAAATTGCATATTCTAAACTTTATGAACAGGCACATCCCAATCATGACAAGTATCTTAACAAAAAACTTGATATATATGAGGCAATGACAAATGTTGTTGGAAAAAACATGGCAACCGAAAATTATGTCAAATCATATGCTGATGTTAACTTGGAAAAGAACACTAAGAGTAATCAATTTCAATTGAAAATGAAGGGGAATATGAAGAAACTTCTCTAAGAAAAAAGAGACATCTTCCTTTAGTACACAAAAGAGGCAACATAGGAAGAGAAATCGCATGTATGAAGATGATGGTGTTGAAAAGTTGTCTAAACAGATTGGAGATGTAGCATTTGCAATTCAAAGCTTTAATAAAAATCAACTTGATGTTAATGCGCTGTATACAGAAGTGATGAAAATTGAAAGCTTTGATGAGATCACTCTTGGGGATGCATTTGATCATTTGGTCTAAAATGAAATGTTGGCAAAAGCATTTATGACAAAAAATGCTAATTTAAGGAAAATTTGGGTTCAGAATTTTATGAACCAACACTACTACAAGCCTGCTTGCTAAGATGATTTTACTATGATAAGAAAGTATATGTTTGTTATTTGACAAGTATGCTTACTTGTTTAATTCGGTCTAGCATGTTTCTGTTTGTCAATTTGAACAAATATGTATGTATATGATATCAAAACTTAATATTTATGCATGACTATATTTGATGTTAGATATTTATATTTATTTCTTGATGCTTATTTGATATATATTAAAGGGATATTAAAGGGATAATTGCCTATACCCGTAAAAAAAAAAACTTTATCCAAAAAACCCATCAAAATATTTTTGTATTTATTTATCTTTTAAAAAAATCTTCATACCAAAAAAACCCAAATATTTAACTCTTACCATAAACTAATTTGACTTTCTTCATATGAAAAAAACTTATTTTAAGCTTTTAAAATTGAAAAAAAAAATTAATAGGTTTTACTTAAGAAATATTTCACAAGCTTATTTCTCTATAATATGATATGACATATATAGTTATTTATATTTTATAAAATAAGCTATATATGAATATAGGATATAATACAAAAAAATTTATCATTATACGTTTTAGATTTCATTTTTTTATTTTAAGTGATTAAATATTTATATTAAATATTTTATATATATTAGATAAACTTGAAAAAAAATTAATTCATTAATAAATTATTTTCCAGTTCATTTTCCATAACATAACCAAACACTGAAAAGTGTTTTCCAGTTTATTTTTCATAACACTACCAAACATCGAAAAATAATTCACTTTTCAGGAATTCACTTTTCAAGAAAACCAATTTCCAAAAGAAAACAACTTTCCAGCAAACAAACGGAGCCTTAAAGTGTCAAAAACCTTCTTCAAATGCTCTTTATGCTTTTTATTAAACCTATTGCACATAAAAAAAAAATGTAATTGAAATTTACCACTACAAACTTCTCTAAAAATGCTAAAATACATGTGTCATCAATCTTATAAATATACTTGGATCATTTGATAAACTAAATGGAATGACTAGTCATTCATATAAACCTTTGCTAGTTTTAAAAGCGGTCTTTTATTTATCACTTACCCTCATTCTTATATTCATATACAAGGATACCCACTTTTTAGATCCATATTGGAGAAGACTTTGGCTTTATACAACTAATCAAACAGATAATCAAGTCTTTATATAAAAAATCGATATTTGATTGTGATTTTGTTGATTGCTTTATTGTCTATACGCATGCACTATATTTCATCTTTCTTTAGCATAAATAAAGCTGATATAGCACAAGGACTCATGCTCTCCCTAATTAGTCCCCTAACCATCAACTTTTCCACTTGCTTTTGTAATTTGGCTTGGTGAGTTGGATTCAATCTTGATTGCACAAGGTCTATACAATGTTGACTTTATCTCGTGGGTGGTAAACTCAAAATAATCTCTTCAGAAATAACATCTGTAAATTCTCTCAGCAATAGTTGAACAAGCTAATTATAACAATTCAAAATAATTTCATTTTCTTCTATAAGATTATACCATTGATCTGCATAGGGGTTGATTTGATTTAGAAAAAACCTATCTACATAACTTTCCATATGTTCCTCGCCTTCTTAGTCATATTTCCTTACTTTTAAAGAATTACTTATATTCAAATTCAAATGATAAATGTTTATGTGAGTTGACAAGTGGGGATCAATTGGGTAGTCTTTCTTATAATCTAAGATTAAGTGATATTTAATTTTATTTATATAATAATTTTTTTCTTTTTTGTTATTTTATTTTTTTATTGCAATTTCATCTTTTTATTAGTTGTTTTCTTCTTTTCTTTTCAACTTTAAAAATTCTTTAACAAATTTTTTATGATTTTTTTTAATATAATATGATTTAATTTTTACTTAGATAACGAGTATGATTTCAACATTTTTTTTTAATGTTATCAAACATTCTTTCTTTATAGTAATACTTAAATTTTTATCACTTAAATTTTATTCAATCACTTTTTATGCATGATTTTTTATTATCATTTTATTCAATAAAATATTTTTTTCAAGAAACAATGTTATTAAATACAATCAAGTCTATAGCTTGTGTTTCGAGGTTAGATGTTTATATCCAAATCTATCTCATAATTTTTCAATTTAGTCTTTGATTAAATATCATTTATTTTTTACTTGGTTTTCATATAAAATTATAATATTTTTTTCTTTGATTTTATTCAATTGCTTTTATATGTGTGTTTGTTTCTATTATCATTTGATTAAATAAAAAATTTATTTCAAGAAACAAAGTTATTAAAAACAATTGTGTACATTATCCATATTGAGAGATTAAATATCTTATTCTATATTTATCTCTTTATTTTTTTGTAGTTTAGTCTTTAATTATCATTTACAATTTTTTTTACATCGTTTGATTGGATAAATAATCTATTTAAAAAAAATTATTAAATATAATTTCATACATGACCCGTATTGAGAGATTAAATATCTTGATATATATTTATTTCTTAATTTTTTCAGTTTAGTCTTTATTATTAATTTTTTTTTATATTTATTGGCACAATTTTTATTTTTAGATTTTTTTATAGATAAAAACATGTTAAAAAAGCTTATATATTTATATTTTTTATTGAAAAATAAAATTATTTGAGACCAAATAACTAGTTTAGTATACAAATTTGGAAGTAATGAAGGTAAGCAGAAAGGATGCATTAAGAAAATTAATTGATAAAGGATCACAAATTGAAAAACAATTAGTTAATAAAGGATCAAGGATCACATTAAGTCGTTGATTGATCATCGCTCGCTCTCTCTCTCTCGGCTTGCAAGGAAGAAAAGAAAGAAACCGGAATTTTCCAGAAAACCCTAAAATGGCAGGGAGAAATCGCATCCCTCGTGAACTTTATAACGACAGGCGGGGATTCATCGTTGAACGACCATTCATTCGTGGCCATCCGATGCCACAGCCTGCTTTCTTGGAGGAGGAGCTTGAGATGCAACATGCTGAAATCCGACGCCTCTTGGGTGATAACCGTAGGCTGATCGAAGATCGTATGGGTCTGCAGCAAGAGCTTGGCGCTGCAAAGGAAGAGCTTCATCGAATGAATATTGTGATTGCTGAAATTCGTGCAGAACAAGATGTGCTTATCAAGAAGGGATTGAAGCTTGAGGCTGATCTTCGTGTGACTGAGCCTTTGAAGAATGAGACTGTACAACTCCGTGCGGAGATTCAGAAGCTGAGTAGTTCGAAGCAGGAACTGGTTGGGCAAGTCCAAACCCTGAAACAAGATGTTGCGAGACTGCAAGCTGATAATCACCAGATTCCTCTTTTACGGGGTGAGATTGAGGGCTTGCACCAGGAGCTAATGCATGCTAGGTTGGTTGGATTGCCTTGGTTGTTTGTGGTTGGATTGCCTATTTCTTTCTTCAATTGTGATTTTTTTTGTAGAGCTGCAATTGAATATGAAAAGAAGGCCAACATTGAGTTGGTGGAGCAGAGACAATCAATGGAGAAGAATTTGGTTTCCATGGCACGTGAAGTTGAAAAGCTACGTGTAGAGCTTTCTAGTTCTGATAATCGACCACCCTGGAGTGCTGCTGCTGGTATAACTGTCTTGTATGTTTGTTATTGTTTAGTTTAGCTGTTAACTGATGTGTTGAATTCTTATACTTGTTCTGTGTTTCTTTCAACTTTCCTCTCCTCATTTTGTCAATATTGGAGCTTAATGTGCCAGCTTAACAAAAGCCGATATTAGTTTCTATTTCTGATTGTGATGGAGAGAGTCATCTACCCTCTCCTGCCAGTGCATCTATCATATAATTGACTTCCTGTCCACATGGGAGTTGAGATTGACTATATCAAGCCTTCTTGCTGTTCAACACATCCTTATCCTGTCTTTCTCACAGATTTTTGCTCATTCTTCATCAACTTAGCTGAAATCTTTAGTATATTTTCCTTGTTTGGTTGGTGTCAGCACTATAGCTTTGCTTCTAATCTCCTCAACTTGATCTGTTTTGGTGGAAGGTGGATCATATGGGATGAAGTTCGGTATTCCAGAAGGGCCTTTTCCTCCTCCATATGGGGATCGGTATGCAGTTCATCTGGTAGGTGCGCTTGTATAATTAGGAATTAGGTTTGTGTTTTTAGTGATTACCAAGTTGAATGCTTTTTTCTTTTTTTTGAAAAAAAAAAAAACTTACTTTGTTGCTCAGGGTGCTGCTGACAAGGGTCCTTTCTATGGCCCTGGTCCTGCTTCATGGGAGAAGCCCCGCATGCCTCGTCGTTGAGATGGTTCTGTTCAAATCCAAGAAGTGCAAAGTTGTTACTCTGGCTGTCTGTTCCTGCCAATATCTCAATAGTCGAGGAGTGTCTTTCATCTATATGTGTATGATGAACCAGTAGTCTTTTATTGATCAACTTTTCTAGCTATTCTAAAATGCTTTTTCATAGGAATTTGTTACTGCTTTATTTAATTAGTAGAAACCTTGGTTTTCCATTACATGATATAATGGTAATTTTCAATGTTGTGACTACCCTTTTTAGCTTTAAGTATCGATGTAAATCATCTCTTCTAACTGAGCTGGGTGAAGGCTAGAAACAATTTTGTTTGATATTTGTTGCTAGGGAATCAATGAAGTAATGCCTGGAGGCATATGGGTAGTGGGATTACATAAGCGCAGCCAATTCTTTTGGTCGAACAAAATGTAGATTTTGAAGCTTATAGTTTTGCAATTGCAATGTGCTCAAGGTGCTATAGGTTAGCGGGTTTACTGTTTATTATACATGACAAGACTATTTACTCCTTAGGTCCAAGGTATTTAGGGTGCGGCTTGCTGTAGAAGGATATGTTCTGAATGCATGTCATTCTGTGCTGTATGATTAGGACTAGAGATTTTGTATATCATAGGATATTCTGTACATAATTAAGTAATTTTCTGTTGGTATATGATTGGAGATAGTGCTGTTCCTTTCTGGGACATAAGGAGATAGAAAGTCCTTCTTGCAATGTATCTGCGTCAATAGTGCAATCATTCCATTGTCGTAGTTTCTCTTATGAGATATGGAGCTTAATCATGCAGTATAGGAGTTGCAGAATACGATACTATGTGAGAATGAATGCTTGTTTAATAGCACCATGGTTACAACTGAGTTGTTCTGCTCTAGACATTCCTTCAGGCAAGAAGCTTGGGATGTCATGAATTTGAGATGGAATTGTTCAGGTTCTCATGATTGATAGAAATTTTTCTTGAGTTATCTCTTACATGGTTTTATGTGCTTCTATTCATGTTTAGTTTACAATAGAAGCTTACTGTTTGGTCCCCACAACTCCATATGAAATGTTTAGCAGTATGGATTACTGCTATAGAGTGGCTTTTGAAGATTGACTTCTGCTAATGTTGTAGGGTTGTAGCTTAGAGCATGTGTGTAGGGATTTTCTTTGATGTGCAAATGCTCGTTCTGTTTTTATACTCTATTTACTAGGCCCTGTCTTTTTTTTTTTTTTGGTGTGGAGGATACACCATACGGTCTTGGTTTTCATTTTGGTGGTTCATGATTGGAGCTATTTTGGAAAAAGGAAAAGTACTGATCTCATATTAGAGGGTTTAGATTGTCAAGTTGACACTTGACAGGTATGATGTGGTTAGCCATTCTAAAGCTTCCCATTTTGATTGGATTTGATTAGTGACCGGAGGTGGCTGTGTGGAGATAGAATTGGTGCAGCTTGTGGAAAGGTATAGTATATTTTTTGGATTCTCGGATGGACTTATTGGAATGTATGCATCCCATTTTTCAGCACTTTAAAAATGTGTGTGGAAATTGGATGGTGACATCCCAAGACTTGAATCTTGGATGGAAGTGATTGCCAATTTCCTCCCTGATCAAAATTTTCCTAGTTTTCATCCTATCTGTGGCTATGCGACATTGTTACAACCCTTATTTCAGCACACACTCTCTAATTCTTCGTCTAATTTGTTCTGCAACACCATTTAGTCAAATATAATATGGTTGCCTCCATGGATACCAAGTCACTTCTTCATGCATCAAGATAAAGCATGGAATTCCTGAAGGAAATGGGCATGTAGTGTTACAACTTACAAGAGGCTGGCTACTATACCCGTCATAGGCAGGTATTCTGCTTCTGTTATGAGTTTCATGGATCTAAATTCTAAAATCATTCTTTAAAGCTAATTTTGGTGACTTCTATTCTTCCTACTTGCTGTCATTATTTATTTGTTGATACTTAATGATTAGTTTAGATCTATGTAAGAGTATGTCGTTCAAATGGGCTGTAGGCGTCCAAGTTCTCATATCTTGTTGCAGTTCATCTGCACAAGTTGAACCCTTTTCTCTTCAGTTACATCCTTGCCTAGTAATTTTTTGGCGCATAGATATGAATTTTGCAGTTGAACCAGTATAGATATGTTAAGTTGGTGTTCAAAATGCTACAAGGTGGATGACTGTCCCCCTCATGTCAGAGAAATTCCAGAAGAGCAAGATAGCCTCTAAGATTTTACTTGAGGATGGCATGAGATGATATTTGGCTGGCTAAATTATTGTATTGTTGAATATATTGGAGGTTGTGATAGGTGCCTCTTGATGGTTTACTTATTGAGACATTAATGAGGATTGGGTATGGGTATATGTGTTTGTAATATCAGGATAGGTTTTTGGGCTATACTAGTTAGTATGCTGAAGTAGTAGAGGTGGACTAAAGAGATCTTGGGTTGATGTTGATGTCCTTTAAATCATGTCTATTTCTATAGAGCCATGAGATAATTCTAGCAATTGAACGAGTATATAGGAACCAGCTTCTGTTGGTTTGTGTAGATGAAATGGCTGTATAGATAATAATCACAACCATTCTTTTGGATGGCACGACATATTTTGGTGGCCTTACTTTAATATGAGTGTAACAAACTGCGTGTTTTATCGCCCATGCCGACTCCTATCAACTTAGATGAATATCTTCTGAACTTGTAACCTATTACCTTGTTACAGGTTTTGCTTTTTGATTCAAAGAAGATGCTAGTCATAGTCAGCTTCTTGTATAAATTGGACTATTAGCGCCTGCAATTTTAGTTTATTAGCCTCTTAACTATCTTGGTGGTCTTACTTTAGGGCTTTTTATGTCCGGAACGGTGAGCTAAGGCAAATATGTCTTTGGTTCATAGGACATCTCAGGTTTTTCTGTCAGGTGTAAGCTCCAAAGGAGTCATCTGAACGAGAGTAGGTTAAGGGAATTAGCTTTTCTGTTCAAAGAAGATGCTAAGCATAGTCAGCGTCATGTATAAATTGGACTATTATTGCTTAGTTTATAGTTTATTAGCCTTTTGTTATCTTAGAGCTTGTTATGTGATATAGGTTCTGTGAGAAATTTACCAGAAGTAGGGTTCTGGCATAACATGAAATTTATCAGTCTTGTGAAATGGCGATTGCATTATTGTCAGGATAGGCATTTCTGCACCTAGTTGTTGAGAATTATGTCAACAATTCAAAGAAACATCAGATTCATAGCTATGACAGTTGCTAGTTTCTTTTTTCCCTGTATCTACAGTCATTTTAGGTAAATGTAACTATTGAACATTATGAGGCACAGTGGGTGAAGGCGAAGAGTTGTTGATTCAAAGGATACCTCAGGTTTTTCTTTGTCTGGTGAAAGCACCAAAGGAGTCAACTAAATGAGAGTAGGTTCAGTGAAACAGCCTTTGACATAAATTAAAGCTGCTAGTATGATTGTGGACTCAGAGATGGGTGTGAAATGTAGTTCCTAGGCTGCACGATGTATCTTTTCATCTGTTGTTTAGTTGATAATTTATCATCGAAGCTTTTCTAAGATTAATTGTCTTGTGTACAATTTTTTTTGTATGTTGCTCTTGTATCACTTGACATTACCAAATTCGGGATAACTTTTAATTTATACTATCTTAATGTTCCGCAGATGAAAGACTGATTCTTAGTGTGACAAAGGTTAAGAAAGTTTTTGAATCTCTTTGGTACTGGTCACTTCCCTCCCATCCCATCAGGAAGTTTGAAAATGCAACGCCAATCAGGGAGGTACCATGGAGACCAAAGGATCATGGTGGAGAAGAAGTCAGGTATATGTCTTCTGTGGTTGTTCTCTTTTGAGTTTTGAACGGGATAAAATTATGCCTTTGCTTCTAGAATGATTTAAAAATAGAAAGAGCAGTCATCTGTTTTTTTATGCAACAAAACGGACGGGTAAAATCAAAATAATGTTGTATTTTAATGTGTTTATTCCAAAAGTCACCTATATTGTGACGATGAAACCAACAAATAACTTTAATGTCAAACTAGCTTGCTACTCAAAACACATGCCCTTCCATGAAGTTTTATATTCAATGAGCCAAAAATGGTGACTTTAGGATTTATTTTTTTGGATGGGCAGGAGTTTCCAGTCTTGTAGATGTTTAATGGTTTTTGAAACCATCAACTGTTAATTTTATCTAAAAAAAAAAACTACATGAAAAGAGAAAGAAGGTTTAAGCTACAATCTGCTAAAGTGTGCACTAATCCCTCCCAATATGATGTGTGAAGACAATTTTGGAGCATTGGAATGATGTAACTTGCTCATTGACATTTAGAAATTAGAATGATCTAAATTACAGTTTCTAGTTTGTACTCAACTTTTGATCAATTTAGTTATAGCTTTGTTTTCCCATTTTTTTATACATCGTAGCAGTAACTACTCACAAGCATGGGGCTGGTTTGAAGTTATGGCTTTCGCAGATACATTCACATATTTTTGTATTTATGGATTTTGGCGTGCTTCATCTTGCACTTAATTCTGATCAGTTAGGTTCTGGCAGTATAGCTTTTTCAACGTTCAACTTATTTATGTATTGCAATGAGAATTTCGTTTATTTTAACCGATGAGGAACTGGTGGGGGCAGTAACACTAGTGGAATGGTGAGATCATCACAGGAAATACATGACCAGGCCTTTTTTGAAATATAATCCTTTTCCTCCTTTTCTACATTATGTTATCTTGTTATCCAATAAATGAAGTGAATCTCATGTTGCCTAGTATCCATTCTCAGGTGAAGGAGAGGTGAAGGGAGAAGGGAATCCTTGAGGGGATTGTCCTGCTCTAACACGTTATGCTATCATTGAATGTAGTCAAATACTTCATTTTCGTTGTTCTTCTCAGTGTTGGGGAAAAGAAAGAAATTAACTCTTAACAGCTCCAGGTTGGACAGAGGCCGCCAGCAGGAATCAAAAGCAACTTCTCCAGAACCAGGCACATAATTTGGTCGAGAATAATTCCTTAATCCTGCCTTCTTGAGCAACAATTCTAGATGCTAATATTGTTCACCAAATCAAGACTTGGTATCTGTTTGGTCAATTTTTGTAGCAGAGTTGTGCACTATTTTGAGAATGGTTTTACATGTTGAGTTCGCAAGGCCTCATGTTCCACTATCTCAGAAGTGTGAACAATACGTGAAGGATGTGCGGTGGGTTACAAAAATTGCCTTGCTTCTATTCTAGATGTCAACGGCCAAGTGCTAACTTCTTAGCATCCCAAACAATAACATAATGTATCACTTGCTGGCTTGCTTGACAGACCTGGCATGCTAGTTCATCCCTTCATCTATGTTCTCATTGTTAATTTCCCCCTTCTTTTATAGGGATACCCCCCTATACATCATCAGTCACCGGCATGCCATTGTTTTAGTGCTGGGTGGTGTTTGACAGAATTTTTGTTTCTGTTTTTAGGTGTTTTTAGTTTTAAAAAGTATTGAATTGATTTTTTTAATGATTTTAATGTATTGATGTTAAAAATGAAAAGAACTGAATTAAAAAAATATTATTTTAATATATAGAAAATAACGTTTGTCTGTTTTGCAAATGTTTTCTAATAAAATAATGTCCAATTATTCTTTCAAGTTTATAAATTCTATGAAAGATTTTTTTTTTAATATTTTATTTTATCTTTTCGATTGTTTTCCATATAGAATATTAAGATAAGTACTTTATTTTAATAATACATGTTAAAGGTAAGAGCAAGATAATTTTTTTAATACTTTATTTTATCTTATCAAATTCTTTTTCAAATGGAATATTAAGATAAATATTTTATTTTATATATTATTCTCAAACACAATTTTGTTAGTGTTTTGTCTGATATTTTAATTGTCTGTCTTTTTCACCCCAAGATACTAATCAAACTCCACCAAATATTTGCATTGCTACTGCTTGGGGGATGAATAGTGCCAAATTAGGTTTCTATTGCTTAATAACTTCTGCATGTGGCTAATTTTTCTTTTCCCTTTTCACCTGCAGCATTTGGGTTATGGTTATGCTGAAATTCAGGAATACGAGCACCACTACCAAAAAGCTAATTAGGTGGTTATATTTAATATTGATTTTTATTCATATAAAATATATTTATTATTAATAAATCTAGA
>Ga0325410_1001184_pt1 | contig 28691 bp, 24 predicted proteins | sample PopdelMetagenome_16_FD_206182 | JGI IMG/M metagenome (GOLD analysis project Ga0325410, IMG submission 206182) | Populus deltoides microbial communities from Bellville, Georgia, United States - Xylem-PdIQD-R3 | ecosystem: Host-associated > Plants > Phyllosphere > Stem > Wood/Secondary xylem...
CGTTAATCTTGCAACTCAAAGTTCTCATCAACTTCTTCTTCTTCTTCTTTATTATTATTATTATTATTATTACTACTATTATTGTTGTTGTTATTGTGTTGTTGTTAACTATAATTTATACAATAAATCTCCCTGTGGTTCGACCCCGGTCTTGCCGGGTTATTTATTACTTCGACACTCCTGCACTTGGGAGAAGACATCAATCTTTTGGTCGTGTCAGATAACGTCCAAACCCCCCCCCCCAAATTGCATATCATCTAGCATAAAAATCTGACTTGAACCTTCCTCGTGGGATCGACCCCTTACTTGCTCTATACTATCTTGTGTGTTGTGTTTGAAGATAGGGTAATTAATTTGTGCAATCGCGACATCACAACAATTTTTGACGCCATTGCCGGGGAAGTAATTTTAGTTGATTTTTGTGCTATTATTTTTATTTGCTGTGATTGCTATTTATTTTTATGAAAAAAAAAAGAAATATAATTTTTGCTTGCTGGGGTACTGTCCATTTACGGCAGCGGTACTGTTCAAAACATATTTTTTGGTGGAATTAGGTATCGGCTTTTTGTTTACTAAAGGGAAATGACGTTCTAAACAGGACTAGTGTTAAATCACTAAGCCAAATTCTGTTGTTTTCTAGGGTTTTTAGGCAATTTTAGTTTTCTAGCGTAGGATTTTTATACAATTTGCATTGTTTTCGATCTCTTGTGTGGTTGGTTTCTTTTGAGTTTTCTTGACGATTTATGTCTATAACCCATTCTACTAACCAGATTCAAGTGCAAGTGGATCTCGAAATAGAAAACACTTTAAGCAGGTTACAAAAGGAGTTTGCTACTCCTAACATGGAAAATCAACCATTATACATAAACATCGATAATAATGTAAACTTTGAGCTCAAATCTGGTTTTATACATTTGCTACCAACTTTCAATGGTCTTGTAGGAGAAGATCCTTATACTCATCTCAAAGAGTTCCATATGGTTTGAGTTGGCATGAAACCGAATGAAGTTGACGAAGAACAGGTTATGCTGAAAGCTTTTCCTTTCTCTTTAAAAGGGGGCAGCAAAGGCATGGCTTTTCTATATTCTCCCAGGTTCCATTGGAACTTGGAATGCCATGAAGAAGATTTTCCTTGAGAAGTATTTCCAAACATCTCGAGTTGCCAACATAAGAAAAGAAACATGTGGGATTCGGCAATCTCATGGAGAGACACTTTTCGAGTATTGGGAAAGATTTGAGCAACTGTGTATTCAATTCCTTCATCATCAAATACCCGATCAGCTTCTCATTCAATATTTCTATGAAGGATTGATATCTAATGACCGTAGTATCATTGATGCTGCAAATAGAGGGGCATTGGTAGATAAGACACCCGAGGCTGCAAGCCAATTGATCTCAAACATGGCAGCGACCTCGAAATAGTTTGGCACCCGTGGAGACTTTGCAAACAAACGAGTGGTAAGTATTTCTAACCTTAAAAATAAAGTTAATGATCTTACTTAATTCTTAATAGTTATAATTCTCAATCCGACCATTGGATCGAGCTAAAATTTTATGTGGACTCTCCAGACATGTTGTCCTACTATGGTTTCAGATTTCAGGTCAATCAGAGTTTGGGAAGGCACCACAATACTGGTCAAAAGAGGTTGTAGGAATTTTGTTATTTACTTCCATTTGACTTATGGACTTCCTATTTGGTTAGGATTCTTTTCCTACAACGATGTGGCAGCTGGTTATGGGAATTTCCTAGTTCTATAACGATCTTTAATGAGCTGCAATATAATCTCCAAGTGTAGCAAGGATTCATTAATGTTTCAAAATCCTTTTCTTATAAGGATTCCTTATTCATCTTAGCTACACAAGGAAAGAAGGGCTGGTGGTATTTAATGACAAATTAGTTATTTTTATTATTTTATTTTGTTAGCTATAGCCCAAGGCTTGTTTAGGCTTACTTAATACTTTGTTTTCAGTTAGGATCCAAGGCTTGTTTGGGCTTACTTAATACTTTATTTTCAGTTAGGATCCAAGGCATGTTTGGATTAAGTTATGGGCTTTTCAATTTAGGGTTTTGGGTCAATTTTGAGTGGACCTCATATATAAATCCATATAAAGGGTCCATTAGGGTTAATTTTTCAAGAACTATTTAAACTCATGTAAGCCAAAATTTTGGCAGCTTTGATGATAATTACTTCTTAATTTTTTAGTTTTAACGTGTGAGAGTGATTCTTGCATTCTTTAGTTCTTGAATGAACTGAATCTGACTTATCGAAGATTAACTGGCTTCGTGGCGTCATTCTACTCAATCCAATAGTGTTGGTGCCTTGGGGCAGGTTTCCATTATGTCACACTCCTATCAGACCTATTTTGGCTTTCCAGGATTAGATCTCAATCTTGATTGTGGGTTGCGTGACCACGTGATCATGAGGTTCGCATCAGTTGGCATCAGAGCTAGGCTCCAAAACAAGGTCGTATCCTTCTGTTATTTTTGTTTTTTTAGTGTTCCTTTAGGTTTTTCAGTGTTTGCGTCCATCTTCTTATTCTTCGTGTTTGCGTCATCTATGCAAAAAACAAAAGTGTTATATTTCATCTTGTTACTATCTCTAATCATATCAGTATATTAAAAAGAAAAAAGAAAGAAAGAGAGAGAGAGAGAGAGAGAGAGAGGGATTGGTTGAAATTTGAAGGATCATTCAATTTTTGCCGCAAAAACACAACTTTTGGTGAACCATAAGCAAAACACCTCGGAATCAATTGAAACTTTATATTTAGTCTATTAGGGGTGTCATCGCATGACATGTCAAATTTGGGCTTATTCTGATATCATTTGCCTAAGGTTTTAATTTGAGGTTCAATTCTGCCGTAGAAACACTACTCTTAGTGAACCATAAGCAAACCACCTTAGAATCAATTAAAACTTCATATTCTATTTATTAGGTGTGATATCACATTTTATGTCAAATTTAGGCTTATTTTGATATCATTTGCTTGAGGTTTTAATTTGAGGTTCAATTCTGCTGCAGAAACACTATTCTTAGTAAACCATAAGAAAATCACCTCATAATCAATTGAAAATCCATATTATGTCTATTTAGGGTGATATCACAACATGTATAAAATTTTGTCTTATTTTGATATCATTTGCATGAGATTTTAATTGTAGATTCAATTTTGCCGCAAATTGATCATACATGGGGTTTGGGTACTTAGACATAATAGAAGGACCTATAAACTGATATTTGTTGTTTTCTTGGTATCTTAATACTATATATTAAATTCGAGGTCGTTTGAATAGCATTTTCTTTAGGTTTCAGAATCGGGTTTTGTCTTGCTATAACTGGTTTGTTTGGTGTTGTCTTTCAAAATTTATTTTGTTTCTGTTGATTTCATTCCTGTCATTATACTATCATCATATTTTGATAACTGGTTGTTGTTTGAGTTATTTTCATCACTTTCATATTTGTTTGTTTTTCGATAAGTTCTAGTTCAAACAAAAGTCAGATTCACAATCTTGAGTCTAAATCAGTGTTCTTCCTGTTTAAACTCTATTCTTGTCTTCGTCTTTTTCTTCTTCTTCTTTTTTCCCTATTTGTGTCATGTATTTACCAAGGGAGAGGGAACAGAGAAGGATTGTTGATCAACGATGCAAAAAACTAAGCCATGGTTTAGGGGTTTTAGAACAAGAAGTTGATAAGTGTAGAAGATTATTTTATGATCTTCAAGCTTCATGGGAAAAGGAGGAGAGGGAACAGAGAAGGATTGTTGATCAACGATGCAAAAAACTAAGCCATGGTTTAGGGGTTTTAGAACAAGAAGTTGATAAGTGTAGAAGATTATTTTATGATCTTCAAGCTTCATGGGAAAAGGAGGTACAACTTCAAAAGAATGAAAGACGGAGGAGAGCCGCTGTGGTTATCATTCAAAATTATATACGTAAGTGGTTAGTACGGCATGCTTATTTGAAATTCTTGTTAGTCACTACCTCTATACAGTGTTGTTAGAGAAAGGTGTTAGCAATAAGGGAATTCCGAAGGGTTAAACAAGAGGCTACTAAAGTCGCTACTAATCCTATTCAAGATTCGATGGCGAATCTTCTTGAAAAGGGAGGGAATGATACAGTTCAGCCTTGTGATACGACCCAAGTAAGGTCAGATTCGGATTTTGACGTAAAAAGCGCAACAGTCCAGGTTTACGGTAATAGTTATAATTCTCAATCCAACTGTTGGATCGAGCTAAAACTTTATGTGGACTCTCCAGACATGTTGTCCTACTATGGGTTAAGATTTTAGGTCAATCAGAGTTTGGGAAAGCACCACAATACTAGTCAAAAGAGGCTGTATGAATTTTGTTATTTACTTCCATTTGACTTGCGCACTTTCTATTTTATTAGGATTCTTTTCCTACAACAATGTGGCAGTTGGTTATGGGAATTTCCTAGTTCCACAAGGATCTTTAATGAGCTGCAATATAATCTCCAAGTGTGGCAAGGATTCATTAATGTTCCAAAATCCTTTTCTTATAAGGATTCTTTATTCATCTTAGCTACATAAGGAAAGAAGGGCTAGTGGTATTTAATGACAAATTAGTTATTTTTATTATTTTATTTTGTTAGCTACAACCCAAGGCTTGTTGGGGCTTATTTAATACTTTGTTTTCAGTTAGGATCCATGGCTTGTTTGGATTAAGTTATGGGCTTTTCAGTTTAGGGTTTGGGGTCAGTTTTGAGTGGACCTCATATAAGTCCACATAAGGGGTCCATTAGAGTTAATTTTTCAAGAACTATTTAAACTCATGTAAGCCAAAATTTTGGCAACTTTGATGATAATTACTTCTTAATTTTTTTAGTTTTAACGTGTGAGAGTGATTCTTGCATTCTTCAATTCTTGAACGAACTAAATCTGACTTATCGAAGATTAACTGGCTTCGTGGCGTCATTCTACTCAATCCAATAGTGTTGGTGCCTTGGGGCAGGTTTCCATTGTGTCACACTCCTATCAGACCTATTTCGACTTTCCGGGATTAGATCTCAATTTTGATTGTGGGTTGCATGACCACGTAATCACGAGGTTCGCGTCACCTAACATCACTACAAAGGGAAGTCATATGCCTATTGATGCACATCCATGATTTTATTTTCCCTTATAGTGCAGATGTCCAGGTGCAAGCAAAGAATAAGTGAGTATGAGACTCATCTGTTTGGGGAAAAAAAAACACAACAAGTATCTAATTGAGCATAGGCAAGTCTATCTTTGGTTTTTAACTTCCCCAATAAAGTCATCCATAAAACTTTATTAGCCCAATTACTACAACAACAACAGGTGATAAGGGAATTTTTAGCATGTATATTTTCCACTATTTATGCTTGATTTTGAAATATTTTAGATGTGTTGCACAAGATAATTAGAATTTTGGATCCCTTTTTGAACTATTGATCTCGTGGGAAATTAATGTGTTTTCAAATACTATGTTATTGAGCAGGCAAAATACGGTAGTAAAACCGAACATTGATTTATTGTGTGCTACAAAGGAATCTATACAACTTATTTCTAGATGTTTATCATCATATTCAAATATCTGAGATGAAGGTCTACAAAACATATGAAGGGCATATAACTCAGTTTTGTTGTTTCGAAGCCCAAAAAACGAGTCGAAAAATGGGGATTGAATCACACCCGAACTTCCTACACTCCAAATACTGTCTCGGTTTATGGCCTTTATGTCAAGTCTTAGAGGTCTACAAATTACAAGATTGGTGTCGTTGGAAAGAAGATTCAATTTTCTACAATTTCTCCAGAAATAGAGATCTTTGAATTCACACGTTTCCTGCCTGAAATCTAGCCTGCAATGTCTGCGTAGGAAGGAATTCAAATTAGAAAAGAAAACTGTCTTCATTCCAGCGGGGGTAAAAAGACCACAATAAAAAAGGAAAAAAAAAGGGGTCTGAAAAAGTGTGCATACATAGAGAAACCCTAAAATAGACTAAAGAAAGAAGAAGAGGCGACATAAAGAGGGACGAAAAACAGAGGCAAAAACAGAGAAGATTTGGAGGACACCTATCTATGCCACTAACATTCTCTACTTTTGAGTGATGTTCACCGTATCAAGTTTGTTTCTCTTTAATTTAACTATGGAGTATACTTTTATTCTGGGATTTTTGATGTAACCTTACTATGAATATGTTAACAATTTCTTGGATTGAATTATTACATTAAATTGTTGAGTATTCCATTCTATATGTAATGCTTGTGTATGTTTGGCCAATATCTGCATGATTTAGAATTCAATTTGACACTGAGAAGTGATAATTGTTTTAGCTATTGTTTGAAATACCTTAAGAAATCTATAAGATAGAGATATCCTAGGAACTTTTGTAATCGTTGCAGGTTTTACGGTACTTAATAAATTTCGACAAGTTCAAAACTTTTATAGAGTATATGAAATTTGCTTGTCGAAATAATTCATTGATACTCGAGAGAGATTAATGTTTAAATTAGAAAAACCTGATTATCAACGTTAGGAGTAATTAATTCAATTGAGAAAGTTCACATATGAATAGTTACGGTAAGTCAAAAATCCTAGAACCAGTACAATTGAATTCATTAATATTTAATCAATTGGTGTTTGTTTTTAATCATTAATTTTTTGTTTCATAAACTATCTCATTTGATTCCTCAAATAGATCATAATTTAAAAGACTTTGGTAATTAGTAGTAATTTTTACAAATTCTCGTGGGATGATATTCTTCTCATCACTTTATTACTTGTTACGATTTGTGCACTTGCGAAATTAAGCAACAAGTTTTTGGCGCCGTTGCTGGGGATTTTAGATAAAATTACTAATAATATCAATATAAATTAAATTTGATCTAATTTGATTGCCTTTTGCATTCAGCTCTTTAGATGTGTTTTCTAGTGCATGAGAAGCAACAAAAACTAGTCATTTCTGCCTTATAATCCTGAGATTGAGAGAACTGCAAGGGATTAAGAAAGAAGGTTGCTGCTGGGTTGCTGGTCTGCTTCTGGGTCCTACTGGTTGTTGCAGGTCATGAAGAATGGTCGATGGCTTGCTTGCCTTCTTGCAGGGGCTTGATGCTGCTGTGAACCTGGGTGAGGCTCTCTCCCCACATGCTTAGGCTGCTGGTTCGCTACTGCTACTATGCTGTCACTAGTGCAGGGTTGGTTTGCTGGTGTGGATGGCCGGTTGATACGGTTTTTCTCCACTGCTGCTCTCCCTCTTTTGTGAGTAGGGGCAGCTACTGGTTGGATTATGGTTTTACCTGTGCTACCACTCTGCTGGGTTGGAAGGAATCCTGCCTCCTGTTTGCAAGCAGATGTTTCTTTGCGATGCTACTTTGAGGGAGCCTGTTCCCGTCAATTAGGTTATTCAAGGGAGTCTATTCCTTTTATTTTCTATTTTGCAAGCTTGTCTTGCTTTGGTTTGTTCAAAGGAGCCTGTTCCCTTTGCCTGGATCTGTATGTCCTTTTTTGTATTGCTGGTTTCCAGCTTGTACTGCAAGCTTGTCTTACTCTTTTTGATCTATACAATACTTATATTTGATCCAAAAAAAATACGCATTGAGATATCTAATTTTGCCCAACTTGAGAGTGAACCACTGTATGAGGCATGGGGGAGATACAAGGATTTGCTCAGGTGATGCCTCCACCATGGACTGCTAAAGTGGATGCAGATGCAAAATTTTTACAATGGATTGAATGCCTCCACAAGAACACTAATTGATGCAACTTTAGGAGGAGCTTTTATGAATAAGTCACAGGATGATGCTTACAACTTATTGGAAGAAATGGCCACGAACAATTACCAATGGCCAAATGAAAGAAGCATACAAAAAAAGACTGTTGGGGTGCATGAAATTGATGCAATCACGACATTAACAGCTCAAGTCCATTTACTGGCTTAACAACTGAAAGCCACTCAATTGACAGTAAATGCTATCCATACAATGTGTGATTTTTTCCATGGAAATCACACAAGTGAAGAGTGTCAGGTTGGGAACCTATTCTCTCAAATAGAACATGCTCATTTTGTGTCAAACTACAGTCGACAGAACAACCCCTACAGTGCAACATATAATCCTGGATGGAGAAATCATCCTAATTTCTCATGGAACAATCAAACTGTTATGAAGAATCCAGCCAGGCCATCTTCAAGTGAGCACATGAAAGAGAAATCAAAACTTGAAGAAGCTATGACACAATTAGCAAACAACACTAGCAGATTCATGACTAAAACAAATACCAATCTGCAAAACCAAGCAGTTTCAATTCAAAATTTGGAGGTTCAAGTTGGTCAGTTAGCCAACATACTCACGGGTAGACTGATGTGATCCAACCATCAAAGGATTCATTAGAGGTTCCAGTTGGTCCAGTTACTAGGCTTAGGGCTAAGAAGTTCAAAGAAGCTTTCAATGGGCTTCTTTAAGATACATGGGCTAAGGTGGACTTCAAGAGGATTTGTAATAATAGAGAGCAAGCCTTGATTAATCTGATTCATGTTCAAAATTTATTGATGTGTTTAAATATTGCAGATTAACATTCATTTTGCAGATGCTCTTGAACAAATGCCAAGCTATGTGAAATTTCTGAAGGACATCCTCTCAAACAAAAGAAAGCTAGAGGAATATGAAACTGTTGCTCTTACTGAGGAATGCAGTGCCATTTTATAGAAGAAATTGCCTCCTAAACTTAAGGATCCAGGGAGTTTTACTATACCATGTTCCATTGGAAACTCTATATTTGAAAAAGCTCTATGTGATTTAGGTGCAAGTATTAATCTTATACCTTTATCTATTTTTAAAAAGCTTGGTTTAGGTGAAGCAAAGCCAACCACAATAACATTGCAGGTAGCGGACAGGTCACTAAAGCATTCAAGAGGAATAATTGAAGATGTACTGGTGAAAGTGGCCAAGTTCATCTTTCCAGCAGACTTTATCATACTGGATATAGAAGAGGATAATGAGATTCCTATCTTACTTGGCCGGCCATTCTTGGCCACTAGAGGTGCGTTAATTGATGTGAAGAAAGGGGAGCTGTGGTTAAGGGTGAATGAAGAGGAGGTCATTTTCAATGTGTTCAAAGCCATCAAACAACCAGATATGGGGGGAGCTGCTTCAGCATTCAAGTGGTGGACTCTTTAATTACTGACAAAGTCAAGCTTCCAACTGACCCATTGGAAGCATGTTTGGTAAATAATGTATTGGAAGAGGATCACTACCAGAAATTCGCTCAATAGCAACGGATTTATCGACGGAATATTTCTGTTGGTAATTTAAGGTTGAAATTACCAACGAAAACTTTTCTGTCCGTAATTCAGTCGGTAACTACCGATGAAAAGTGTATGTCGGTAGTTACCGACTGAATTACAGACGGAAAACGGGTGGGTCGCTGACATGGAGGTTTTGGCGGGGTTATTTTTACCGACGGAATCACTGACGGATTTAAAACAACAGCCCTATACAGTGACGTGACCGGTTCCCCGTTAAAAATGCTAACGAAATCACCGAGGGATTCGAAATGGCAAATCCGTGTGGTGACGTGACCCGTTCACCGCTTAAAATGCCGATGGAATCACCGAAGGATTTGAAATGGCAGATCTGTATGGTGACGTGTCGATTTTTCCATCAGAATAGCCGACAGAATCACCGATGGAAAATCCGTCGGTGAAACTGTCGAAAAAAGTTAATATATGCCCTCTTTGCCGACCCTCTCCTCCCTTATTTCTCCTTCTTCTTCCAAATCCCAACTCTCCCCATCTGTAAACAACCAGCCCCCGCCTCCCCCCCAAACAAAAATCTCCCTCATCTCAGCACAATAAGTTATATTTCTTGAAGTTTTGTGGTCACAGCAATCGTATTCTGATTTACCGACGGGTTTTATCAATTTTTGTAAATAATTCTATCTTTTTAAATTTTAACATTTCAATGTCAATTTTATTGTTTTTTTAGTATATGTATTTTGTTAGTAGATGTACATGTTTTATTGTTATTTCTCAAACAAACTTGTAGTATATGAATGTATAATTCTATACCTGTTATGGTTTGTTTTAGATTTTGTAAGATTGTATTTGTTTGTAAATTGTTAAAGCTTTATGGAATTACCGAATGACACGTGCTGTTTTGAAATAATTAATAGCTTACTTAATGGGTCCGTTTAAAGTTTTATCAATGGTATTGCGGAGTGATAATTTCTGTAAATTTAAAGTTTGATAAATGATAATGAATATTTAATATTTATGAGAAGTTGTGATTTGTTTGTTGGATAATCTCGAGGTAAAGTAATATTTTTACAAGTTTATTTACCTAACTTAGTTAATTAATACATGATGTCATCATAATTTTATAGAGGTTCGATATAAGTCGTGGATGATTGTTCATGGATGTATCGAGATTCACTTTAAGGATTGCGGAGGATTGATTATTGTAACGAGGTTCAGGATTTTATTAATTTCGCAACATCTATTCCCAGAAATGTTATTGGAGGCAGTATTAGGTGTCCATACAGGAAGTGTCAAAATAAAAAATATCTGCATCCAGATGTTGTAACGATGCATCTTCTACACAAAGGGTTTATGATGAGTCACGGGTCGCAAAATCAAGAGCAAGCTTCGTGTTAGAGAAAAACGCACAACTGCTAGTCTACAAATGGCTTAAGAGTCTGCGTTTTCCAAATGGACATGCATCGAACATGTCAAGGCTGGTTAATTTAGAGGACTGCAGATTGTTTGGAATGAAGAGTCATGACTGCTACATGTTTATGCAAACACTCATCCCATTAGCTTTTTGTGATTTGTTGCCAAAGGGAATATGGGATGCACTCACAAAGATCAGTCATTTCTTCAAAGATATATGCTCCAGCAAGTTGAATGTTGAGTATATTGAAAGGCTTCAAATGAATATCGTTGAGACACTATGCAAACTTGGGATGATATTCCCTCCATCATTTTTTGACTCAAGAAGCATCTCCTTATACATCAACTGTTCGAGGCAAAAGCTAGAGGACCGGTCAAATATAGATGGATGTACCTATTTGAATGGTTAGATATTACAGTTGCAATGTAATTCATATATAAAAGTATTTTCTATGTTTTTCTTAATTGAAAATACTTGATTAATTCAATGCAGGTACTTGTTTAATCTCAAGAAAAAGGTTAAGAATAAGGCGCATGTTGAGGCTTTGATATGTGAGGCCTATATTGTTGAGGAGATCTCAACATTTATCTCGTACTATTTCGAACCTCATCTGAGAACAAGAATCAATCGCGTTCCATAGCATGATGATGGCGGTGAAGTGCCTTCCAATGGGAACTTGTCAATATTCTCCAATACTGGACGACCCACACCTAAAAATGCCATAAGAGGAAGATATTTGTCGGAAATAGAGTTCAAACAAGCACACAACTATGTTCTATTTAACTGTGATGAGCTGAGACCTTTTATTCAGTAAGTTTATATATGTGTAATACTAATTAAACTTTGTTAGTAATATACTGTTAATTATATATTGTAATATCATACACTCATTATCACTTGCAGGCAACATCGACAATATTTGCTCTCCAATAACTCATAGCTGACCGAATCCTAGATCTTTCAATTATAAGATGAATAATTTTTCACGTGGTTTAGAACACATGTAAGCACTATCACAAACTCATTCTAACTTGTAAAATTACTGTACGTATGCATGTCATTACGAGATTCTTGTTCATTTACTGTTTATTGATGTACATTATATACAAGGTTTATCAAATGGGAAGGAGTGCGCCTAAGTCATTGTCTTCACTAAGCCTGGGGCTTAAAAGAAAATGTAAGTGCTACAACGGGTATTTTTTCAATGGATATGTTTTTCATAGTAAAGAATACGGGCAAGGAAGAAAGACATACAACATTGGTGTTTGTGTTAAGGGATCCACTAGTAATGAGTTAGAAGTTGACTACTATGGTAGATTAGAAGAGGTTGTCGAACAACAATATCATAACGAGCAGAATAGAGTGTTTTTTCAAATGCTATTGGTATGACTGTTGCGATGTTGCGGTTGCACAAATTAATTACCCTAACTTAAAACACACAAGATAGTATAGAGCAAGTAAGGGGTCGATCCCACGAGGAAGATTTAGTTTAGATTTTTATGCCATATGTTATGCAATTGGGGGGTTTTGATTTGTGATGATCTAAACTACGGAAGAAATTAAACTAGCAAACAAAAAAAATTGAAACCGAAATTAATCAAGAAAACAAACCTTGGTCGCAAGCACACATCCACCAACAAAAATTAGAACCGATCCTTGAAACGAAAATTGCAGTTTATGTTCTGAAATTTTATCTTTTCTTAACATTGATTAATTAATGGATTTGTCGTATAACTAATCCTAACCAACAAACAATCAAAGTGTCCACACTAATGATTCAATTTAATGGCAACTTTAAGAACTAGATAATTTCATCAAGATTAACATACAAGCTGTCCGCAGCTTGTGTTACTTTGTTCAAATGTTCTCCCTAAGTTCAATAACGTAGTTCCACCACAATTATCAAGCTTAGTTGCTTCACAAGTTCATATATCACAACTCTGGTTTTGATATTAAACTTAGCAATAGATTGTTCACAACAATAACTTAAAGTCCGCTCTAGCAATCATCAGCAACAATCATAGGAAATATGCATAGGAAAACAATTATACTCATTCATAACATAAACTGAAAATAAAAGGAAGAATAAATCTCACGGTTCTTGAAATCTGAAGGTCTTTGCGTCCTTGCAACCAAGAAAAGAGCTTAGCCTTGCATAACTATAGAACAAATACTTCTAAAGATTGAAGAGAGCATGATTTTAGGGTTTGTAGAGGAGAGAATTTGTGTTTATTCTCTGCTGGCTACTGCCTCCCTCTTCTCTCCTTCCCTTCTCTCTTTCTTTTTATATGCTAAGAAACCCTAGTCCCTATTTTACAAAATAGTCCTCCCTTAAGTTGACAGTTTACATTTAAGTACTTCAATAACTATTTTCCTAAAAAAGAGAAATAGCCTTGCATTAAATCTTCAATCTTTGACCTAGAGGAGCTAAATTGTTGAAATAAAAACTTGGACGCCAGTTTAGATGCTTCGAAACGTAATTTGGACATGTTCATTCACGAAACCTATTTGCTGGTAGAATTCAGCTGTCATATTTGGAAAATCATATCTCCCTCATATGACATCGTTTTTGGTTGAAATTTTGAGCGTTTATAGGATTGTTAGTCAGAAATCCAAAAACAATTGAGTTTGTATAAATTGGACTTCTGTAGCTCCAGATATTCAAGTCGGAATGGACGAAGGTCAACATTGGCAGATTGCGAGATTTGACTTTAAAAGCTGCGATTTCCATGATATTCCTTATTTTATTTTCTTGCCTTAGATGTCCAGAAAGGTATGGATGTTAGCTTTTTAATGCCACTAGAATCACTTCATTTTGACCTCTAGAGCTCACGCTCTTCACAAAACATCGACTGAAGGTCAAATCTGCCAATTACCTCCAATTTACTCCTTTTTGCGTCTTTCATCTAAAAGTGCCTTCAAAACATAAAACAAAGAATATCAAGGCATTTTATATATAAAAAATAGGCAAAACACTAGTTAAATGTGGGTGAAACCATCGAATAATATGGTTGCATCAAATACCCCCACATTTAGCTCTTGCTCGTCCTCGAGAAAGGATAGATAAAATCAAATTGAAGTTAAATTAAATCAAATCACTATGATTGATCTCCTGATCTCCTGATCTCCTAATCTCCCATCAATATCCAAGAATATATGCATTATAAACAAGAACACAATCAAGAAGGATAAAGAGTATAAATTCTCATGAATTTATTTACATGCAAACTTCAAAACTCAATTAATCGTCGAGATTTAAATGAAATCTATGTCATGCCAAAGTGATAGGTCCTCTCATTGATATGCACTCCAACACTCATGTGTTTAGGGCTTTTGTGTTTAAATCGCTCAAATTCAATCAATGAATATGTTCTACTATAAGCTTGCTCTTCAATCTCATCTCCATTACTAACATATTACAAACAATGCATGAATCAAAAGATCTTATTTTCTAGTTGTAATGGGGCTAACGTTAAGGTGAGGTAAAAGAGAGTAAAAGAAAAGGTTAAAACCAAAGAAAGTAGAGCATTCTGAAAAATGATATTTCAAACAAGATATTCCATCAAAGCACATAAATTTTCCATCTTTAATCACCAATGCTTAACTTCTTTTGATTTCAAGCTTTTTCAACATAAATCTTAAGAACATAAAGCAACGCTTTTTTCTTTTCTTTTCTTTTTTACCTTTGGCAACTTTGCCCATCTTTTCATCAAGCATTACTTCTTCTTTCTTTTCACATAATTTCCAACCATAATTCCATGAGATATCATAAGTATATGCTCTACTAATCCTTGGCCAGGGGAAAAGGAAAACATATAAAAAGTTAACACTTATACATAGATAAAGCAAAGAAAAAACAAACAAGCTCAAAAAGGGCTCACTAAGAATAATATGCTTTAGGTTGGCTTTTTGGCTCAAGTGGTTAAAATTCCTAATGCCTTTATCATCTTCATGTATATATGTAATGTGAATGTAATCTCAACAAGATATGAAGCAAGTTCTAGAGATACATATCATTGAAAGAAGGCACATTCAAAGAATATAATGTTGAAGGCTCCAAAGCTTGCATTGGTATAACATTATAAAGTCAACATGACATATTCTCAAAGTCAATTCCTAAACCAATTAAACCTTAAAAATTCCATGCACACTCCTTCATTTGATTTATATCTTCATCTATCTCAACTAATTCTCATACATAATACTCATATTCTCAAAAACCAATGGGAGTTCAAAAGATCAAACATAATTTTTTTAAAAAAAAAATAACAAAGAAAACCAAAATTAGAAAACCAACATTCTCCCAATACCTCCACACTTAAAACACAACATTGTCCTCAATGTTGAAATTAAAGAAAAGGAATATTAGAGAATGACAAAAATAAAGTAAAATGCGAAAAATAAAAGATAAGAGAAAAAGAAAGCAAATCTGGTTTTTTTTTCTTTGTATGCTGGGTTGCCTCCCAGTAAGCACTTTTGTTTTATGTCATTGGCTCGACATATTGCATGCTCATTCTTCATAGATTGGTTCACCTAACTTCGTAGAAGCGGCGAGTTCTGCCGTCCAACCTTCATAGAAAGGTTTCAAGCGATGCCCATTGACCTTGAGTACTTTGTTAGTTTCTAAACTTGTAATTTCAACTGCACCATAAGAAAAAACATTAGAAACAACAAAGGGTCCAATCCAACGAGAGCGTAACTTTCCAGGAAAAAGTTTCAAACGCGAATGATAAAAAAGGACTTTGTCTCCAACATTAAACTCTTTTCTTGTAATCATTCGGTCATGGAGACTCTTAGTCTTTTCTTTGTAAATCCTTGCATTCTCGTAAGCATCATTTTGAATCTCTTCCAACTCTTGCAATTGCAACTTTCTTGCAATCCCAGCAGCATCATAATCCATGTTGCATTTTTTAATGGCCTAAAAAGCTTTGTGTTCAAGCTCCACCGATAGATGACATGCTTTTCCATAAATCATCCTATAAGGTGACATTCCTATAAGTGATTTGTAAGCAGTCCGATAAGCCCAAAGTGCATCACCAAGTCATAGACTCCAATCTCGCTGATTAGGTTGCACTGTCTTCTCCAAAATGGACTTGATTTCTCGATTTGAAATTTCAGCTTGGTCATTCGTTTGAGGATGGTATGGTGTGGAAGTCCGATGAGTCACATGATATTTGCGTAATAATGCTTCCATTGAACGATTGTAAAAATGAGTGCCACGATCACTAATGATAGCTTTAGGGATTCCAAACCTGTCAAATATGTGAGTCCTGACAAAATCTAAAACAACCTTACCATCGTTAGTTCATGTGGCTTTCGCCTCTATCCATTTGGTCACACATAATCAACAACAAGAAGGATATAAAGATTGCCAAAAAAAGAAGGAAATGGACCCACAAAATCAATACCCCAAACATAAAAAATTTCACTTACAAGAATATTCGTTAAAGGCATTTGATTCTTATGAGTGATATTACCTATTTTTTTGACATTTTTCATATGATTTGCAAAAATGATATGCATCCTTAAAAATAGAAGGCCAATAAAAACCACTTTCAAGTATCTTGTGAGCCGTTCTTTTTGCTCCAAAATGCCCACCACAAGAATGAGAATGACAAAAGGTAAGAATGGAATGAAAATCATCTTGTGGTACACATCTCCTAACTACTTGATCCACAAAAAATTTTCACAGATAAGGAGTATCCCAAAAATAATATTTAGTGTCAGCTCATAACTTGTCTTTTTGGGATGTAGACAAACCTGGAGGGAATTCTTTGGTGACTAAATAGTTCACCAAATCAACATACCATGGTCTTGTAGAGGAATGTAACACATACAACTCATCGGGGAATGTCTCTCGTATTGTTTCGGTTTGTATATCCTTAGTCCTCAGTCAGCTCAAGTGATCAACCACATGATTTTCGACACCTTTTTTGTCTTTTATCTCAAGATCAAATTCTTGTAAAAGCAAGATCCACCTAATCAATCTTGGTTTGGACTCTTTTTTCTTCAAAAGATACCTTAAAGCTGCATGATCAGTAAAAACAATGACTTTTGTACCAAGTAGATATGACCTGAATTTTTCAAGAGCAAACACCACTGCAAAAAGTTTCTTTTCAGTTGAATGGTACTTGCATTGTGCTCCATCCACTATGCGGGAAGCATAGGCGATAACATGCAAATTCTTCCGTATTCTTTGCCCAAGGACAGCCCCTACCGCATAGTCACTTGCATCACACATTATCTCAAAAGGCTCATCCTAATTTGGTGGTTGGATGATAGGGGCAGATGTGACATACCTCTTAAGCTCATTATGGGCATCTTTACATGCTTGATCAAACACAAAATCCACTTCTTTGGCTAATAGTTTGCACAAGGGTGCTGTAATCTTCAAGAAATCTTTGATAAAGCGTCGATAGAAACCTGCATGGCCAAGAAAAGAACGAATTTCCCTCACGCAGGAGGGGTAAGGTAATGATGAAATAACGTCTATTTTAGCTTTATCAACCTCTGATCCACGTGGAGACACAACATGCCCAAGAACTATTCCTTGTTCTACCATAAAATAACACTTTTCATAGTTTAAGACAAGGTTAGTTTCAATGCACTTTTTCAAGATCAAAGATAAATTTTCTAGACATTTATCAAAAGAAGCACCATACACCGTGAAATCATCCATGAAAACCTCAATTATTCTTTTAACATAGTCAGATAAAATACTCATCATGCATCTTTGAAAAGTTGCAGGTGCATTACAAAGACCAAAGGGCATTCTCCTATATGCATATGTACCAAATGGACATGTAAATGTAGTCTTTTCTTGATCCTCAGGATTAATAACAATCTGATTATATCCACTATATCCATCAAGAAAGCAATAAAAAGACTTACCTGCTAGGCATTCAAGCATTTGATCCATGAATGGTAATGGAAAATAATATTTGCATGTAGCAAGATTTAGCTTTCTGTAATCAACACATATTCTCCATCCACTCGAGATGCGAGTAGGAATGAACTCATCATTTTTGTTTTTCACCAACGTGATTCCGGTCTTTTTAGGCACCACATGCATTGGCGCCACCCATTTACTGTTCGTGATAGGATAAATGACTCCGGTATCTAACAGTTTCAAAATTTCAGCTTTCACTACCTCCATCATAGGCGGGTTCAACCTTCTTTGCATTTCCCTTGTTGGTTTCGCATTGTCCTCCAATAGTATGTGATGCATACACATTGAGGGACTAATGCCCTTGATGTCAACTAAAGTCCATCCAATGGCCGTCTTGTGATCACACAACAACTTCACAAGTTTTTCCTCTTGCGTATTTGTCAAACCTGTTGCTATAATAACAGGAAGTGTATTGTTGTCGCCAATGAATACACACTTCAAATTATCAGGCAAAGGTTTCAACTCTAACTCGGGTGCCTATAAAATAGATGGCAAAAACTTTTTATGTGAAAGTACTAAATCAACAAAGACATTACCATGGGGAACAGTTTGCAATGATTGTAAAGCCAATGCTAATTCATACACGTTTTGGGGAACACATATGTGCCTCTCCATCTCTTCTATCTCGGTAAAATCATAGTCATAGCTCAAAGCTACGCTTAATCCATCCTCACAATCAAAATCAAAAACTTGCTGCACACACTTATCAACTTGGTCATAACATGTGATAGAATAAACATTGCAATAAGGATATTTCATTGCATTATGAAAATTAAATTTAATCTTTTCATCTCCTACTTCCATAGACAAAGTATCCTTACCACAATCTATCTTTGTATTGGCAGTTTTAATGGTCTCCCAAATAATATAGGAGTGTTGTTTGATGAATCACAAGAATCATGTTCCATATCAAGAATATAAAAGTCGCATGGAATGACCAAACTATCAATCTTGACTAGGACATCTTCTATCACACCAAGTGGGTAAAGAAAACTACGATCCGCAAGTTGTATTACAATGCTAGTTTTATTCAAAGGCTCAAGACTAAGAGAATCATAAACATGTTTGGGCTTAACACTAATGAATAGACCTAAATCGCACAAGGCCTTTTTGAAACTAGTATTACCAATAACACATGGGATAGTAAACGCACCTGGGTCTTTTTACTTCAAAGGCATATTCTTTTGAACAACAACAGATACAACTTCACCCATACTTACCATTTCATGACCTTTCAGTTTGAAAGCTCTCTTGGTAGTACACAACTCCTTCAAAAATTTGGCATACTTGGGAATTTGCTTGATAACATCAAGTAAAGGAATGTTGAGTTCTACTTTCTTGAAAACCTCTAAAATCTCTTTTTCTTTGTCCTTTTTCTTTCACCTAGAAGAACTCATAGGAAAAGGTGGAATTGTTTTAAAACTGGAATTCATTGAGTGAGGAGTTACCTTTGGAGTGTTGGTCTTTGTTTCAGTTTGTGGAGGAGGAGGATGTTCCTCCTTTATACTCAATTCAGTTTCTATCTCTTCTTCTTCCTCCATCTCAATTTGTTTCGACCTTTTCTCTTTAAGTTCTTTCCCACTTCGCAGCATGATCGCACTAACATTCTCTTTTGGATTCAATGCTTGGGAGGGCAATTTTCCATTCATTTGTGCTTCCAATTTCCCCACACTTGAAGCTACTTGCCCCATTTGCTTCTCCAAGTTGTGAATACTTGACCTTGTTTCCTGTTGAAAAGACATGACATTTTGTTGCAAGGTCACAGTGTTAGAAGCCAAAGTTTTCATCATCTCACGAAGATCATCACTGGATGACGACCCCATAACATTGGAGTTTGTGAATGGAGGGGGTTGTCTTGCTTGATAATTCTGTTGGGGCTGAAATCCATGGGGATGGAACTGTCGGCCTTGATTGCCTTGTTGAGGTGGGTTCCCATAACATAAGTTTGGATGATCTCTCCATCCGGGATTGTACGTGTTGGAAAAGGGATCATATTTACGCTGGGACTGTCCGTTGAATCCTCCATCAACTGCATGAACCTGTTCAATGTAATCTTCTTGCATTGTTGGGCACATATCTGAGGTATGTCCTTGTAAGGAACATATGCTACAAACTTTCACCTGTTGTACATTTCCACAAGCCAAAGAACGCACAAGAGAAGTAAGATCATTAACTTTATTTTCAAGGTTAGAAATACTTACCTCATTTACTCGTTTGTTTACGAAGTCTCCACGCGTGCCAAATTGTTTCGAGTTGGCTGCCATGTTTGAGATTAATTGGCGTGCAGCCTCGGGTGTCTTATCTACCAATGCCCCTCCACTTGCAGCATCAATGATACTACGGTCAGTAGGCATCAATCCTTCATAGAAATATTGAATGAGCAGCTGATCGGGTATTTGATGATGAGGGCATTGAATACACAGTTGCTCAAATCTTTCCCAATACTCGGAAAGTGTCTCTCCATGAGATTGTCGAATCCCACATATTTCTTTTCTTATGTTGGCAACTCGAGATGCTGGGAAATACTTCTCAAGGAAGATTTTCTTCATGCCATTCCATGTTCCAATTGAACCTGGGAGAATAGAGAAAAGCCATGCCTTTGCTGCCCCTTTTAAAGAGAAAGGGAAATCTTTCAACTTAACCTGTTCTTCGTCAACTCCATTCGGTTTCATGCCAACACAAACCATATCGAACTCCTTGAGATGAGTATGAGGATCTTCTCCTGCAAGACCATTAAATGTTGGTAGCAAATGTATAAAACCATATTCGAGCTCAAAGTTTACATTATTGTCGATGTTTATGCACAATGGCTGATTTTCCACGTTAGGAGTAACAAGCTCCTTAAATGTTTGTTGTCGTGCAATAGCCATGGTGTTGAGGCAAGCTTCCTTTCGTAACCTGCGTAAAGTTTTTTCTATTTCGAGATCCAACTGCACTTGACTTTGATTAGTAGAATGGGTTATTGGCATAAATCATCAAGAAAACTCAAAAGAAACCAACCACACAAGAGATCAAAAACAATGCAAATTCTACGAAAATCCTACGCTAGAAAACTAAAACTGCCTAAAAACCCTAGAAAAAAGCAAAATTTGGCCTCGATAGGGTGGGGCTAGTGGTAAACCACAAGTCTTGTTCAGAACATCGTTTCCCTTCAAGAAACAAAAGGCTGATACCTAATTCCACCAAAAAATTTGTTTTGAACAGTATCGCTGCCATAAGTGAACAGTACCGCCTAAAGCAAAAATTATGTTTCTCTTTTTTTTTTGAATCACAGCAAATAAAAATAACAGTACAAGCACAAGAATCAACTAAAATTACCTCCCTGGCAACAACGCCAAAATTTATTGCGATGTCGCGATCGCACAAATTAATTACCCTAGCTTAAAACACACAAGATAGTATAGAGCAAGCAAGGGGTCGATCACATGAGGAAGATTTAGTTTAGATTTTTATGCTATATGTTATGCAATTGGGGGGTTTTGATTTGTGATGATCTAAACTATGGAAGAAATTAAACTAGTAAACAAAATCAATTGAAACCGAAATTAATCAAGAAAACAAACCTTGGTCGCAAGCACACATCTACCAACGGAAATTAGAACCGATCCTTGAAATGAAAATTGCAGTTTATGTTCTGAAATTTTATCTTTTCTTAACATTGATTAATTATCTTTTCTCTAGAGCTCACACTCTGCACAAAACATCGACTGAAGGTCAAATCTGCCAATTACCTCCAATTTACTCATTTTTGCATCTTTCATCCAAAAGTGCCTTCAAAACATAAACCAAAGAATATCAAGGCATTTTATATATAAAACATAGGCAAAACACTGGTTAAATGTGGGTGAAACTATCGAATAATATGGTTGCATCAATGACACGAGTGACAGAGGAATCAAAGTTGATCCACACTATAGTCTAGTCGAAATCAACTCAAAAGCTAGACTCCGCAACATAAATGATGTCTTTGTTTTCGCAAAGCAATGTCAACAAGTTTATTACACATACACCCCTTCATTTAGAAAAGATCGATCAAGAGTGGGTTGGTTGTCCGTTTTAAAAACGAAACCCCAGGGTCGTGTCGAGGTTGTTCAGGATGAGAATGAAGACACAAGTGTGCGAGATGAAGTCTTTCAAGTTAGTGAGTTGGTTGAACCATATCAAGTTGCTCCTGCGATTGAATTGGAAGAAAATTCAAATTCTCGTGTTTTCGATGATAATCTTGTTGATGTTGACGCAGAGGAGTTGAATGTTGTTTTGAGCTCTAGCGGACAAGCAAATGTCGAGGAAGAAGATGATATCCATATTGAAGATTACGATAAAGGTGATGATTATTCAATTGATGACGAAGAAGAAGAAAATTTTGACTAACTATCAAAATGAAGCCCTGTGCAAAACCCTTTTTTTCATGTAATTTAAATTATGGATGATATATTTTGTAACATGAAATATTTATTACTTGAAATAATTACGTGAAATGCCACAATCACCGACATCCATATTGACGGAATAGGTCCGTCAGCATTTCACAAAGAGTTTGAAAATAATTACTTGAAATGCCACAATCACCGACGATAATACCAACGGAATAGGTCCGTCAGCATTTCACAGAGAGTTCAAAAATAATTACTTCGAATGCCACAATCACCGACGCCAATGCCGACGGATACATGTTCGTCGATAAGTTCTCGGCGGGTCAATTTTACCGACAAAATTACCGATGGATTGTGCTTCCAAAGGGTGGTGCATTAAATGCATCTCTGACTGTGTCATCTTGTAGACAGAATTACCGACGGACAATGAAAAATATGGAAGGTCATTAAAAATTTTGGTGCGAAATTCAAAAATTACCAACGGATTTTTGACACTTCACTTACGGAATAAATTAAAATAATAATTAATTTTATATCCATCGGTGAATCCGTCAGTAAAATTGCCATATAAGTTCCAGCGACAGCCCCTTCAGTTTATTTTTTCTTCTCCTCCATTTTTCACCTTAAATTTCGATTTCTTCCCTCTCCATTCTTCAAAGCTTTCACCTACAATCTCTAGCAAGTTTTCTTGTGAATCTTCATCAGTTTAAAAGGTATGTGTTTCTTCTATTTCATTTTACTTTAAGGGTTTTTTTTTTGCTATTTTTTTGTTATGTTTTCTTTTTTTGGTATATTTTTTGTAATGTAGATAAAGTCTTGAATTCAACACATTATTAAAGTAAGCACATTTCATTCCTAAAGTCTATAGTTTTGTTTTTTGAATTTTTTGAATATTTTTTATTGTTGTATTGGCATAATTATTATTAGTTAATTTGTTGAATATTTATTGTTAATGTTGAATTTACCTTAGAATTAGTAATTGAATATGTTGGAATAATTATTAATTTTGCTATATTATTGCATGATTTGTGTTGAATTTTTTCCATTAATTTTAATTGTTAGTCTAGAGTTTTTTATTTATTTATTGAATATATTTTATTGTTGTATTGGCATAACTATTGAATAATTTGTTGAATTGTAATTCTAAATGTTGAAATTACCTTAGGATTAGTAATTGAATATGTTGGAATAATTAGTAAAGATTGGGTCAATTGGTTGTGGCTATTGTTATTATGTGCAGGTTTGTGGATTTGGGTAGTATCCAGTATAGGGGAGGTGCTGTCGATTTTGTTTTAACATTTGAATTTAATTATATAATTATTTGTATAAAATTGTATAGTTGCGTAGAATGAAAACCAGAGCTGGTCGCTCACGTATGGTCGTAGCTAGTTCGTCTAGCAACGAGGATGATATTTCCTTAGGTGCCTCTCCTACACTACCTGTGCCATCAACCGATGTTGCCTCTTCTAGCGCTAGTTCACAGCGCAGAGGCGGCGTGCCTTCGCAGCGGAATCAATTTACCCACAAGTACGAGGCATAGTGGAAGGACAATCTTTCAATGTAAGTTTGTAAAGGTTTTATTTTTTTTTAATTACAACATAATTTATGAAGTAATCACTATTGAATTTATCTCATTTATTTTCAGGTTCACAAATATTGAGGTCGCCCGAGTAATATCATTGGCATTTAAATCGTCTATGGAGATTCCATTGTTTCAATGGAGTCAGATATCCAAGCATCTTGAATGGATGCCTCAAATCAATGCATGGTTTGACAGATTTGAGGTTGATGTTAATTTATAATTTTCAGCTTATTTCTAAGAAATTATTAATATAATTGTAAATAAATTATTATTTTTAATTAAAATTAATTATTTATACACAGGACAAATTTTGCTGGAACAATGAGCATAACATTGTTGCGAGGAAGGTGTGGGAAAATCACGCGGCAACTAGGTAACATCAAAAACAATACAATATTTTTTTAGACAAAAATTTATGTTTCGAAATGTAATTTTTTGTTGCGTGAAGTAGGTTGTGTGACTTTTGGTATGAAGCACAAAAGGGGCAAAAAACACCGCGAGAGATAGGAGTTTCCAAGGCCAGAACGATGTTGCGGTTTGAAGATATATGGCCGCACTATCTTGAGCACGTGACGTCTAAGCGGTTCACACGACGCTCACAGTTCGGTGTTGGCAACCGGAATCGACTAATTCATGACTCAGTGACAACGCACACTGGCGACTCCGTTTCGTTTGCTGAACACGCGAAACGGATGATAAGAATAATTTAAATGAAACATATCATTAAATTAAGTTGTTGTTAATAATTTTTTTTCATTATAGGCTACTTTCTCTTGGATGTGAGTCGAGCCCGATGGAACTGTTTGTGGAGACGCACGTACGAAGTCACAACTACCAAAAGTGGGCACAACAGTTCGTTGATAACCGTGCTCAACATTTCGTGGTATGTTTGTTCAACCATTTTATTTTGTAAGTTATTATGTTTATTGAATTGAATATGATGATTGCTTTTTTTATTTTTAAGAGACCTATAATAATCGATTGAGGGAGAGATATGAGGATGATATTTTGACCCATCCAGAATTCGATCCGGAATTGTGGATGGAGGTTGGATTGTCAAGTGGACTCGATAAAAATCAGGTTTACGGGCTCTTCAACACTACGGCTGACAACTTGCGGTCGGCCCGTAGTGTTTCAACCGTTGGGAGCTCCCAATCAATATCGAGCTCCCAATCTAAGGAGTTTGTGGCCTTGCAGCAACACACGGCTCAGCTCACCAAAAAATACGACCACCTATCAGCGGAGTACACACAACTCAAAGCGTCTTATGCACAACAAAGAGCAGAGTTTGAACAACTCAAAGCGTCTCAAGCACAACAAAAAGCGGAGTCTGAACAACAAAAAGCGGCTTATGAGCAGCTTCGCGAAATGGTCATAAACATGGCAACACATAGTGGAACATGTGCGCCTAATCCTTTTTGGTCGTATAACCACCAGCCTCCTCCTCCTCCAGCTCCACCTTTATATTAATTTGTAATAAACATTATTTACCTTTAAAATTTCATTTAATATTTTTTAAAAAACACATTCAGTTTGTAATGAATATTATTTAACTTTGATTTTTTGTTTTTGATGCTTAATATAAATTTTCTTTGCATAATTGGTTTTTATTACCATTAATTTATATAATTTTATATTATGTATTCTCAATAATTTTTTAAAAACAAATTTAGAAAAAACTATTACAACGGGTTTTACCAACGAAATGAATCCGTCGGTATTTGACAGTAGCTGCCACATTCACCGACGCATTTATAAACGGATATATTCAGTCGATATTTCATACACTCACCGACAGCTTTACCGACGGAATGAATCCGTTGGCATTTGACAGTAGCTGCCACAATTACCGATGAATTTACAGACGGATATATTCGGTCGGTATTTCAAACACTCACCGAAAAATTTACCCACAGTATGTATCCGTCAGTAAATCACGATATCACCGACAGAATAAAAATTCATCGGTATATTTCAAGCGGGAAACTTTTTTTTGGCGCGCAAATTCCGTCTGTAAGACCATCGGCAAATGGTTTTTTTGTGTTTTCGACCGAGATAGCGACGAAATGTGGAATTATCGATGAAGGGAAAGCCGAAGGATGTAATCCGTTGGTGAAGATGTCGATAAATAAATCACTGACGAACTGGTAATCACATACCGACGAAATATTTTCGTCGGTAAAACTGTGAAATCTTGTAATGGATGCTGAGATAGAAGAATATACATGTTAGATGGACTCTTTTGAACCTAACCTTAGAAGATACTTTGAAGATTTGGGACAAGCACCACCAAAAATAAAATCAACCAGTGAACAAGCACCGATTCTGGAATTGCAACCTTTTCTAGAGCACCTTTGGTATGCATATCTTGGAGAAGCTTCCACCTATCCTGTGATAGTCTCTGCAAAGCTGTCCAAAACAGAGGACGAATAATTGTTGAGGGTGTTGAGAAAACATAAGGCAGTTCTCAGGTGGGTATTGGCAGGTATCAAAGGCATCAGTCCCTCTATTTGCATGTACAAAATTTTGTTAGAGGATGAAGTCAAGCCAACAGTAGAACATCAGAGAAGACTTAACCCGACCATGAAAGAGGTAGTCCGAAAAGAAGTTTTGAAATGGTTAGATGCTGGTGTTATTCGTCCAATCTCTAACAGCTCATGGGTGAGCCCTGTTCAAGTTGCGCCAAAGAAAGGAGGAATGACAATGGTAAGGGATGCAGATAACAAATTGATACCTACTAGACCGGTAACTAGATGGAGGATTTGCATGGATTATCGAAAGCTCAACAAGGCAACTCGCGAAGATCACTTCCCCCTACCATTCATTGATCAGGTGCTGGACAGGATAGCTGGGCATGAATACTACTGTTTCCTAGATGGTTATTCAGGATACAACCAAATAGCCATTGCACCTGAGGACCAAGAGAAGACTATTTTCACCTGCTCTTATGGTACTTTTGCTTTCAGAAGAATGCCTTTTGGGTTGTGTAATGCACCAGCTACCTTTCAGAGGTGCATGATGGCTATCTTTTCAAATATGGTGGAGCAAATCTTGAGGTCTTCATGGATGACTTTTCTGTATTTGGAACTTCTTTCGATGACTGCCTTGCAAAGTTGGTGTTGGTTTTGGAGCGTTGTGAAAAGACAAACTTGATATTGAACTGGGAAAAATGTCACTTCATGGTAAAGGAAGGTATAATGTTAGGGCACTGGATTTCAAAAAAGGAATAGAGGTAGACAGAGCTAAAATTGAGGCAATAGACAAGCTTCTACTGCCAACTACAGTAAAAGGGGTTAGGAGTTTCCTTAGTCATGCAGGATTTTATAGGAGGTTCATCAAAGGCTTCTCTAAAATATCTAAACCGCTATGTAATCTGCTGCTAAAAGACACAAAGTTTTAGTTTGATGAGGAATGCGTGCAAGACAACCTTTATGTTGTTGAAAGAGAAGTTAGTGACAGCTCCTATTGTAATTGCACCGGATTGGGAGAAACCATTTGAGCTGATGTGTGATGCAAGTGATTATGCAATTGGAGCAGTACTGGGGCAGCGGAAAAATAATGTGTTTCACACCATATACTATGCCAGCAGAACACTCAATGATGCCCAACTCAATTATGCCACAACCGAGAAAGAGTTGCTTGTTGTGGTCTATGCATTTGATAAGTTTCGGCCTAACTGATGGGAAATAAGGTGTTGGTGTATTCTAATCATGCTGCAATTAGACACCTAGTGTCTAAGAAAGATGCCAAGCCTAGACTCATCCGTTGGATCCTGTTACTGCAAGAATTTGATGTAGAAATTAAAGAAGAAAAGGGGACTAAGAACATGGTGGCATATCATTTTTCACGGCTGGAATTGACACAGCAGCTGGAGCCTAAATTCATAGTTATAATGAAAGCTTTCCTGATGAAAGAATCTTAGCAGTTTCCACTAATAGTTTAATTCCCTAGTTTGCAGATTATGTCAACTTTCTTACAGGTAAGATCATCCCGCCAGATTTTTATTACCAACAAAAGAAGAAATTTCATGCTGAAGTCAAACACTACTTTTGAGAGGAGCCGATACTCTATCGGCATTGTGCAGATCAAGTCATCAGGAGGTGCATTCCAGAAAAGGAAATGACAAACATACTGAAGCACTGCCACACACTTGAATATGGAGGGTACTTTGGAGCGCAACGCACTGCAGCCAAAGTTCTGCAGTCTGGTTTTTATTAGCCCACTATGTTTAAAAATGCTCATGCTTTTGTGTACTGCTTGTGATAAATGTTAGCATACTGGGAATATATCTTGAAGAAATGAAATGCCACTGCATAATATCCTAGAAGTTGAATTATTTGACGTTTAGGGCATCAATTTCATGGGACCTTTTCCTTCATCCTACAATAACAAATACATTATCTTAGTAGTGGATTATGTATCAAAGTGGATAGAGGCAATTGCAACACCTACAAATGATGGCAAGGTGGTACTTAATTTTATACGGAAGAATTTTTACCAGATTTGGTACTCCTAGAGCCATCATCAGTGATGAAGGAACTCATTTTTGCAATATGCAGTTTGAAGCACTGCTATCTAAGTATGGAGTTAGACACAAAAGAGCATTGACTTATCATCCTCAGACAAATGGCCAAACAGAGGTATCAAATAGAGAGGTGAAGCAAATCTTACAGAAAACAGTAAGTAATTCTCGGAAAGATTGGGCAAGAAAGCTAAATGATGCATTGTAGGTATATCGGACAGCATTCAAAACACCATTGGGAATGTCTCCGTATCGATTAGTTTTTGGGAAAACATGCCATCTTCCTATTGAATTAGAGCATAAGGCCTACTAGGCAATGAAACAACTGAACATGGATCTGCAGGTTGTAGGTGAGAAAAGAATTCTACAACTTAATGAGTGTCATAACCCAATTTTGGGTCACTCCCAAATTTTGTTTTCCTTTTCTAAAAAAAAAAAAAAAAACTGCACGGTGCCGTTTTGAACGGCACTGTGCAGCTTCTTCTTCTCCCCTGAAAATGCAGAGACAGGGGAGAATGAGATTTTTAAATCTTTTCCCGCTAACTTCTCCTTCTCTACCTCCCACTTGCCCGCAAAACCTGGACACAAGCCACATCCCATACCCTGCCACCATTAATGCAAG
>Ga0325410_1001185_pt1 | contig 28681 bp, 26 predicted proteins | sample PopdelMetagenome_16_FD_206182 | JGI IMG/M metagenome (GOLD analysis project Ga0325410, IMG submission 206182) | Populus deltoides microbial communities from Bellville, Georgia, United States - Xylem-PdIQD-R3 | ecosystem: Host-associated > Plants > Phyllosphere > Stem > Wood/Secondary xylem...
CATTCCTTCCAATTCTAATCCTAAGATGGGGCAAAAGGATGAGATAGTTTGGTTGGATTCACCAAATGACAGATTCTCGATCAAAGTAGCTTGGGAACAACTAAGACGTCATCGTCAGATGGTTGAATGGCATGACATTGTGTGGTTCAAGAATGTTGTTCCAAGACATTCATTTCTTCTATGGATTGCTGTCCAACAGAAACTCACAACTCAAGATAAACTTCATCGGTTTGGTATACATGGTCCCAATAGATGCTCACTCTGTCTCCGCAACAATGAGGATCAAAACCATTCTTTGAATGCTCCTACACTAAAGCGATCTGGTGGGATGTTTGTGACAGATGCGACATTCCAAGAATGACAAAAGGCTGGGATGAATGGATTCGATGGGCCACCATCTCTTGGCATGGCAAGAGTTTCGTCAATTTTTCTCGTGATAAGCTTGATTTGATGAGGAATGTCGTACCAACAAATGAAAACAAAAGGATCCAACGAGCTTGGAGGGTGAATACCATAGATTCTTAATTTGTTAGTTAGCTGGTTGTATTGGTTTCCCTCCCGAATCTAGTGAGGTTTCAGTTTTAGGGTCGGTGGCTAGCCTGTAGCCATCTGTTGTTTTATGTTTCTGTTATCATTGTAAATCTGGGGTATGCCCCTTATAATGTTTGTATCCTCTTCTTTTAATACATACGTCAACTTACCAAAAAAAATTAAATTAAAATTAAAACTACAATAGAATTGGTTTCAAACAACCCAAAACTTGTCACCTTTCCAAATAGCCTATTAAAAGTTAATAATACCATATTCAACAAATACTATAGCATAAAAAGCTTATGAGATTTATTAAAAACCTTACTTTAAAAGTGTGTTTAGAAAGACGGTAACAACCTTTACAAGATTTTTTTTTGCTTGAAAATATATTAAAAATATTTTTTTTTATTTTAAAAAAATTATTTTTAATATCAATACATAAAAACGATTCAGAAATATATAAAAAATATAATTTTAAATAAAAGATACTAAATTAAAAAAATGGTGTTCCAAACGCTACCTTAATTAAAAAAAACCTTCCAGTACTAGCGAGGTATACGGACTCATCACCTTATCAAATACTAAGGGCTTCTTTGAAAATACAGTGTAAAACGCGTTTCTTTAAATTTTGAATTTTTTTTACTATAAATTATATTTTTTATATTTTCAGATCATTTTAATATGTTGATATAAAAAATAATTTTTAAAAAATAAAAAAATATTATTTTAATATATTTCTAAATAAAAAAAAACTTTAAATCACTACTAATTTTAATTAGGAATACCCGACTCTCTTTCTCTCCTAGCATCTTCAACATCATGTATCAACCTGCATTATCTATTGATACTTGAACAGTAACCATAGTAGTGAAAAATACTAATGAAATCACAAAATTATCATTGATCACTTCAGATTGCATGAACTAAAATGAAGCGAATGGAGTGCTAGAGATTGAAGGTGGTTATCCATGGAGGAAACTTGGTGTCGAATAGCAAGCAAAGGATCAATAGCAGAAAATAAAGGCGCGGTTATTCCCTACCGCTACCTCCTGCATTTGCCTTTGAATTCTCTCCGAATCTACCCAAAGTAACTCTGGTTCCTTTTTCAACCACTAATAATAACATAATCTCAGTTAGCTTTCCCAAATAGCTTTCTCAATAGTTGTGGAGGCGATCGAGAGTGAAGGAGAAGAAGACTCGTAACCGTCGATGACGTCTCTTGTCCGTTTTCTGTTATCTCCATTAGAAGATGAATTTAGGGTTTTGAACTTTTTTACAAAGGAAATTGCAGATCTGTTGAGCTACACTTGTTTACCACAAAGCTCATCGAAAAGTCTGCTTTTTTCTTCCTTTTTTTTTTAAAATCTAGAATAGGGAGGGAGGAAACTGGTGATCGGGTTCCGATGACTGCTGACAGATCTAAATTGTTAAGGCCACGGCGCTGGGTCACTCGTTGTGATTGTATGCTACTGCTCGTCGTTTGATCTAGCGGGATCCGCATCCGCGTATCCTTGTCTTTCAAAGATTAAACGGCTAAAAGTCCATTTAAGGTGAATAATGGGATGAGCAAAATTATAAATAAGATTTTATAAAATATTTAAGAAACATATATATATATATATATATATATATATATATATATAGCGTGCTCATTTTATATTTGGATATTTCATGAAGTAGAGATAATTTTTATTCCATAAAATATAATTGACAAATATATCTTACTTATTTTTGGAGCTTTTTGTTAAGTGGGAGATTGATGCTCAAGTGACTCTTAACTTTTAAATTCACTTTGAAAGAGGTTATATATTTTGATTTAAATATTTAACAAATGAAAAAAAAATATTTTATAGGTAAAGGAGGAAAATAATGTGTTGCAATGATGGGATAATGATGGTGATGACAATAACAGAGTGATGATATAATGTTTGTGGGATTGTAGAGGCAGTAAAAGTGGTGTTGAAGTTACAAGTCAATTGTGGTCATTCAAATAATTGAATAATATTATTATTGATTATTGTTGTTGTAAACCATTTTTTGTACTGTGACCTAAAGAAGAAATAATATTTATTTTCCAAACCTAAAAACTGATTTTTGAGGTAAAAGGAATTAAAAAAAAATAAGTTGCCAAATCAAAAATTAAGATTTCTTTCAAGATTAGCTAAAACAATCATTTTTAGGTCAAAACCATGTTTGCTGGGTCAAAATTGATCAAAATCAATATGTCAGGGTCAAAACCAATTTTTACAGTTGTCATGACGTGTACGACCTCAAATGGCAGAGTTGTCTCTTGGAAACCAGTGGTGTTTGGATTTAATCATAAAGTTATGATTATAGAGTTTATGAGTCATCACCTAATAATATGGTCACTAGAAAACCTAATAGTCTGCAAGAGTTTGAGTAAGAGGATTAGTTGTGCAAGGAAATGACACACCATCCTTAATGCACCAATGATGCGAACCTCGTGATCACGTGGTCATGCAACCCACAATCAAGATTGAGATCTAATCCTGGAAATCTGAAATAAGTCTGATAGAGGTGTGACAATGGAAACCTACCCCAAGGCACCAACACTATTGGATTGAGTAAAATGACGCCACGAAGCCAGTTAATCTTTGATAAGTCAGATTCAGTTCGTTCAAGAACTGAAGAATGCAAGAATTACTCTCACACGTTAAAACTGAAGTAATTATCCTCAAAGTTGCTGAAATTTTGGCTTACATGAGTTTAAGTATGATAAACCAAGAAGATGAAATAGAGTGCCTATCAAGAATCCAAGATATGGGGGTTAAGCAAGGATCAGTTTACATGGGACATTAGCGTATGACCTGGAGATTATGACTTAAGATTTGCATTAGTTGTTATTGCTGTTATTTTACCTAGGAATCGGTCAATAAGTTAGAAAGAATAATTCCATTAGTGATGGCTATTTTATTGTCAACTAGCCACTCCACTCCCTTTTAATTAGGAAAGTAGTTGAGTCTTTTTTTTGTATTTAAACTCTATTTCCAGTAAGCAAGGAATAAGAAAAGAATTACAAGGTTTATTCTCACCTCAAGCAGAGTATATTTTACACTTTTCTTTAAATAGCTTTGATTGGGACCTATCATTGGTATCAGAGCCTTTACATTATGACTACCAATAAAGAAAGAATCGAGAATTTAGAAGCGGCTCTTGGGGGACTTCAAGCTGATTTCAGCAGAATGGAGATGGGTGTTACCGATAAACTACAACAGCTAGAGATTGCTCTTAGCAAGATATCTGAAGTTTTTCTTACAAGGCAAGAACCGTCCTCTAGCAATGTCAACGAACATAACGGACAATCCTTCGGTGCGCGTTCTCGTGAAAACATAGAAGGGGGTCGCTCAATGTTTTTCTTTAAATTGGCTAAGCTCGAATTTCCCAAGTATTTTGGTAATGACCCAACTGAATGGTTCACGCGTGTCAACCAATTCTTCGAATACCAGGGCACTTTGGAAACACAAAAGGTGTCTTTGGCTTCCTTTCATTTGGAAGGAGAAGTAAATCAATGGTCGCAGTGGTTACGTAAGGCTTATCATGAGGAAAGAAAAGAGGTGTCGTGGGATATTTTTGTGGAAGAATTATGGTCTCGTTTTAGTCCTACGGATTGTGAAGATTTTGACGAGTCTTTATAAAAAATAAGACAAACAAGATCTTTAAGTGAATAGAGTGCAAGGGTGGACTCCAAAGGCATTAGTGGGCACCTTTATGGGGAGGTCTTAAACCTGAAATTGCAGATAGAATTCGGATGTTTAAGATAAAATCCTTGAAGGAAGCCATCAGTTTGGCGAGGATGCGAGATGAGCAGCTGAACCGTCAAGAGCAGACTCATCGTCCATTCAATAGGACCACTAACGTCTCTAATCGTCCATTCAGTAAAACCATTGATGTCTCTTCATCATAAAAAAATGAAGTCTGCATCACCAATGAAAAGACTAACTTGGTCTGAGATGCAAAGCTGGCGTGCTCAAGGCCTTTGCTTTAACTGTGATGAGAGGTTTGTATTAGGGCACAAATGCAAAGGACCGCAGTTGTTGTTGCTAGAAGGCAGTTATGAGGAAGAAGATATAGATAACGAGGGAGCTCAAACCATCTTTTAAGGAGAGCCTGAAATTTCACTCTATGCTCTCACAGGGTAGTCAATAGCCATAACCATGCGTGTCTCGGCCAAAGGACTTCATGAACTAATTGTTCTTATTGATAGTGGATCAACCTATAATTTCATCAATGACAGGATAGCTGAAGTATTGCAATTGCCAGTGGTGCCAACTGAACCCTTTAATGTGAAAGTGGCTAATGGTGATCCTCTAAAGTGCCAAGGGAGATTTGAGAATGTTCAAGTCTTATTGCAAGGTATCCCATTTACCTTAACTCTTTATTCATTACCACTGATTGGGTTGGATATGGTGTTGGGAGTTCATTGGCTTGAACAATTGGGTACGGTGGTTTGTGATTGGAAAGAATGACAATGGCATTTTTGTGGAAGAACCAGCATCATCAATTAGAAGGAATTGACAACCAACCAATTCAGCTGATAAAATTTAAAGCAATTTCAAAAGAGATGAAACATGGCAATTCAATATTTGCTGTTTGTCTACAAGCGGCCAGGGAAGATATGCCTCAAAGCACTCAACCAGACATGCAGCAATTGTTACAAGAATTTGAGGACATCTATCAGGAACCAAAGCAGCTTCCACCACAAAGGGAAATAGCTTACCACATCAATCTTAAAGAGGGGACTAAGCCAATTGATGTCCGGCCATACAGGTATGCCTACTTTCAAAAAGCTGAAATGGAAAAACAAGTTCATGACATGTTAAAATTAGGGCTAATAAGGTCTACCACAAGTCCATTCTCTTATCCTGTTTTGTTAGTTAAAAAAAAAGATGGAAGTTGGCGTTTCTGTACCGACTATAAAGCCCTTAATGTTGTCACCATCAAGGATAGATTTCCTATTCCTACCGTGGATGATATGCTTGATGAACTATATGGGGCATCTTTCTTTACTAAACTTGATTTAAGATCCGGTTATCACCATGTACGGGTAGATCCATTAGACATTCACAAAACTGCCTTTCGTACATATAATGGTCATTATGAATATTTATTTATGTTGTTTGGCTTATGTAATGCCCCTTTAACAGTTCAGGCTGTTATGAATTCCATATTTCGCCCATATCTTCGCAAATTTGTGTTAGTGTTTTTTGATGATATTTTAATCTATAGCCCCAATTGGATCATGCATCTTAAACATGTTAAAAAAGCTTTTGAAATATTACGGCATCATAAATTGTTCCTCAAGCTTAGCAAATGTGTATTTGGCCAACATGAAGTTGAATACTTGGGTCACATTGTAACTTCCCAAGGTGTCAAGGCTGACTAAGGGAAAATTCAGACTATGCTTAATTGGCCTCGACCCACTACCGTTTCTGACTTGCCTTACAGGTTATTACAGAAAGTTTGTCCGCAATTATGGAATCATAGTTCAGCCACTCACCAACCTTTTTAAAAAGGGACTCTTTAGATGGACAGATGAAGCAGATGCGACATTCAATGCTTTAAAGCAAGCAATGACTTCTACTCCTACACTTGCTATGCCTAATTTTCATGAACCATTTGTCATTGAATCTGATGCTTCAGGTGCTGGCATTGGGGCAGTGTTAACTCAGCAAGGGAGACCCATCGCATTCATGAGCCAAGCATTGGGGATCACTAAGCAATCATGGTCTACCTATGCTAAAGAAATGTTTGCCATTATTCAAGATATTCGCACTTGGCGTCCTTACTTGTTTGGCAGAAAATTCTATATCCACACTGACCACTGCAGCCTTAAGTATTTGATGGAGCAGCGCATAGTGACACCAGAACAACAGAAGTGGGTGTCCAAATTATTGAGGTACGATTATGAGATAATTTACAAACCGGGAAGGGAGAATTCCGTTACTGATGCTTTATCAAGGGTAATCGGCAACCCTAGCCTCAATACTCTTTTTGTTCCTCAAACATCTTTGATGCAGGCACTCAAGGATGAAGCCAACCAGCATCCATACATGGTCCGAATTGGCAAGCTTGTAATTGAACATCCGGGAGCTCCCTATAAATGGCCGAATGGTTAGGTATGTTACAACAACCGTGTAATCATTCCTCCTAATTCCTCTCTTGTCCAACAACTATTACAGGAATTCCATGATTCACCATATGGAGGCCATTCTGGGGTATTAAGAACATACAAGCGATTGGCACAACAATTCTATTGGCCATCAATGCATAAGGTGATTCAACAATATGTAGCCTCTTGCACTATTTGCCAAAAGAATAAAGCCGACACTTTATCACCATTGCCCATTCCTTGTCAAGTATGGGATGACATCACCATGGATTTTATTAAAGGGTTACCGCCATCTAACTGTAAAAGCACTATTTTTGTGGTCGTAGACCGCTTAAGTAAATCAGCTCATTTTTTGGCTTTATCGCATCCTTACACGGCAAAAATGGTAGCTGAAAAATTTGTGGAAGGAGTTGTCAAACTTCATGGCATGCCAAAGTCAATTATTAGTGATAGAGATCCTATTTTCATAAGTCATTTTTGGCGTGAATTCTTCAAAATGTCAGGTACAACGCTGCACATGAGCTCCGCCTATCATCCCCAAACCGACGGTCAATCTGAGGTGGTTAACAAGTGTGTTGAGCAATATCTTTGATGTTTTGTTTCTCAACAACCTCGCAAATGGAATTCTTTTCTTTCTTGGGCAGAATTTTGGTACAACACTACATACCACTCGTCTATTGGGATGACAGCTTTTCAAGCTATCTATGGGAGACCACCACCGAGTATTCCGAATTATCAAGTTGGAGCATCTTCTGTGAATGAGGTGGACCAAACAATCATATCTCGCAATACCATTTTACAACAGCTCAAAATAAATTTACATGCAGCAGTTAATCGAATGAAACAAGTGGCTGATTCAAAAGGAAGGGACGTGGACTTTCAAGTGGGGGATTTGGTCTTCCTTAAACTCCATCCTTATCGCCAGCAATCTATGTTTAGGAGACCATATCAGAAGTTGGCTAGTCATTTTTATGGTCCGTACAAAATTGAAGAAAAGGTGGGAAAGGTAGCTTACAAACTCCAATTACCTGCAGGTGCTCGACTTCACCCTGTTTTTCATGTTTCACTGCTTAAGAGGCAAGTAGGGGAGTCCAATACCTCTAGCATTGACCTGCCGCCCATAAATGATGATGGTGAGATTGTTATGGAACGTGAAGCTATTTTAGATACTAGATGGGTGAGGAAAGGGTCTAGTTTTGTTGAAGAAAGCCTTCTTCAGTGGAAAAAACTTCCAAAAGAAGATGCAACTTGGGAAAGTACACAGGAACGGCGAGATAAGTATATAAACTTGAACATTGAGGACAAGGTTCTACTTAAAGATGGGAGCAATGATAAACCAAGAAGATCAAATAGAGTGCCTATCAAAAATCCAAGATATGGGGGTTAAACAAGGATCAGTTTGCATGGGACATCAGCGTGTGACCTGGAGATTATGACTTAAGATTTGCATTAGTTGTTATTGCTGTTATTTTGCCTAGGAATCGGTCAATAAGTTAGAAAGAATAATTCCATTAGTAATGGCTATTTTATTGTCAACTAGCCGTTCCACTCCCTTTTAATTAGGGAAGTAGTTGAGTCTTTTTTTGTATTTAAACTTTGTTTCCAGTAAGCAAGGAATAAGAAAAGAATTACAAGGTTTATTCTCACCTCAAGCAGAGTATATTTTACACTTTTCTTTAAATAGCTTTAATTGGGACCTATCAAAATAGTTCTTGAAAAATTAACCCTAATGGACCCCTTATGTGGACTTATATGAGCTCCACTCAAAACTGACCCAAAACTCTAAACTAAAAAGCTCATAACTTATTCCAAACAAGTCTTAGATCCTAACTGAAAACAAAGTATTCATTAAGCCCAAACATAAAAGAAAATAATAAAAATGACTAACTCGTCATTAAATACCACCGACCCTTCTTTCCTTATGTAGCTAGGATTAATAAGGAATCCTTATAAGAAAAGGATTCTGAAACATTAATGAATCCTTGCCACACTTGGAAATTATATTGCAGCTTATTAAAGATCCTTGTGGAACTAGGAAATTCCTAAAACAAGCTCCCACATCCTTGTAAGAAAAGGATCTTTGCCAAATAAGAAGTCCACAAGTCAAAAGGAAGTAAATAACAGAATTCGTATAGCCTGTTCGGACCTATATTGCAAGTCCTTTCTGAATGTGGATTCTCCTAATAATGTACCCCAACATAGACAAACAACTCTGGAATCTTCTGGTAATGTTTCAGCTCGATCCAACGATTGGATTTGAAGTTATGCTTAATAGCGTAAAATTGAATGGTATAAAATTTTACGTCAAAATCCGAATCTGACCTTGCTTGGTTCGTATCACAAGGCTGAACCATATCAACCAAACTTAGGGTAAGTTGCATTTTTTTTACAATATTTTACTCACACATCCTAGAATTACATGTTTACAAACCATATAAATTTAAAATTTAGCAATTATTTAAAAACACAAACACACACAAAATTCAAAAACTTGTGAAATGGTCCTTTCAAAGGTTGGAAATAGGTTGGAGAGATTGCTGGGAACTCAAAAGGCATACTGGAATTTTGGGACTACTGAAACAGTGGCCGCAGGTTTCCACCACACGCAGCCATCACTGGTAGAGACAAAAATAGGTGGATCTGAGCGATATTTCCTCCTTTTTCTTCCTGTGTTTTTGGTGAATATCATTGTCACCTGTAAAAGGAATAAAACGTAAGAAACAATTGATTTTTTTTCTCTTTATGGGTCTCTTTCATAGTTTTTTTTTAAAAAACTTTTTGGTTGTTTCAACAACCAATAATAGAAAAAAGGTGCAATGGAATGAGATGGTGCTGAGAGAAGTAAGGAAGTTGTCGTGGATGGTGGAGATAGTTAATGGTGGTTATTGTTTTGGTCAGTTAAGAGAGGAGAGACCGTGAGCTATGCTGTGAGTCTAGTGAAAGGAGGCGACGTTGATGTCGTTGTTGCCTCATGGGTGATGAGAGGCTGACGATGCTGCCACAAGGAAAAGAGAAGTAAGAGGAAGTTGTTGTGTTGTCTTAGTTACTGTTTTGCTGATGGTGAAGCTATTGAGGAGTGGCTAATGATAGTTAGAGATCGTGAGGAGAGAAAGGTTATCTTGTATGTTTTGTTTTGATTTTATGGTTTCAAGTGTTTTTAGGTAACTAAAGTGATGAAAAAGGGAGAGATGGAGGTCCTGGTTATGGTCAAAAAAGGAAGGTGTTAGTGGCTCTGCTACTTTGGGAGAGGAAAGGGTTTGGCTTAATCTGAAATGGCCCATCTCCTTATGGCTGTAGCTTTGATTTTCTATGGGCCGAAAATCTCTCCTTGCGCATATACACCCAAAACCCAATTGCGAGGCTGAAAGACAACATGATTGCGCCCCCTTATGGGCTTTGGTCCCATACACACGGTTTCTCTTTTCAATCTATTGCCGCACAAGATTACGTGTGGCAAAACCAGATTTGAGGAGAGAGAGAGAAAAGAGAGAAAGAGAGAGAGTGTGGTGCTGCGGAGCTACATCTACTCCGTCCACCGTTGGATTGTTCTCATTTCTGACTATTTGTTCCTTCCAACCTTCTCTCAACATTGACTGAACGGATCTGTTATCCAATCAACAAGTAAGAGATATTGATCTCGCAATATTTCTACTATTCTGCATTTTCAGTTTTGGAACTATGGAGAAGTGGTGAAGTTGCAGCATAGTGAATGGATTTTCTTCATCATTTCTCTTATGGCTGTTATAGACATGAAGGCCTTTGCCATATGTGAAGATTAAATCATAGTTCTTTGGAAAAAGTTTCATTTTTCTTGCTAGTTTCAGAGTGGTTTGTTGTAGCTTGATCTCCTTTGTTCACCGTTGGATCGTACCATTTTTGAGTATGTTGTTCTTCGGAACCTACTCTACATCTTGACCGAACGGATCATTGTTACAATCAGTGTGCTGGGAGATAATGGCCTCGTAATTCTGTAATTCTCTTCGTCCTTCATGAACTAATCTGCATCTTGTTGTTTATAAGATTAGTTGCTGTTATTTCTGAGCTTAGGTTGCTTCTTGGACTCAGTTTATCTTCTTAAAATTTTGTTCTCTCTAGTATTTCTATGCTACCATAATGTCTCTATGTTCTTCTGTGGAAAATGTTCCAATGGTTAGCTCTAACATTGAACAACACAATCAAGTTAAGTCTGGACATACATTAAGATTAGAACTGCAAGATATGTTGAATAGCCATGGGATGAGGATTTCTCAGTTTCAAGCTGATTCTGATGTTAGCATAGAGAAACACTCTATTGTCCAAGCTTCTAATGTTTTTCCAGAAATGAACCATGTGTTGGGTTCTAAAGTTGATGAGGTGAAGGTAGGGTCTCATCAACAAGAACAACTAAAACTTAGACCCAAATTGGATTTTTTAAATGCTTTGAAGGGTTCTGATGTTGATGACAATGAGGGTAGCAAGACCCTTGGCATTAGTTCAGTCCGTAATCTGCACTTTGCTCCCCCTACTATGACTAATGGTCGTGTGACAGTAGCTCCTCCACTTGATGTGTTTGAAGATGGCTGTGAATTTTGGAAATCCACCCTAGTTGGTCATTTTGTGGGGCAGAAATTATCATATCCCGTGGTTAATTCTATTGCAAAAAGAATATGGGGCTCTTAGCATTAGTTCAGTCCGTAATCTGCACTTTGCTCCCCCTACTATGATTGATGGTCATGTGACAGTAACTCCTACACTTGATGTGTCTAAAGATGGCTGTGAATTTTGGAAATCCACCCTAGTTGGTCATTTTGTGGGGCAGAAATTACCGTATCCCGTGGTTAATTCTATTGCCAAAAGAATACGGGGCTCCTACGGTCTATTAGAAGTTTTGTCTTTGGATAATGGTTTCTTCATCTTCACTTTTGATTTTGTCGATCATGCCACTAATGTGCTGGAAAGAGCCCCGTGGCACATGGCAAACATGCCTTTGGTGCTTAAACGTTGGCAACCGAACATGCAATTTTTGAAAGATGATTTGGCCAGAGTTCCGGTATGGGTTAGGCTGTATAATGTCCCTCTCGAGTATTGGACTATTAAAAGGCTTAGTTACGCAAGAGTTTGCGTTGAGATAGATGCTTCGAAGACGTTGGTTAAGGAATATGATCTTCATTGTCCAAATGGGTTATTCATAACAATTTCAGCTGAGTACGAATGGATACCGTCGAAGTGCAGTAATTGCAATGTCTTTGGTCACACCACAGCGCTATGTGCTACTAATAACATTGATAATCTCAAAGTGGTGGCAAAGGATAAGAGGAATCTAGGAGCTATGAACTCTAAATCTGTGGTAACAAGCAGAATCAGTTTCAGTGGCAGGTAGTTGGTAAACGAAAAAAGGGTTCTATGAGTGGGGAGAATGCTCCCTTGGCATCTAAAGTGGGTAATTGTAATGAGAATGGTTGTTCAACATCTGGTATACATATGTCTGATTGTAATATGAATGATCATGCGACATCAGATGTGCGCAATGCTGCTTGTCATGAAAATGAAAATCCTTCCTCTCCTCTTGTCTTGAAAAGTTTACGAGAAGACATGAAACAGGAGCAAGGGGCTGCAAGTACTGCTTTAGATCAAGATATGGACGCAATGGGAGGTGATACAGATGGGGAACGAACCAATGCTATATTAGCTACCAATATCAGAGGTTTGTACTCCTCTCTATTTTCCTATGATTATTGGATGTTGGAATATTAGAGGTTTGAATGATCCTATAAAGCATTCAGAATTGCGTCGGCTCATCCACCAAAAGAGGATAGCTCTTTTTGGTCTGGTTGAAACTCGAGTTAAAGACAAGAATAAAGATCATGTTTCTCAACTTCTTCTGTGTTCTTGGTCCTTCTTGTATAATTGATGTTGGAATATTAGAGGTTTGAATGATCCTATAAAGCATTCAGAATTGCGTCGGCTCATCCACCAAAAGAGGATAGCTCTTTTTGGTCTGGTTGAAACTCGAGTTAAAGACAAGAATAAAGATCATGTTTCTCAACTTCTTCTGTGTTCTTGGTCCTTCTTGTATAATTATGATTTCTCTTGTTGTGGTCGTATTTGGGTTTGTTGAAATGCTGATACGGTGAAGGTGGATGTTTTCGGAATGTCAAACCAGGCTATTCATGTTTCTGTCACTATATTAGCAACCAATATCAGTTTCAATACTTCAATTATTTATGGAGACAATAATGCTTCCTTACGTAAGGCATTATGGTCTGATATAGTGAGTCGTAGTGATGGATGGGAGTCAACCCCGTGGATTCTTATGGGTGACTTTAATGCTATCCGCAACCAGTCGGACAGGTTAGGAGGGTCTACTACGTGGGCTGGTACTATGGACAGATTGGATACATGTATTCGAGAAGCGAAAGTAGATGATCTTCGGTATTCAGGTATGGATACAATGGCTTAGCTTGGGGGATCAGAATACTAGCTACTTTCACAAATCAGTAAATGGAAGACAGAATAGAAATAAGCTTCTATCACTTACAAGAAGGATGAAGAGGTTGTCGAAGGACACGAGGTAGTCACATCAGAAGTAATTGCATACTTCCATCGTGTGTTAGGAGTGGATCAGATGCCTAGGGTTCTGAACGAGGAAGTGATGGAATCAACAATTAACTTGAAACTGTCTTCAACGCAACAGCATGTACTCACACAAGATGTAACAAGGGAGGAGATTAAACATGCTATGTTTAGTTTAAAGAACAACAAAGCCCCTGGTCCGGATGGCTTAACGTAGGTTTCTTCAAAAGAATGTGGCACATAGTTGAGGAAGATGTAATCAACGCTGTTAGATCCTTCTTTCAGAATTGTAGAATGCTTAAAGAAATGAATGCTACATCCATTGCCCTTATTTCTAAAGTTGCTAATCCTATAAGGTTGACAGATTTTCATCCTATATCTTGCTGCAATACAGTGTACAAATGCATCGCTAAGATTCTAACTGGGAGAATCAAAGGTGTTTTGCCATCCTTAGTTGGTCCATATCAGACTGCTTTTATCTCAGGACGGAGAATCAGTGATAACATTCTTTTATCTCAGGAACTAATGAAAGGCTATCATAAATCTACGGGACCTGCTCGTTGTGCTATGAAGGTAAATCTGATGAAGGCTTATGACTCTATCTGGTGGGATTTCGTTGATGCCATGTTAATAAAAATGGGATTTCCTCGAACAGTAACTGATTGGATCATGATCTATGTTACATCATGTCAATTCTCTATCAACATCAATGGTGAGCTTGCAAGTTACTTTCAAGGGGGGAGAGGGCTGAGACAAGGTGACCCACTATCTCCATATTTGTTTGTTCTATGTATGGAAATCCTTTTGGGGCTGCTCCGCAAGATGAGTGCCGATCAAAACTTTCAGTTCCACTGGAGATGCAAGAAGGACAAAATTTCTCATCTTTGTTTTGTAGACGACTTGATGATTTTTAGCAAAGGGGATGTAAACTCAATTCATATGATCAAAACTGTACTCACTGAGTTTCAAGATCCATCAGGTCTGTATCCAAATCCAAACAAAAGTGACATCTTCTTGAATGGTCTGTTAGATGTTGAGAAAGAACAGATTATTCATATTCTTGGGTTTAGAAAGGGGGAGTTTCCTATGAAATATTTGGGATATCTCTTATCTCATCCAGACTGAAGGCTGTCTATTGTAAGGGCCTCGTGGATCGACTCACCTCTAAAGTTCAACACTGGACTTGTAGAACTCTCTCGTATGCAGGATGAGTACAACTTATTAATTCAGTTTTATTTTCCATCCAGGTCTATTGGGCATCTCTTTTCCTCTTACCTGGGCAAGTAATAAAAAGTGTTGAGCAAATTATGAGATCCTTTCTTTGGTTAGGTTCAGATATCAGAACTACTAGGGCTAAAGTGGCTTGGGAACAGGTATGTCTTTCAAAAAAGGAGGGGGGGCTAGGAATAAAAAGGATAACAGAATGGAACAAGATTGCTTTGTTGAAACACACATGGAACCTGTGCAATGACTCAGATGGCTCAATCTAGTCTACTTGGATTAGATCCAATCTGTTGCGAGGTAGGAATTTCTAGACAATCAAGGCGCCGGAGAATTGCTCTTGGGCTTGCGGGAAAGATCCTAAAGCTCAGATCATTAGAGCATGGCCAAAGATGCAGTACATCATAGGAGATGGCATGACAACCTCTCTATGGTTTGACAATTGGCATCCTCACAGCCCCCTGGCGAATTCTTACGGTGAAAGATTCATCTACGATTCAGGTATGAGAAATAACGCGAGGGTAAATGTGCTGATTAGTAACTCAGAATGGAGAGTCCTTACCACTCAATCTATTGGCTGGCACCCCATTATAGAAGCTATTCCTTCCAATCCTAAGATGGGGCAGAAGGATGAGATTGTGTGGTTGGATTCACCAAATCATAGATTCTCGGTCAAAGTAGCTTGGGAGCAACTAAGATTTCATAATCAGGTTGTTGAATGGCATGACATTGTGTGGTTCAAGAATGTTGTTCCAAGACATTCCTTTCTTCTATGGGTGGTTATCCAACAAAAGCTCACAACATAGGATAGACTTCATCGGTTTGGTATACATCGTCCCAATCAATGCTCACTCTATCACCGCAAAAATGAAGATCATAACCACCTGTTCTTTGAATGCTCCTATACTAAAGCGATATGGTGGCATGTTTGTGACACATGCGACATTCCAAAAATGACGAAAGGGTGGGAGGAATGGATTCGATGGGCAACTATTACGTGGCATGGTAAAATTTTCATCAATTTTTCTCGTAAATTGGGTTTCGCGGCTACAGTGTATTATATCTGGCAAGAACGGAATGCAAGGATATTTGCAGGAAATGTCTAGAACTCCAAATTTGGTCTTGGATCAAATAGAATGTATCATTCGTGAAAAGCTTGATTTGATGAGGAACGCTCTCCCAACAGATGAAAACATAAGGATCTAAAGCGCTTGGAGGGTCAATAATATAGACTCTTAAATTGATATTTAGCTGGTTGTATTGGTATCCCTAACAAGTCTATTTAAGTCGAAGTGTTCTGCTTTGTGGCTTCCTGTAGCCATTTGCTGTTTTATGTTTTCGTGCACATTGTAAATCTGGGGTATGCCCCTTATATTCTTTGTATATTCTTCTTTTAATATATCTGTCAACTTACCAAAAAAATAACTTGATCCAAACAAGACTTGGATTCTAGATGAAAATAAAATATGAATTAAGAGCAAACATGAAAGAAAATAATAAAAATAATTAATATGTCATTAAATACCACCAACCCTTCTTTCTTGTAAGAAAATGATTCTAGAATATTAATTAATACATGTTCTAACCTATATTACAAGTCCTTCTCGAACTTTGATTCACTTGAAACTTTACCCCAACATAAACCAATACCTTTGGAATCTTCAAGTCAAGTTTCAGCTCGCTTCAATGGTTGAATTTGGAGTTATGCTTAAAAGCATAAAACAGGATAAAAAAATTTTTACGACAAAATCCGAATCTAACCTTACTTGGATCGTATCAATTGGTTTGCTTAATAGCCTAAGTGGGTTAAATACATGTTTTGGTCTAGCATTATTATTTTAACCATTCAATTTTCTCGAACTGTTATGATTGGTTGTACTTATAGAAGGTCCAAATTATCAAGTATAAATGATTTTTAGGGTCAAACAACTCAGAATAATTATCGCAATGACCCAAAAGGAGTGGGGATGTTAATGAGTATTAGTGGGCGAGTTTCTATTATATGCATATTTTATTTATTGCCCAATAAATAAGAAATTTATGTATTTATACTTTATCAATCAATTTTTAAGTATTTATACTAGTATCTATTAACTAAAATTATTTATTATTTAATTTAAAATAAAATAATAATATCTATATACTTGAGATATGTGTAATAATAATATACTAGTTAGGTGCTTATGCGATGCTGCGAGTAACCTTTTCCATGAGTAAAGTGAGGTTTTGCAAATGAACCATAAGGGGAAAGAAATATATGAAATGCAAGTGAAATGTTTGGTGCATGGAAAATGCTTTGATTGTTATACTAGAATTTACATGAAAGATGGTTTATTTTGAGTTGAGACAGTGTTATTAGCAAACAACTTTTTAGGAAATAGATTGTTGCATAAGAATTTACATGGAAGAGAGAGTTTCAATTTTGACAGTGTCATTCATAATAAGCAAACATTTTTTTAGGCAACAAAAAACAAATGGTCAAGTACTAAGCAACTCTACTTGGAGGACTCATCTGTTAATGATTGGAGATGAAAATATTGATGTTGTGGAGCTTCCAACCATGTGGAAAGCAATGCAAAAAAGGTTCTTGAGTCCTGGGAAAAAATGGTGGGAGCAGTTCATAGGTTGCAGTTAGATGGAGATTTTAGCAATTAAGTCAAGTACTCAGGAGAAGATTGAAGCGGCTTGAATAAGATGGTAGATAAAAGCAGTATGTTACAAAGAGAGTAAAGGTGAACCAAATCGATAAAAAAAAGTGTGATTAGCTTTAGTTGCATATCGAACACAGAAGTAGAAGAAAAAAAAAAGTAGATTTTGATTGTTTGAAGATCATTATTAGAGTTTGTTCCAGGCAATAGGACTGCGTAGTATTTTCTACATATCATCCTCCTTGACCCTTTACATATTTTAATATGTAGAAGGTCAAGGGGGATGATCTGTAAGCTGTCCAAATGGTTCGGTTTTGGAAAGGGTTCCCTGATCTGTTGAAAGTGAAACGTTATTTGTAGGAATGACAATTGAAATGGGAAGGGATCCACAGAAGCAGGTGTGCTGCTGCATTATTGTTGTTGTTGTTCTTGTTTGCAATAATCATCCACAAAGAAGATCTCAAAAGCAAAGACACTAAAATGTTTGAAAATCAGTTGCCAAAGTCCAATTCATTCAACAAATGGTGCATGATTCTTATTGTGCAAAGCAAAAGACAAAAGTTTATGGGCATCGGAGAAGAATGTTATGTTGTGAATGACAATAGACAAAGCAAGTGGAAAAGCATTGCATTATGAAGGTTAGACATAAAGACAAAAGTTTATGGGCATCGGAGAAGAATGTTATTGCCAATAGTGCATGATTCTTGTTGCGCAAGTGCAAAATAAATTCAATATGCATGAATAGTAGTGGCATAAGCTATAAAAATAACATCGAACATTCATTTTCTTTGGTAAGGGAAGCATAGGTGATACGATCCAAGTAAGGTTAGATTCGGATTGTGGCATAAAATTTTTTACCTATCAATTTTATATTGTTGAGCAAAACTTCAAATTAAATTGTTGGATTGAGCTGAAACTTTACTAGAATATTCTAAAGGTATTTTTCTATGTTAGTGTAAACATTCAGGTGAATTAGAGTTTGAGACGGACTTGAGATATATGACAAAATAGGCATACGAGTCTTGTTATTTACTGACTTCTTTTTTACTTATGATGGCAAGAATCATTTTCCTACGAGGATGTGGCAGCTTGTTTTAGAAATTTCCTAATTCTAGAAGGATGTTTGGATGCAACATAATTTCCAAGTGTGGCAAGAATTCATTAGTGTTCCAAAATCCTTTTTTTACAAGAATTTTTTATTTATCTTAGCTACACATGGAAAGAAGGGTTGGTGGTATTTAATGACATATTGGTTCTAGGATCATTGGGGCAGCATTTTTGATACGTTTCAGGTTTAGCCTTAGATTCCTTATAGTAAGCATTCGATTATGTGTTTGAGATTGGTTGTTGATATGGTTCAGTATATGGTTCAACCTTGGGGTTTTTTCATGATGGCACGTAGGGATGCATTCGGTATTTTTAGGAGAATATTTATCAACAAAGAAGAAAGTTTCCTAGTCAATAAAGGTTGCTAAGGGGCTGCCAGATTTGATTAATTAATGATTCTCCTAGTCCAGGAAGGAAACTAAATTGACATGTATAAAAGAGGCAGATTTTCTTCATTAATTGTCCAAGTAAAACAAGGAAACTAAGCATAACAAGGAAAGAAGACTTTACAATACATTCCACATTCATACCAGATTTCCTAGTCTATTTGAGACTTCTTATGGGTGGCAAATCTGATTTAAAGCATATCTAGGATATTAATTTTGGATTTTTATTATTTTCTTCTAAATCTTTGGTTTATTATTACTTATTTGGGTTAATTTTATAAGTGGGTTCAAATCAGCCCACATATGGGATTCATTAGGGTTATTTGAAACGTTATATAAGTTTTATGTATGCTGAAAAGTATAAGCCAATGAATTTATAGAATAAAATTGTGTTTTGCATGATGCAACACATTATCTTTGCTGGGAAAAAATCAAATCTGACGCAACAAGTTTTCATTGTGTCACACTTCTCAAACCTGATTCTTAGCTTTTTTGGGGAAGTATCATTTTCGTTGGAGTTTGCTTGATCATGTGATCAAGAGGTTCACATCAATTGTAGGCTTGTATTGTTTGATTTTCTTCTTCTCTTCTCACAACAACATTAGAGGATTAGCTTATGGGTTTTATTTTTATTATTTTAGTTGTAGTCAGGGCTTGTTTGAACTTAATTAATACTTTGTTTTCACCTAAGATTGAAGGCTTGTATGATTCAGGATTTGGGCTTACTAGTAAAGGTTTTGGGTCAGTTTTGTAAGATTCAGCCTGTAAGTGATTTGATCCAGGAAAAGTCAAATTCGAATTTTGATGTAAAATGTGCACCTATCCATTTTAACGACAACAGTCATAATTCTCAATCCGATCGTTGGATCGGGCTGAAATTTCACAAGGAATCTTTTGACATGTTGTCTTACCTTGGGTTAAAATTTCAAATAAATTGAAGTTCAGAAAGGCATCTAAACACGGGTCAACAGAGGCTGTATGGATTTTGTTATTTACTTCCTTTTGACTTGTGGACTTCCTATTTGACTAGGATTCTTTTCCTACAAGGATGTGGAAGCTTATTTTGGAAATCTTCTAATTCTACAAAGATCTTTAATGGGCTGCAACATAGTTTCCAAGTGTGGCAAGGATTCATAAATGTTTCAGAATCCTTTTTTTTTACTAGGATTCCTTATTCATCCTAGCTACAAAAAAAGGAAAGAAGATTTTAGAATTAATTCTACCTTCAGATTTGGTTCTCCTAGCTTATATGAGACTTCTAAAGGGTAACAAATCTGATCCTATTATATGTAAAATATTAAATTTGGATTTATTATTGTTATTACTATTTTCTTCTTAGTTTAGGGTTTATTTATATTATTTGGGTTTAATTGTAAATGGGCATCATATAAGTGGATAAGGGGTCCGTTAAGGTTTATTTTAGTTTGAAGTCACTATAAATAAGGGCATAACCAGACATATAAGGTTAGACAATTCAAATTAATAAAACTTCTTGTTTGCCGCACTTTGTGTGTGTGTGTTGGTGAGATAATCTCCCTTCAATGGTTCTCTAATGAACTGAAAAACGACTTATCGAAGAACAACTATCTTCGTGACGTCATCCTTATACTTCTCGTTCGCGAATCAATATTCATTGGGTGGGGGTTTCTGTTTCCAATAGTGTTGGTGCATAGGTACAAGTTATCTTTGTGTCACACTCCTATCAAACCTGATTTACTTGGCTTTCCGGGAATTGGTGTCTTTGAGTGTGGGTTGCGTGACCAAGTGATCACGAGGTTCACATCAGTAAGGGTATATTCATTAGGGTTAGTTTTTCAGAAGTACTTAAACTCTTGTAAACCTAAGTTTCAGTAGTCATTGATGAATAACAATTCTGAATTTTTCAGTTTTAACGTTTGAGAGAGATTAGAGTATTATTTGGTTCTTGAACGAACTGAATCTAACTTATTGAAGATTAACTGGCTTTCTGGTGTCATTCGACTTCATTCCAATAATGTTATTGTCTTAGGACAAGTTTCTATTTTGTCACATTCCAATAAGTCATTATGATATTGTTAGGTCTTAGTTTCAATTCTGGTGCTTTAAGATTACATAACAGGTAAGATTTGCATCAAGTCCCAAAACATGTTTGTCTTATATTTGTTTTGACTAAATCAATTTGTTTCTATTATATTGGGGTTATTTAGAAGTCAAATAAATGTCTTCATTAAATTTTTTTTGTTTTATTTCGCATCTTTGTTTCATCCACAATTCGTATGAATTTGCATTGCTGCTTTATTGAATTCACCTCATCTTTCTGATCCTTGTACATACTAAACATGAGTTTGAGTAGTTGGCTTATGGCTCGCAATTGGAAAGCGACGTTAGCTTTTTGTGTCGCTAATTTGTTGTTTTCAAACATTCTTTGAATCTATAAAATTTGGTTCGTAGCACAAAATACATCCTCACACCTCTCATATTTCACACAAAAATCAAGGTTTTTCACTTTAATAAGCTCACTACACCTTTTAGCTCACAACTTGTATTCACTATGCAATTCAATTATCATTTTCTGACTCAAAAATCAATAAATATACTGAAAACAAAGTAAAACAAAACTACGATTATGATTCCATAAGTAGCAGTTACGCAAAAACAATTACTTAACTCCTAAATAACCCAATTGGAAATTCGTACAAATTGTGGATGAGTTAAAGATACGAAATAAAAATAGAAAAAACAATTACTTAACTCCTATATAACCTTATTATAATAGAAACATAAAGATTTGGATGAAAACAAACAGTAAAGATGTTTTGGAACTTGACACAAATTTGACTTGTTACGTAATTTTTACGTTCCAGAACTGAAACCCAGACCAAACAATATCGGAATGATCGCAAAGTCAATATTTGGTATTCTGATATCAATTAAAGTACACTTCTCATTTTATAGGTTGTTCTCTTACGTCTAGGTAGGAACACCCCTTATATGATCAATTTGCGACAAAATGAAGCTTGAAGTAAAACCTCAAGCAAATGATATGAAAATAAGACCAATTTTAAATCATGTAATCTCACCCCCAGTAGATAAAATAGGAATTTTCAACTGATTATGAGGTGGTTTGCATATGGGTCACTAAGATACGTGTTTATCAACCTTCAAATTTCATCTAATCTTTTTCCTTTTTTCCCTTTTTTTATGCTACTGATATGATTAGAGACAGTAACAAGATGAAATATTACTTCTTCTTTTTTTTGTTTAGATGCCGGAGACACAAAGAAGAAGATGAAATACGCAAACATTGAAAAACATAAAAGGAACACTAAGAAAACAAAAATAATAGAAGGATATGACTTTGTTTTAGAGCTTAACTCTAATACCAACTGATACAAATCTCGTGATCATGCAACACAATCAAGATTTAAATATGATTTTGGAAAGCTGAAATAGATCTGATAGGAGTTTGACACAATGAAAACTAATCCCAAGACACCAACACTATTGGAATGAAGTTGAAGGATACCGCCAAGCCAGTTATTCTTCAATAAGTCAGATTCAATTCGTTCAAGAATTGAAAATATAAGGATTACTCTCACACAAGTTATTTTTTAAAAAATTATGAACTCTTATTGATAAAAAAAAGGTCTCATCAATAGGTTTTACAGAGGTTTTAATACTTATGAAAATATAACCCTAATGGATCTACTCTAGTAGATTGATTTGACTCACTTAAAAATTGATCCAAAAACCCTAAACCAAAAGGCCTATAACCTGATCTAAACAAGCCTTGGATCCTAACTGAAAATAAAATATTAATTAAGCCCAAATAAGTCTTGGGGTGTAGCTAACAAAATAAAATAAAGCCCATGATAAATCCATGTTCTGCCGTGAGAAGAAAGGAAGGAAAGCAATTATTGTAGAACTGATTCAAGACTTATTTATAGCCTTTCATACAGCTCATTAATCCTAGAAAAAAAAGGAAAAGGTGAATATATTTAACTTGTTTGCATGGATTTTTTTTCTCATTGACAATAGCAGGAATAAAGGGCTGACACAAAATGTGAATAGATATATAATATAAGGGTCCGTTATTGATTTCTAAAGAACCTACATCAGGGTAATGTAAAGTGGTGAGAATGTTACATTACATCCTTACAAACTGACCAATCCATGTTTTCCTTACTTTAGTTCCTTTTTGTTTATGCAAATATATTATGAGTTTTCTTATTAATTAAAGCTAGCATCACATCAATTGCTTCTCTGATAAACAAAGCTTGTTAACTCAAACAAAGGCAAGTGTAGAAAAGTTGATTTTGCATCTAATCTGATTTTGAGTAAAAGGAGGGGAGGTACAGATAATTTGGAGGATGTCATGGAGCGGTGAGGACTGCTGCTGTTGTGAAGAAGATGCTGGATCAGCGCAAGGTGGGCTAAGGATTGCTGGTGTTGCTGGGCTCGGTGAAGGAGGAGTGGTACAGATTGATGCAGCTGGTGGTTCACTTATTGAAGTTGTTGGATCAGTGCAAGCCTGGTCAAGGATTGCTGGAGATGATGGGGTTAGTGGAGGAGCGCTGGAGTTCCAAGCTTGTCGAAGTTGCTGTGAGAGGTTTTTCTGCATCGATGTGGTTGCTATCGACTAGGCCCTCTTCTGAGTCATCATCAAATACGTTTGTGACGATGGTATCACATCTATTCATGACTTATCTGAAGGCTCCAAAATGCAGTTGGAAAATGAAAGGCTTGTTAAGCTTTTCAGTCATTGAAGGTGCAAGAATGGATGCATTAATATAGCCCTTGTCGTAGGCGAAGTGGTATGCCGACAACCCTAAGAAATTTTCAGCGATTTTCCTAACTGTATGAAAGTTTGTGACATCTTCTCTATCAGTGACAATGCAATCGAACCTGAACTTGAAAAAAAAAATGAATTGCAACTTAATAAGTGGAAAGATGATGGTTAATTCGCATTTTATGTTTCCTAAAGTCAAGCCTTTGCCCAAAAAAGTTATCAACGGTAAACGATAAAAAGGATGCAATTTGAGAGATTAAATTACACTTGATTAGCCATGATTCATGTTATGTTGCAACCAGGTCTATTTCCTATCATGTACATAAGGTTTTTATAGTTAGATAACGTCATTAGTGAGACCATTTCTAGAATCTTGCCTTCAACTTCTATTAATGAATATATATATATATATATATATATATATATATAAAGTAATTTGAGCTAAAACATGCAGAAAATCTTCAGGAACATGCTTAATGTTTGATAATGCATGATTTTCTAGGGTTTGGTCTTTTGTCTGTGGTTCAGAATCATATTAGTTTTCTAATTTTGAGAGAAGGTGTTGTAAAATAATAATCTTTTTGTTGGAGTTGTTTGAGGTTTTGTAATTCAGTCTTAATGGTTTTGATTTTAGATTGTAGATTTGGGATAGTAACAATAGGTTTGGGTTTCTTCCTTTTATTGAGAATTTTGGTAAAGTCATAGGTGTTTGTATTGGTTGATGACAATTGGGCTAGTCTTCAGACAAGCCATGGTGTTTCTAAACTATTGAAAGAACTTAGGAGTTTGTTTAGGTAGGTTTTTGTAGCTGAAGGCCATCAAGAATAAACTCTTAATCTTGGGTTAGAACATGTATTTATTTTGAAGTTGTGTGGTTTGATGTTTCTGAGTCAGAACTGGATGTTGCTAACTCATCTATTTGGAAAAGCTCTTCAGAAGGATCTGATGGGTTGGATTCAGAATCAAATGTCTCAATCAAAAGCCTTTGGATATGATGGATGACTACCTCTTCTAAATGTAGTTCATGCAATTTTGTATCGATCCAACAGAATGTATAACAAGTAATGTTTTCTGGGTCAAATCTTGGCTTGTGTTTTGATTTTAACTAGAAAGGTTTTGTGGGTATTTTAGTAGTCTTTATGTAGTAAGGCTTGGTTTTGCTATAGAAATGTTTTCTATATTTATGGGCTATTCTTTTATGAAGTGGCTTATTTGGCTTTAAAGTGGTAGGTTTGGAGCATAAACCATTACAGGTTAGATTTGGTAAGGACAAATCAAATTATTGACAAAAGCTACCTAGATCTTATCGAGTTCTTCTCATCTCCCACTTGAGGTGTTTTTGAAGTTTAAGGTCTTGACAAATCTTAAGAGCTTCTTTTTGGGTAAAACTAACAAGTTCCCCATATGTTAATTAGCCATAAGGGACTGTTTTGGAGACAGAAGTATTTTAATTTTGTTCCTAACCCTTTCTCCTAGAAGGGTTGACAATCCAATAATGAATTTTTCTTTCCAGAAAGGTGGGTTTGAATCTTCTCGGAGAATGACACGAACGAGGAAAGTGTTTTTTTTTTACTATTAGAAGTCATTGAGTTTTTTACATCTAAGATTGGAAAGACGTTTATCATTTTTAGTCTTTGAGATGGGAAGGATCTTTTACAAAATATAGAGAAATGGTTAAAATAAAAGTTGAGACTGCATTTTGGGTGGTGTTTCCATTAGAGTCAAGGATAGGTATTTGGTCTTTAGTTATCTAGATGGAATTAAGGATCTCAAGGAGTTATGTTTCAATGAGATAGTAACCCCACTATCCTTAACTGCCTAGAAAATCAAGCTATAAGGAGCTCTCAACTATAGCTTTGTCTAAGGTTCCAATTTGAGTTTTATGGGCATTAGATGTCATGGTCATTTGTTGTAAGGTGTTTAGGATATTGTATTCAAACATTCCATCTATGTTCCATTCATATAGGGAAGAGACATTGATTTTGTGTTGGTTTATAATCGCTAGTTCATTATGGGTGGCTATATCAAGAGCAATGGTTTTTTTAGAAGTAGGATTCCTCTAAATATTATTGATATCAGAAGTTTCTTCCTGAAATGCTTCTTCATCAAAGGTTTAGGTTTGATAATTTTGGATAGTGTTTATATGGCTCGTGGAGGTGTGGGGATCATTGTTGACTTGTAGGGTGTCAAGAGTAATCAGGGTCAAGGATGAAATTAGACTCGGTTTTGTGATTTGGTATGGCTTGAATATTGAGTTTTTTAGTTTCTGGTCTATGGATTTTGTAACCCTCAACAAGAGAAACAATAGTTCTTTGGATTTATTTTTCTATTTTGGTCAATTGTTTTTCTATGGTATTGAGGTTGGTATTGGTGAAGTGGTTATGCTGGATAATATGTTTTGTGTTCGTGGTGATATCATCACTTGGGTTTTTGTAAAGGGCAACATCTATAGTCTGACTATTATGTGGGATTTTGAGGTTTCTTAAAGGTAGATGTTTAGACTCGATGGAAGTCCCATTAGCAAGTTTCAAAACAGGAGTTTTACTTGTAGATGTTATGGGGTTATGGGACATGCATGTTTTGCAAATGGATATGCAATATGATGTTCAGCTATATAAAATGATTCAAACCAGTCAAAAAACAAAATTTAAACTTTATGTAATGTAATGAAATTATAAAAACATTTTTATTTTTCATGTCTTTCTTTCATGAAAGTTTTGAAAAACCAAGATCTTTTCTCAAAGTTATAGTTGCTATAAAAATCATTAACAAAATATTTTTTATTTACAACAAAATTTGCTTCAAGAACGTTCAACTCATTATGGATGTTTTCAGTTATAGATGAGAACATTCGAGAGGTTAGAGGAGAAGGTTGTCAGTGTTTGAATATAATGGTTTTGGTATGTTTGTGGTATAATCAACATTTTGCAAACTAGTGCAAGGAATATCAGAGGTCGATTTCCTAGATGGGTTTGTGTTTGTGTGGTAAGGCATATTTATAACTGATGCAATCTCAAAAATTCTTCTAAGATTTATTGTACTTGATGTAGAAGATTCGTCTGAGAATCTAGAGCTAGTTGATCATTTATGGAAGGATAGTTTAATGTTGCCATCGTTATAGGTTGTGTGTTTGAGTTCAATATTTGTTTGTGATGGATAGGCTTAGGCTGAGTGGCACCTTTGAGGATCCATTTTTCTGGTAGGGTAACATTTTTTCGTTGTATAGATTTAGATGCAACTATGTTTCATTTGAAAATGTCTGTGTGGAGAAGTAAGGTTTCATCTTTTTGGGATTGAAATTTATGTTTTCTAGAAAAAGCAAAAAAACAGGGCTTTGTAATGGATCTTAAAGATCAATGCTACAGGGATTGATCCTTCAAGCATGTTGTCATTATGAGTTTTTATTTGTAAGATCATGCTTTGTAGGATGTTTTTGTCTTTGAAGGATATAGTAAGATTTGAGTAACAATCAAAAGAAACAAGGCCATTACATAAACTGGATTCAATGAAATTGAGTAATGATTTTTAGAAATCTTAGAATCTAACATTTCTTAAAACAACTAAAATGACAATGTTTAGTCCTTTGGTAAGGGGTTTTGATACGATCCATGCAAGGTCAAATTCGGATTTTGATGTAAAATGTCCAACTATCCAGTTTTACAGCAATAGTTATATTTCTAAATCCAACCGTTGGATCGGGATGCAAATTTACATGGGATATTCTGACATGTTGTCCTACCTGGGGTTAAAATTTTAGGTCAATCAAAGTTCTAACGGTACCGCAATACTAGTCATCAGAGGCTGTATGAATTTATTATTTACTTCATTTTGACTTGTGAACTTTCTATTTGGCTAGGATTCTTTTCCTAAAAGGATGTGACAGCGTATTTTAGGAATCTCCTACTTATACAAAGATCTTTAATAGGTTGCAACATAGTTTTCAAGTGTGGTAAGAATTCATAAATGTTTCAGAATCCTTTTCGTACAAGCATTCCTTACTTATCCTAGCTACAATAAGGAATGAAAACTTCAGAATTAATTCTACCTTCAAATCAGATTTCCCAATCTATTTGGGACTTCTTAATGGTGACAAATCTGATTCTAGCACATTAAGGATAGTAATTTTTGAATTTTTATTATTTTCTTCTTAGTCTTTGGGTCAATTATTTTTATTATTTTTATTACTTATTTGGGTCAATTCTAAGTGGGCCTCATATAAGTCCACCTAAGGGGGGTCTATTAGGGTTTATTTAAGTCTAGAGTTAGTATAAATAAAGGCATAACCAGACATGAAGGTTAGACAATTCATATTAATAAAACTTCTTGTTTGCCGCACATTGTGTGTGAGTGTCGGTGAGATAATCTCCCTTCCATGGTTATCTAAAGAACTGAAAAATGACCTATCGAAGAACAATTATCTTGGTTGCATCATCTTTATACTTCTCGTTCGTGAATCAATATTCATTGGGTGGGAGTTTTCAATTTTCAATAGTGCGGTGCCTAGGTACAAGTTATCTTTGTGTTCCACTCCTATCAAACCTGATTTACTTGACTTTCCGGGAATTGATATCTTTGCATGTGGGTTGTGTGACCAAGTTATTTGGTTTCAGAGCTTGGCTCTATTAATCAGGTTATATCCTTCTGAAATTTTTGTTCTTGTTGTTTCCACAAAAAAAAAAAAACTTCCTTAGTATCCAATTTCTTCTTCTTCTTGATTTTGTAGCATATCAAGAAAAAACAAATAAAAATTTTGTTTTTTTTTTCATTCTATTACTGTCCAAAATATATGAGTAGCATAAAAAAGAAAAAAACAATAGTTTAAAAAGATGTTTAATAGTTTCTGCCGCAGAAAACTAAACAAGGAAAAATTGGATCAAATCAACTCAGAATTAGCTCACATTGGATACTCAGATTTCTATGGTCATAATCAGACCACATTTTAATTTTCTGTCAATTGGATATCGTTTGCTTTGGTTTTCAATTTTGGTCTAATCAGGTCTTATTCATAATATTTTTGCGTCAGTATGTCAAAACTTATCGTAAATTGCTCAAACTTTATATTCTGTCTATTTGAGTTGATATCGCACTATATGTGAATTGTTAGCTCAATTGGACATCATTTACTTTAGATTCTAGATTCGAACTTAACTCATCGTAAACGAGTCTATTTTGCGTCAACTTTTGACATTTGCTTTCTTTTTGTTGTTTTTGTTCCTTTTTTTTTTTTTGGTAAGTTGACGTATGTATTAAAAGAAGAAGATACAAACATTATAAGGGGCATACCCCAGATTTACAATGATAACAGAAACATAAAACAACAGATGGCTACAGGCTAGCC
>Ga0325410_1001187_pt1 | contig 28645 bp, 15 predicted proteins | sample PopdelMetagenome_16_FD_206182 | JGI IMG/M metagenome (GOLD analysis project Ga0325410, IMG submission 206182) | Populus deltoides microbial communities from Bellville, Georgia, United States - Xylem-PdIQD-R3 | ecosystem: Host-associated > Plants > Phyllosphere > Stem > Wood/Secondary xylem...
TTAGTGATTAAACACTATTGTTATTGGAAATAGTTATGGTTCCAAAAATTATATTCCTCTCAATTTAATTAACATACATAAGAAATTAACTTAAATTTGTATGAAGATTCAATAACTTAAAAAAAAATGGATTATCGAAGATACATCGAAGCTTTGTTTTTTATATATTTAGTATTGTTAGAAAAATTTTGACCAAACAATTCTAACCATATCTTAAAAAACCACCAGATATAATTATAATTTGTTAAAAATTTTATTCGAGAATAATTTATAATTAATTACGACTTATTTGATGTTCTTTTAAAGTATAGTTAGAATCATCTTATTAAGATTTTTTTAACAATACCGAACATGTAGAATACAAAACCCTAGTATGTCTCTAATAATATCCTAAAATGTGGGTGTATTTTCAATATGTATTATTATCCCAAAACTTTCAGCAGGCTATGCTATTTATTTATTTATTTATTATTTTTTAAAATCGTTATGTGTGTGTATATATATATAATTTTAATTTTAGCTCTTCATTTTTAGTACATTTATAAATGATGAAGCTTTTACCTATGGTTAGATGGATGGGACCAGACTTGGAGCCTGTCACTGTCGGGTCTCAAATGAAATGCTCATTTTTATGATTTGTTACTGAACTAAAAATGTAAAGTCAAATTAGCCAACGGAGACAGCAGCCACCACCCACCCACACCCACCCTCCCTAGTCCCTCCCCCAGGTAATAGCAAAAAGGGTTTAACTTAATATATAATTAATTAAAATTAAATTTCCAATAATTGTTTTGGCACCTCACCTGGTGACAACCGTTTACTTTTCAAAGCCAATAAAAGCAATGCAAAGCGATGGCAATGTTCAGTAATTCCTTCAATTTCCAAACCTTGTTTAACACTCCCTTCCTCCTTAAATATCGAAACCCAACACGTAACCCAAATCCACACCATCACCACCTCCGTGAATCGCAGGTGAGAGAGCTTCTCTCCAGGCGAGCCTGTCTCTCGTTTTTGAATTGACCCAAACACTCTCCACGCGCAAAGACATTTTTGTTTCTTTGTTGGTTCTTGTGATCTGATACAAAAGATGGGATCCTCGGAGCTGATTTTTAGAGGTCATGACGAGACTCAACCAACATCTGATGCTTACTCACCTAAACCACCGAAGCCATGGCTCGCCGTCACCCGACCCATTCGTTACCTGCTTCTTGAGCAGCGACTCCTCTTTATCCTCGTCGGCATTGCTATTGCCACTCTTTTCTTCACTCTCCTGCCTTCTTCCTCTTCCTCATCCCCTTACGAACACGATCCAATCCCAAACACTTTCTCTCACTTCTCTCATGAGCTAACAACCCCTATGCGTTACAAATACTACGAGCCCCTTCGGGTAGGACTCCAATCAGCCAATTCCGGCGGCAAGATTCCGCTGGGACTCAAGAGTAAAAGTCTCCGAATCGTTGTTACAGGTGGGGCTGGGTTTGTTGGGTCTCACTTAGTGGACCGTCTGATCGCTAGAGGAGATAGCGTGATCGTGGTGGATAATTTTTTCACGGGAAGGAAAGAGAACGTGATGCACCATTTTAAGAACCCGAGATTTGAGTTAATCAGACACGATGTTGTCGAGCCACTATTGTTAGAAGTGGACCAGATCTACCATCTTGCTTGTCCTGCATCGCCTGTTCATTACAAGTACAACCCGGTCAAGACAATAAAGACTAACGTCGTGGGCACATTGAATATGTTGGGTTTGGCTAAGAGAGTTGGTGCTAGGTTTTTGCTTACCAGTACCAGCGAGGTTTATGGTGATCCTTTACAGCATCCTCAGGTCGAGACTTACTGGGGCAACGTTAATCCCATCGGTGCGTTTTTGCTCTTCTTTTCTTAAATTTAATTAATTGATTGATAGCCGGTGATCGATATTTTGTAACAGGTGTTGTGGTTATTTATTTTTAAATAGCATTGAAATAAAGCCTGTGGCTAACATGTGCTGCCTAGGTTACAAATAAAAAGACAATGCAGACCTGTTGTCTTTATTTATTTTTACATAAAATTAAAAAGGGTGGCATCGCACGGTGGCGGCCGGTGTGGAAGTGGGGCTCTTGGATCTTAGATCCGTTGTTGGTAGTTTTATATGGTCAAGGAGTAGCCTGTGACTGACGAGGCAATTAATCGGACGGTTATTAACTAATTAAAAGATTTGTAAATAAGAGAAAAGTAGTGATTAACTCGAGTTTTGAATTTTCTGAGACAGACAGATCTTGACAACTGAGATGTTGTCGTTTTTTACAGGTGTCAGGAGTTGTTACGATGAAGGAAAGAGAACTGCTGAGACATTGACTATGGACTATCACCGAGGTGCTGGTGTAGAGGTGGGTGTAATTTGATAGTGGCCCACCAAGCTTTGTTTACCAGGTAAATTCAGCTTATGTAACACAGCGCATTTTTGCTTGAAATCTAATTTTTTCAGGTTAGGATTGCTAGAATTTTCAATACTTACGGACCTCGAATGTGCATAGATGATGGCCGTGTTGTTAGTAATTTTGTTGCTCAGGTATTTCTCTTATAATGATTTTCTAATCTGATTGCGATTACTCAAAGACATGAATGTTAATTTTCCATTAAAAAACGATTGTTTTAATACAAATTAGCGGGTATTGTGCAGGCACTAAGGAAGGAGCCTATGACTGTTTATGGTGATGGGAAACAGACAAGGAGTTTTCAATTTGTTTCTGATTTGGTAAGCCTTTTAAAGCATAGTAATTTTCTAAACTCGTAGTTGTTAGAGCTTGGATAGATGCTTTACTGCCTTTTCATTTGATTTCGCCACTTTTGCTGCCCAGTTGGCTTGTAAACATTTTATTCTGCATGCGCATCGCACATTTAAAAGGAAAAAATGACTTAGGCATTGGATGTGGTTCTTTTGCAAATCAACTCTGCAATCATGGGTTCTGGGTCGGTCGGTAGTAATTAATTATGGACTTTTAGCATGTAAATATGTTGCTCAATCTCCCAAATGCTTGCCTGCCTCAAGCTTTCTTCTCAAAGTGTTTAGCAACACATGAAATGAGTCGTATTAAATGGTGAGTGTCCTGGATGGGGTCTAGATCGGGATGGTTTGCATTATTGTTTCCAAAAGGAAGACAAGTTCTCAGAAACCATGTAGCAAACAGTTCATATGCTCATTAGAGGTGGGAAAGCCTTAAAAAACTTAGTGGGGTATTTTGTTTATGAAAGTGAAAGCTTTTATTGACGGATTGAGACAGGGAATTGCATCAGTAGCTTGTGTTTCTCCGTCTTACAGAGCATTATTTCTCCATCAAGTTAACATACTCTGATTATTAGTTTGATGGTTATTATATGCTAGTTTATGCATGGTTAAGCATCTAGCGTGTTCTTTAGTAGCTGCTGCTCAGGATTTACTTAGACAACCTGTTACATGTGTTGAAATAGGTTGAGGGTCTGATGCGTCTTATGGAAGGAGAACATGTAGGGCCTTTCAATCTTGGAAATCCGGGTGAATTCACCATGCTCGAGCTTGCCCAGGTGAGTGTTTTCTATTCATGATATCCATGTTACTGTTCCAGGTTTCAGGGTCGTAGTCATATGTTCTTCTTTTTATAAAAAAATGCTGAGAATTTCTCAATGTATGAATTGTTTTTGCGGTCCCTTAGTGTACATATCTTCTAAATTATCACCTTGGCAGCAAGTTTTTAAAAGATTGTGTTGGCTGCGGCGGCAGTTTGTTTGGTAATCATGTAAATAATAACTAGCACCTTGTATTTATTCTTTATTGCATTAGATCTGAAAATGGTATAATAGTTAATTACAGACTCACTTAAGTTATGGCACTGTTGTACTTCCTAAAAAGAACAAAAAAGAGGGGCTGTGCAGTGTTATTAGCCACATGCTTCTGTTTCCAGCAAACTTAGAAGTCCCCATTTGTTTGTTCAGGTGGTCCAGGAAACCATAGACCCAAATGCAAGGATAGAATTCAGGCCTAACACAGAAGATGACCCACACAAGAGAAAACCTGATATTACAAAGGCTAAAGATCTCCTTGGCTGGGAACCTAAGATATCCCTTCGTCAAGGTCTGCCAATGATGGTGTCGGACTTCAGGCAACGGGTCTTCGGTGACCACAAGGAAGAAGGTACGACCTCCACCATGTCAACATCTTAAGTCGGCATATATATGCAGCTCGAGAGCCAACAGAATGGTAATTTCTCCAGTGGATAACCAATTTATTTTTTCCCCACCCCCAACAATATAGGAAGTGGTCGTAGCAGCAACAACAGCAGATGAGCGTTGTTCTCTGAGGAATAGATTTGGAGCTGTTCTTTTGGCCTTTGTTTGAGTCATCCTTGTAATTTCAATGTTACTGTCCCCTTCAAAGAATGTCAGGCAGTGAGCCCTGCAATTAAAATTAAATTTTACCTAGTTTTTGATGCAATTGATATGCCTAGCAGCATTAGAAATAAGCTTACCTCCTGTTTTCTAGTTTACTGCTTGAATGTGTTAGTCTTGTTTCATACGCTGTCCTCCTTACTGCCAGTAGAAAAGTTAGAAGAAATCACACGGGCCTACAGATTTTAATGCTCGCAGGATTTTAGTGGTAATATAAGATCATAGCTTTTTGTGGTAATATAATAATTAATTTGTGAGTTATTATGGTGTTTGACAGTGTAGTAGTGGTTGCTTTTCAAATAGCTTTTTGTGTCGAAATACATGTCAATGATTTTTTTTATTTTTTAAAAATTATTTTTGACATCAGTACATCGAAACGATTTAAAAAATACAAATCACATTCAATTTTAACAAAAAAAAATGTAAAATTCGATCAAAAACAAAACTGCAGAGCCAAACAGACATATATATTAATCTAAAATACATTTTCCTTTAAAAAAAATGCTCACGAACATTCCATGAGAATACAAGGAAGCCTGCTCGTGCCAGGGATGAAATGGCTCGACCAACGTACGAGGAGTGGACGCATACAGCCACTCTTTCCAGCTAGAAGAAAGCAACCAGACAGCGTGACCGTTGACCAGCCAACCGGCTAATACTTCTTTTTAGATCATAACAGGTTCTTATTTAAAAAACGATGCTTCTTATAAGAAACCATATTTTCATCCAAACAAAAACCAAATACATGAAAAGATACAAATATATATATTTTTTGATTTAGGAGATAATTGTTTTTCCTCCTTGACTCAAATTATTGATTTTTTCAAGAATATTTGTTTCAATTGCTTTTAATTTTCATTAAAAAAAAACACTGTAATAAAAGAAAATTTTTTCCTAAAAAAATTAATAAATAATAAAAGGAAAACTTGCCAAACAAAATACATTTTTTCTTTCAAAATTTAAATCCTTATTTTTCTTCAAAATATCTATTTCACCACGTCTACTAACATACTGAACCAGGGAAAAAGCAGATAATGCTAATCAAAATTCTGCCTTAATTTAGCAAAGCATGATGTGCGCGTTCCATGCGATCCTTAGAGAGCCTGATAGTAAAACATTGTTATTTACTTAGATCATGGTGGTCCAGCAGTCCAGCAACCAGAACAAACCTATCTTAACTCAGGCAAACGCAGTGCATGCCGCCGCTAGGAGAGGCTAGCCTATTGAAAACTCAGCCAGCTTAACTAGGTTATAGGAAAGAAGAGGGTGGCAGCGAAGGGAGTCTCTGAGAATAGCCCCACCATAAAAAAAGACCTTTTAAGCAAACAAACTTTAATTGTACCACAAAAAAAATTTAAGCAAGGCATGTTAGCTCCACACCGACCAGAAGGTTCTCATCCATTTCCTAATAGAGATTATATAAAACAGGAAGGCATATATTAGTTTGTTCGGCAAAAAGATTAGGGTTATCACATTTCACTTAGGATTCCTAAGGACAATGATAACAGATTCACCACGGAGGAACATTTTGCTGATGAACCTATCTTTGTTGACTGGCTGAGCTTTCTTCTTGCCTTTCCCGGTTTTTGGCACCTGAACCAGAAAAGTATGAGCATTTAATTGAATATAGAGGTTATTAAAAGGAAAATATAGTATATGACTGAAAAGTTTGACACCTGAACCAGAAAAGTATGAGCATTTAATTGGATATTGCAGTTATTAAAAGGAAAACTTGGTATATGACTGAAAAGTTGTAGGTACAGAGTCTCAGTGAGTAACCAACCTCAGTCCACATTTCCCTGACATTCTCAAGAACCATGTTGCAATGTCTATCAAATGCCCTCACACGTCCAAGAAGCTTCTTGTTGTTGCGGCAGTTAATTAATACCTGAATGGCTAACAATCATCAGAATGTAACACAAAAGTCCATACTAACCAAGATTCTAACAGTATATAAGCAAAATCATACCCATTCCATAAACAGTCAGTGATTTCATCAGCCAATATCACATCTGATAACTCCAATTCCAATAAATGGCATCAGTTAATTAGGGAACTTTGATTGGAGCCCAACATGCATGTACAAACTAGTTCTGGTGAAAGAAATCAACAAAACAGTGATTTAAAAGTCTCTTTATGCCTAGAAAACAAGGCCATATTATCACAACTTGCCATAACAAAGTTTTCTCCAAGCAGCCCCATTAGCTAAAATGCCACACATCAGAAATATTAACAAAGAACTCAACTTTAACTTTAAAATCAGTAAGCCCTCATGGCTCTATTCTATATCCCTTAATGATATACTAGGGGTCTGAAAACATTACCTGGGTATTATTTTTTACACTCATCATCAGAACAGAGAGTGGCCCAGTGCTGAATTCCTCCTCCTCATTCTTGCTCTATAAACAGTTTCAAGGTGTTACAAGCAACCAAAGAAAGTAATATGATGAAATTAGTGAAGAGGCATCTCACAAATTACTAGCATTTTCCTTGCAGACAAAAGTAAATTTGTATATCAACTGATAGTTATAGCTCAATTCTTAATTGAATTGTGAAACAAACATCACATTTAATTTGGCTTCAATTCTTTCTTGAATTAAAAAATATTTAACCACATTTGCCCTTTCAGTAAAGGTCATTGCTCACGTACACAGAAAAAATACTGGCACTATCCTGTCTTTAGAATCAGGAAGGCAGCATGTTGAAGAACTTGACTCAAGGGCATGAAAGAAAATCAATCAAGCCAGTAGCCAAATGCAGCACATGTTTTACAATAACGTTGGGTAGAATAACACGTCGTATCTAATCCAATCTAATTCTCTCTAATAACAAGTTTCAATATTTGACACACTTATATTTTTTAAAAGTAACATACCGGGGCATCCTCTTCCATTGGCCTACTGCAAAAGATACAAAGGCGGAAAAAGATGTTAGTATATCTATGCCATGTTCATTATAATATGAAAAACAAAATGTATCCATATCAGAAGTTAATTGTCAGTACGACTGCTAACAAATAATAGACAAATCACAGTAGTTACAGCACCTGCTTGCCTTGGAAATTTTCATGCAAAGACATACTAGCATAGCATGGTCTATTGATTACTGAAATTGCAATAACTTGACTGTGCAAGTGAAGAAAGATATCAACCTAATTAGGTAAATTTACAAAGCAAGATTTGGTTACTATGAAAAGAAAAATCACAGATTTCCCAGGAGTACTGAGGTAACATAATACGCTATAAAAATTCTGTTCAATGCAGAGAAATTAATTAAATACAGAAAAGACAAACAACACACACACACACACACACACACACACACACACACACACATATATATATTGAACCACAACCTTCTTTAATTTCCAGCAAGTATTTACAACAGATTAAGATTCAAATGAAATAAAAGAAATAAAGACATCCAGTTATTATTTTATTAAGTGAATGATAGCATTAGAGCTTGTAGTTTCATAATGACGCAAAAATTTGTAGCAAAACTATTACTAAGAACAAGCCATAGTTTGGTAAAATAGAGGAATCAAGTAAATCCATCCATATCTAAAACAAAAGAAAATAAGAAAAAGAAATAGGGTTCAAGGAAGTTACCTCATCCTGAGTTACGAATTTGAATCTCTACAGACAAGCAAAAGCTTCTGCAGATAAAGAAAGACAGAATTAGGGGTTTCAGTTTAGTAAATCTTCCCCAGAAGAAAATACGAGCATAATCAAGCAATGAAGCAAGATCAAAAGGAAAGAGAAGGTTTGAGTAAACTTACCTGCAGGTATGAGTTAGGGTTTAGAGCACGAGAGGGAGAGTTTTGGGATTTCCTTCTTTTTCTTTCGACACTCAGATCTCGACGAGTAGGAAACAAAGGGGTCCGATCCGAGACGGTGAAGATTACCGCTACTTGGTGCTTGATTACAGTCGTAGGCCCAATGTGCTTGATTCATCGTACACGATGTTTAAGATTCCATGGCCCAATTATTATTATATCACCGGAAGATGTGGAAAAAATATTGTTCTCCATGCCATTTTCCATGCATATAAATCACTTGAATTGTTATAATAATTTGTTTTTTTTTATTATTATTTTCAATTACATCAAGGATCAAGTTGATGACAAATTAAAGCATATTTATTAATATTTTTTTTTATAAAGAGCAAGACTCAAATACAAGGGATCAAACTGGAAAGGAAGGTAAAAAGAGATGATTGTTTTAAATTTGAGGCAAAACAATCACTTTAGTCCTCAAACTTTTCAAATGATAAACTTTCAACCCCTCAAAATTTATGCAATTTAGTTTTGGTCACAGATTTTATTTTTTTTATTTTTTGGTCTTAGACTTGATAAAAGAGAGAAAAAATGAGAGGATTCTGAGAAGTCTCGTTTCACATCGATTCTAACCATGAAAAGAGATGATTTGGGTGTCAATGAGTTTCTCTCGATGAAGATAATTTATCCTAGGAGCTATCTTCCCTTGACCTTGCCTAAGATGATAGATGTAAGCTTAGAAATAATTTCAATTTCAGGTTGACGTGGGTTTTCATTATAATTTTTGAGTTGTTTAAGGCCATGAGTATGCTTTCCAAGATGTTTAAGATGTATTTTTTATATATCAAAATATGGTTGAGAATGGGGTTTTGTTGGTCTAAAACATCACAACCTTAACTTTTTGGTGACCTCTAGTCTCCGAAATCTAATTAAGGCAGGCAACACATCGTCTGCTATTTTTTCAAAAAAAAAAAGAAGTAAAGGGTGAATGACATGTCATCTTTTTCATAAAAAATAAAAAATAAAAAATAAATAAAGAGGCTCAGGTGTACTCGGCCATCCAAATCCCCCCCTTATTGGTTTTTCACTCGATCACAATTAAATCTTTATTGATTTTGATTTTTTATTTTTTTTAATTTCAATTGTTTAATATTTTATTGACTATTGATTGGGTAAGGTAATTTGTTTTGGTTTGATTTTTTTATTTATATGATTACAAACAAACACTCTGATATTTAGTTGGTTCTTATTTTTGCAGGTGTTTATCTTTTATAAAAAAAGATATAAAAAAATTAAACTTAATTGAGTTCATGACCTGGATTATGAGTTTATCTGATTAAGAAATACACTTCATCACATTTTTAAATTGTATAATATTCCTAGATTTATTTAATTAAATACATGCATAAACTTTTCAATTTGCGATTAAGATTTTTTTTACGTCAAAATATATGCAAAAAATGATGTCGTATTAAAAAGAAATTTATCTGACCTGCAGTAAAGCACGAACCAGATAGCTAGCTAAACACAAAAGGATGTGGTTAAATCACCGTAGCCACACTTATAAAACACTATTTATTTGGTGTGTTTTGTTTTTCTTTTTATATTTATTTTTTTAAGATCATCTTGTATTAACCCATTCTTATTTGTTTATTTTTTTTTCAATTTCATCATTCAATATTAGATTGTTTTGAGAATTGTGCTTTGTAATTTTGTTAAATTTGTTTTCTAGTTAGGTTATATACCATCTAATTGATTTTTTTTCTCAATTTTAACTTTTTACATTAGATCTGTTGGAAGCAAGGCTTTGTAATTTTTTTATTTGATTTCTATGGATTTATCATGATCTTATAACTCAGGTTACAAGTTTAACATGTTAGCTTTAGTTGAGTTGGGTCATTTTTTCCCCACTTTATCTAGTTGATTTTTTTTCGATTTCATCATTCAATGTTAAGTTGGTTGGAAATTAGGCTTCATATTTTGTATATGCTTTCAAGGGGTTATTTTGGTCCCACAACATGACTCGCCGGTTTAATCTGTTGACCTTGGTTGATCTGGTTTATTTTTTAGGTCTTTTTTTTAATTGAATTGGTTTTTTCAATTTCACCCTCCAACAACTAAATCTTCTTGTTTTTTTTAGTTTTTTTTTATATCATCCTTCAATATTAGGTTGTTTAGGAATTGAGATTCGTTTTTTTTCCTAATTTGCTTTATATGAAGTTATCCTGATCTCATGAATTGTTTTTCTTGATTTTAGCTTTCAATATTGGATCTATGTAGCAGCTTTCTATGAGGTTATTCTAATCTCTTGACCTAAGATGAATGTTTAACAGGTTGACTCGGACAATGTTTTTGTCCTTTTTTTATTTTTCTTTCATTTTCATCCTTTAACACTAGGTTGATTAGGAATTTACTTTCATAATTTATTTTTATTTGTTTTATATAGGGTTATAAGGGTCTCATAACACAGGTCATCTATTTTACAAGTTAACTCGGGTTAATCTAATATATCGTCATCTCAATATTTTTAAAAAATATCATACAATATGTCACCGTATCAATATTTAAAGATAATATTGTCCGATATGTATCATATTTTGAGTTCATGATTAAAAAAAATTATTAGAAAACATATTAGCAATGATTGAATATTTTTTACATAAAATAAAAATTTATCTGACCCGTAGTGCAATGCAAACAAATGATCTAGTAAGAAACTCTAAATGTTTTGGCAAAATTATAGACCACGATATAGTGCTTTGTTTTTTTCATTGCTCAACTTTTGTTTTTATTTTTCCTTTGTAGTCCCAAATTAATTGTCCTTTTAAGAAAATATGTTGAGAAATGGCAAGATTCAAAGACAAAAGATCAAAGTGAAAAGGATGAAGAAAATGGGTGGCAAGTCCAAATTGTAGCGAAACGTTCACTCTGGTCCTCTTACTTTTTAAATAATAGATTTTTGGTCCTTTTAGTTTCCCACATTCCATTTCTAGTTCACAACTTTATTTATTTTTATTTTTCAATCCTGAGTTTGAGAGAGAAAAGAGAGAGTCATCAAATTCTAGTGATAGAGAAAAAACATTTCGGTTGATATCAATTTCGACAATCAAATCAATCAATTTTGGTTTCAATTAAGTTCTATTTGATGGGAGGGAGTTCCATTGAGGTATTTTTCCCCTTGAAATTGCAAAATAAAAATAAAAATGCAAGAGATAAAGTTTAGGAGAGGATTTTGCTTTTGATTTGGATTTGTGTTTGTGTACGAGTTTTAGGCGTTTGTGTGTGTGTGTTTTTACATTATAGGGACGTGTTTTAGTTGTTTGGTATGAAAATTGGTTCAAAATAAATTTTTTGGTAAAAAAACACCTTGCTCGATTTTCTAATCACCATTTTGGTAATTAGAAACTAGGAAGGCAGATGACGAGTCATCTACTTTTATGTTTTTTCAAACATTTTTTTTGGGGGGGGGGGACGACATGTTGACCACTCCATTTTCAAATAAAAAAGATTTAAGGGCTTGCTTGCGCGAGCCTATCCTTGCATTCCTACACACGTGCCTTTTTAAAATGGGTCAAGTGCGCGCACGTGATCCCTTTTGCTCTTTTTTAGTTGATACCTTTTTTATACGTATTTTTTTAGTTTGGATTAAATTTTTTAGTTGATACCCTCTCTCTAATTTCTTAGATTGTTTATTTGGCCTTTATTAAATAGTAGTTTTTTTAATTATTTAATATATATATTTAATGTTTTGAAGAGATTATTCTATTTTATAAATATTTTTTTTATGTTTTATATAAATAAGCTTTATTTTCATGATGTATTTATAAAAATAAAAATTACTTGTTCTTCATCAAAAAATGTGACCTTTAAGTTAAAAAGAAGAAGCATGTACATTAAAAAGAAAAATTGGGGTTAAATATCATACTTATTTATCTTTTAATTTTTTGAAAATGATTAAATTTTTATTTTATAATTTGGTTGGCATTACCACCTCTTTCTCAATTTTATTAGTTCATATATATTAAAATTTATTTCATTTAGTATAAAACAATGTCTTTATGTTTCTTAATTAAAAAATCATAATAAAGTGAAACACACTCGCAACATTATCTTATTTTTGTACTATATTAAAAATTAACTTATGATTCCACACACGGTGTTGCATTAACAACTTTTTTTGTATTTATTAACGTAGATGATTCTTATTTTATTTTATTATATGTAAGTATGGACTTTTCAATTCACAATTACATTATTTTTCTCAATGTCAAAAAATATGTTAATAACACTGATATATTTATTTGACTCACGGTGAAGTGCTGGTCAACTGACTAGTTTCATGCTATTTTTCATTAGCTCACATAATTTTTTTTCTTTTCATTTTTGAAAGTTTGATTGTTTTGGGTCAACTTTTAGGATTTTACATCATCTATTTAAATCCAGCAAGCTTTGGATTTTATGCATTAACCTAATGTTAAATCATATAACTAGTAAAAAGGAGTTGCTAATTTGTTCAATATTAAAGTTAAATTATGAAAAAAAATAAAAAATAACCCACTTACTATAGGTTCTATTGTAAACATTGTGGTTGAGGGTTTATTTTTTGTTCTCTATTACTATTTGATTTTTGCACTTGATGCTTGTATCTAATTATGTGTCCCAATATAGTTTTATTTGAGTTTTATTGCATGCCTGAGATTTTAGAGAGTGTTTACTATGTGAATTAATCATTAATTTTATGAAAAATAAAATTATTTTGTTGGCCAAAGAAAATTAAAAAAATAAGGATCAAAATTAAGAAAGCAATATAACATTTTATTTTTATTGTTCATGAGGCACAAAAAAGTACAATTTGGTTTATAATTCTTTAGATTTTACATTATTTGGTCTTTATTATTTGAGAATTTCAAGTTTCAATCATAGACTTTATTTTATTTCTATTGTTGTTTATATTCTAGCAGCAAAAAAATTTGATCTTGATGTTAAGGACTCGTTTTAGAGAGTGAATATGAGTGTGATATAATGGTCACACAACCCACAATTAAGATTAAGATCTGATCATGAAAAGCTAAAAAAGATCTGATAAGAGTGTAACATAATATAAACATGTCTCAAAGCATTAACACTATTTGAATGAAGTTGAATGGTGTCACGAAGACAGTAATCTTTAATAAGTCAGATTTAGTTTGTTCAAGAACTATATAATACAAAAATCTCTCATATGTTAAACTAAAAAGTTTAGAAGTATTATTCATCAAAGGTGCTGAACTTTAGGCTTTACATGTGTTTAAATAGTTCTGAGAAATTAACCTTCATGGATCTACCCTTGTAAGCTGAATTGATTAATTTATAAAAATTGACCCCAAACCTTTATTAGTAAGCCCAAATCCTAATACAAAAAAGTCTTGGATCCTAGCTGAAAAAAGATATTAATTAAGCCCAAACAAACCTTGAGCTATAGCTAAAAAACTCAAAGTCTAAGTCTTGTTATGCCATGAGAAGAGAAAAAGAAAATAAAACATTATAGGTCCGATACAAGACTTATTTATAGCCTATAATGTTGTCTATTAATCCTAAAAACTAAAAGAGAAGTTATTGCCCTTTTGGTTTCCAAGTTAGAATAGAATTTTGATCTCAAACTTATATTTATCATTCTTTTAGAAGGAAAAGGATGTCGCCTTTAATGCTCTTCCTTGCCGCCTTTTGATATCCTTCCAATACTATAAAAGATAATTGAGTTCTAATTAAGTTATTGAATTATTCTCCTTGCACAATAAGATAACTTAATTTGCTGCCACATGTATTTCCTAATTTAGTTTGACTTCCTTTGTTTTCTTTACTGTGTTTTCTCCTCTTCTGACAAGGAAGTAGAAATAAAACTAATAAATTCTAATATTTAAAGGAAATAATTAATGTTCTTAGACATAATAGGAAACCATAAAACACATGAAAACATCACAAAACAAGGTTGATCAAAACTGATACAAATTGACAGCCTTATTGCCAAAACTTCATGGCCCAAATAAGGGTGGATTGGGTCCCTTTTGAATATGGATTAAATGTAATAAAGCTTTCTCTTGATGCTTCCAAGGATCCCCAAGTTCGGCCTTGACTAAAACTTGCACAACTAGTTAATTCAATGTTTTTTTTTTCAATGCCTTCGTTTTGAACCTTGTGATGGACCCATTTGAAACATGTAATGAGTCCTTGGTGTTTATGGGTATATCCATATCATTAAAAGGATTTGAACTCAAATTAAAACCTATGTAAAAAAAAGTAAGATCAACAACATTAAAGGTAGCACTAACACTGTACTTACCTTGAAGATCAACTTTTTAAGCATTGTCATTAATCCTCTCTAAAACTTGGAATGGACTATCATCACGAAGCTGTAACTTTGATGTCCTATGGTTAGGAAACCATTCCGTATGCATGTGCACCCAAACCCAATCACCGAGTTAAAAAAACAACCAATTAATACCCCTTATTTGCTTTGGAAGCATACAACTTGTTCCTTATCTTTACTTGTAGTTGAACTCCCTTATGGAGTTCTCTCACCATCTTTGTCTTCTTTTCACCATCTAAACTTACCCTTTCTTCCAAAGGTAAATGAATTAAATTCATAAGAGTTAGTGGATTAAACCCATAAACGATTTCAAAAGAAGAAAAGTCAATAGTCGAATGTAAAATTCTATTATAAGCAAACTCAATAAAAGACAAACATTCTTCCCAACTTTTCAAATTCTTTTGAATAATAACATGCAAAAGATGTGATAAATTTCTATTCATTATCTCATTTCCCCCCATCAATTTAAAGATGACAAGTTATAAAAAAAGAGAGTTTAGTTTCCAACTTCCTCCACAAAGTCTTCCAAAAATAGCTAAAGAACTTAACATCATAATTTGAAGCTATACTCCTATAAATGTCATGCAAACATACAATCTCCATAAAGAACAAGTTTGTGATATGAGATGCATCATCTATCTTATGACATGCAATGAAATGCATCATTTTAGAAAACCTATCAACTATAATAAAATAGAGTTTCTACCTTTCTTTGACATAGGTAAACCTAAAACAAAGTTCATAGAGATTTCTACCTAAAGTTTGATAGGTACATACAATGGTGTATACAGTCTATATGGTTGTACTTTAGATTTTGTCTTCCTACATGCAATGCACTGTTCACAGATTCACTACACATTTCTTTTCATTTTTAGCCAATAGAAATGTTTATGTAATACATTCAAAGTTTTTGCAACCCCAAAATGACCCATTAAACCATCTTCATATGCTTCATGAACAAGCAATTCATGCAAAGAACTAGCAGGAATATACAATCAATTCTCTTTGAAAAAGTAATCATCCATCAAATAAAACTTGTCAAAAGCCAAATGTCCACATGCATTATATATTTTGGCAAAGTCAGAATCATTAGCATACAATGCCCTCACATATTTAAAGCCTAGCAATCTAGTACTCATAGTGTTTAGAAGAACATAACTGCACAAAAGTGCATCAACCATTATGTTTTCTTTGCCTTACTTATACTTGATTACGTAAGAAAAAGTCTAAATGAATTCAACCCCTTTTGCATGTCTTTTATTCAACTTACGTTGTCCTTTCAGATGTTTCAAGAACTCATGATCTGAATAGATTACAAACTGTTTTAGCCATAAGTAATGCTGTCATGTCTCAAACGTTCTTACCAAAACATATAATAATTTGTCATAAGTGGGATAGTTCAAACTCACTCCACTTAACTTCTCACTAAAACAATCAATGGGTCTTCGATCCTGCATTAACACAACTCCTATTCCTATTCCAGATGCATCACATTAATCGCACCCGACATCGCAGTGACGTTTAAAAATTTCCTAGTGAAAGAACAAATATATGACTTATTGTTCTTAGATGAAGGAAATGTCTGGTTTAAGGAGTCGCCACCTAGTATTATGGTCACTAGAAACCCTAACTGGTCAACAAAGATTTTACAGTATGGAACTAATTATGTAAAAGAGAAGATACTATCACCCTTAAAACGTTCTACCTAAGGTAGGATGCATTGTTGATTTTGTTTGAAGTTGCAAAAGATTGGTTGTATTATGCTTTTGATGGTCTACCTATAATATTCCTGACTCTAGCGTTAATAAATATTCAACTACAAATAATCTCAACTTTAGCGTTGGTAAATATTACGTAACAAAAAAAGTATGATATTTCTAACTCTGATATCAGTGAATAAATCAGTAAAATTTGGATTGAAAGCAAAACATATCTTTTATTTTTATTTTTTAGAGAAATAGAAAAGGATAGATATGTATCGCATATCAGATTTGTATTTCATAGTAAAAGTCTACAACCCAAAAACAAGGGACCCACAAATAAATCTAAAAGGGTTCTCAAAATTTTTTTTCAGAACTTTTTGATATCTAAAAAGACTTATTTGACTTAGATATCAAAATAATTAAGAGTGAATTTAAAAAGAAAGAATATAAAAATATGTTATGACAAACACACTTTTAGCTCAAAAAAATTGAATCAGTTGGGATGAAGCCCAACTTAGCCTCAACAATTCCTATCTTCTTTTTTATTTTTTTTTATGGGCTGAATAGCCCAATTAATTTAGGCTTGATCCAGCCGACTGAGCTTGGTCATTGCCTAACCTAGTGACAAGCCACCCTTTGTTAGTAGGCGTGCGTGAATTACACGGATAAGCTAATTAAATTTCCAATGAAGGGAAAAGAAGAGTTCACCTCGTCTGCTGCTGTTGGAGAAGAGGTTGATGGTGCTTTAAAGGAATGTAAAAAGTCTTTTATTTTATTTTTGCTCTTTTAGTTTTCCTCTATGTCTTTGTCCTTCTGTTTTGATTTTTGTTGTCATTTCTTCCTTCAAAGCTATGGTTCTAGTGTGGGACGTTTGTTTCTGGAGACGAGGTCACAAGGCAATAATGAAGAACTCTTGTTGTTGATTGGAGTTTACAGGGTGCTACTATTGTCGGTTGGAGGCTGGCATTCGATTAAGGAGAAGAAAAGGTGTGACCTATGACTGAGATAGAGGAAATCCCTCTACTGTTGTTAGCTTGAGCTTGCTCACAGTTGCTGGAGCTGGTGCGGGAGATTGGTGAGTTGGCTTGTGTACTAGTTCTCACGGTTAAAACAGGGGAGAGCTATTGGAAGTGGCTGCCGGTTGGAGCTACTGTCACGGGGAAGAACAGAGACGGAGCAACATCGATTAAGATGTGGAGGAGCTGATCACGGTTGAAAACCCTTATGATGTTCACGATCGAGACATGGTTTTTGCTCCCAGTTTGGACAAGACTGTTGTTCCTAATCAATGTTAGTGTGATGGCTACTCTTGGCTTAATAGAAAATACAGAAAAAATAAATGATCTGAAATCTAAGGGAGATGGGAGGCTTGTGCTTTATATGCAATGGACTCCTAGCTGGCTTGGACAGTGGAGGGGAGCATAATCCACGTGTGGCTGCTGGTCTTATCTTAAGACCAAGACAATTTTCTTCTCCTTCGAAAATAATAGGCACGTCAACTTTAAGTTTTATTCCCTCATCAGCCCAAACAAACACCAAATTCAATATCTTCCCTGTTTTTTCAGTCCTCTATATCTTAATGGGCAATAGAGTTTCGGATTCAAGCAACATCGAGGACCCAGACCTAGCTCGAATCTGAAGAGGGAAAGTGGTGGAGCAAAAAAAAGGGAGTTGTACGGTCTTAAGAATGGCCTGAATCTGTTTTTTTTTAGTCAGTAATCTCTTTCTTAAGGTCAATCTGTTTGATGGGTTTTTATTAAGAAGACTTTGAGGAAAAACAAAAGCAGGGATTCTACCTTACTCTCTGTGTCTAACTGAGGCTCTTCTGTCTGCAACCTTTCGCAGTGTTACTTGGATTGTGTGGTAACGTAAAGTTTGGGAGTGAAATGGCTGCGGTGGTGATAGAGACAAGATGGTGGCTCTGTTGGTGAAATGGGAGCTAGGGTTTTTTTCCGTGTATTGTGATCCCTCCTTTTGATATATACAATGCATCTGTATTTATACAAGAGTCCTAAAATATATGGAAAACAAAGTTTTTATTTTCTTTTTGAAATTTAAATTTGATTAGAATTTAAAATTAAATTTAAAAATAGATAACTATCATTATCTTAATAATAATTTTAAATTGAAGATTAAGAGAAAATAACAAAAACACATTATAATCTTTAGTTTTTCTACAAGTTGACAAATCACACCTTTAATCAAAATCAATCACTGATGTTTTAATTTTAAATTTTAATCCTCTTAAAATTAAATTAAAAGGAAATGGGTCAAAATTAGGGTATAACAACATTCAATTTCAAATGCTTTTATAAAATAGGGTAAAGTTATAACAGGTGCAAAACATAATTTTTTTTTCAAAAAAGCAAAAGTCGATTCTTGTTCATCCCCCTATTTAAACCCAACTGACTTTTAACAATTTCATTCAAGGGTGCAGCTAATGTACTAAAATCTTTCATAAAACACCTATAAAAACTAGCTAACCCATGAAAATTTCTTACCTCATTTATCGATTTGGTAAAGGCCAATTTTGGATGACCTTAACTTTCTCCCCATCCATCTCGATACCCTATGCAATTACAACATAGCTAAGAAATACAATTTTATCCATTCAAAAAGTACACTTCTTAAGATTAGCATACATTTTCTTATTACGCAACACACTAAGTATATTACACAAATGATCAAGATGCTCATTTAAGTTTTTACTATAGATCATAATATCATCAAAATACACAATCACAAACTTACTTATAAACGCACCCAATACATGATTCATTAAACACATAAAAATACTAGGTGCACTTGTAAGTCCAAACAACATCACTAACCATTTATACAAACCATACTTATTCTTAAATGCAATTTTTCACTCATCATCTTTTTTTCATCCTAATCTAATGGTATCCATTTTTCAAATAAATTTTAGAGATATCTATACTTTGTCATTATATTGTTAATGGCTCGACAATCAACATATATCTTTCATATTCCATCCTTTTTAGGTATAAGTAACACTGACACAATATACAAGCTTATACTCTCATGAATGTACCCCTTCTCCATTAGCTCATCAACTTGCTTTTGAAGCTTCTTTGTCTCATCAGGGTTGCTTCTATAGGCTGGTAGATTAGGAATTCAGCCCCGAGTATGAGATCAATCTGATGATCTATTCCCCTCAAAGGTGGTAATCCGCTAGGGATATCTTCAAGAAACACATTTTTAAACTCTTGCTACAAAGAAACAACAACACTAGGCATAACGTGATCAAGATCGTTAATATTAAAGTAAGTCTCCTTATATACAAGTAAAAGCATTGGCTTATTAGTGAAAAATACAGATTTGACCTCACCCTCTTTAACATAGAAATTGTGTTGTTTTTTTTCCATATAATTCTCATCATACTTACCGATTTTCTTCACTCATTTTATCTTACCTCCTCTCGCGGTCAGATTTGGGTGTTTTTAGGTGGTGATCAAATGGTATGATTTGTTTAGAGTGTTGGCAGAATGTTTGTTTATATTTGGATGAGTGGCTAAATGGGTTGTAATAGTGTTTTAGGTTCTGGTAAAATCAGATGGTCCTCTCTCCCCATGTTCCTTACCTTGATTTTCTCTTCTTGTAGCCTTATTCTCATCACCTATTTGGGTGTAGAAGATACAAGAATGATTATTTTACTATTTTTTTTACAATGGTATACCTATTTTTAACCCCATCATGAATTGTTTTCCTATCATACTGTCATGATCTCTCTAATAAGATATGACTCGTTTGTATTTGTACCACATCACACAAAACTTTATCAAAATATTTCCCAATAAAAAATGAAATCATAACCTGTTTAGTCACTTTCACTTCACCATTATTCAATCATTGCAATTTATAAGGTCTAGTATACTTAACAGTACACAAATTTAGTTTACTAACAAAAGTAGTGCTAGTCATATAGTACAACTTATGTTATCTATAATTAAACTACACACCTTGTTTTGTACAAAACATCGCATATGAAAGATTTTTTTCCTTTTGATAATCACTTTTATCTTTCTTGATTTAAACTTGAAGTGTATGCTTTATAACCAATAACTCCTTAACAAGTAATGCCAATTCATCCTCAGTAAAATCCTCAAATGGTGGCATGTTTTCACAATTGGATTTGTCACTCTCGAATTCCATTTCACCATTGTCTCTCATCACTATTATCCTTTTGTTTGAACACTCTAAAGCGTAATGTACAAGCCCCTGACACTTGAACATTTAACATCCCGAGTACATTTAGGTTGAGTGTTAGATTTACCTTTGAAACCCATAGAGGCTTCAACCTTAGCTTCAGGTGGTTCAGCTTTGGTAGAGACAAAAAGTTTTGGTTAGGTATCCCTCTTTCTCCTTAAATTCATCTTCCAATACGATGAAGAACCCAAATTTAAGAGTAATGTAAGAGTGAAGGTCATCTAGGACACTATAATGGCTCAGGAGATAGCTTAAGGAACTCAATCACAGAAGCTAGATTGTTTAGAGCAAACAATGACACAAATGTCAAATAGCTTAGCATCTAGTTTGACTAATAACAGACACAAACATGAATAATGATGATGAAAGGGATTGCTTGGAGACTTATATTAAGGTGAACTAAACTCTGGATCTATTCCTATTAAACTCATATAGACATCATATTTATATGGACAATGGTGTTTATGATAGACGAAGTACTGGAGACTTCATTCATGGTCATTTTATTCATAGATGCATCTCTAAATTTGATGAGATTCCTTTCTTTTAAGGAAGATTTTTAAAGAAGAGATTTATTAATTGGTTGTTAAAGTTGGAAGCTTACTTTTATTTTAACAAGATTACTTGTTATCAAAAGTAGTTGTTGTATAGAAAATTTCATAATGGTGCTAAAGAATGATGTTTGAAGTTCTAAAATATAAAAATCATACTAATAAGCTTTTAATTCAATCATGACAAGATTTGAGACAATTATTAATTTAAAAGCTTGTACAAGATGATTATAAAGAGATTTTATATTAGATAGATAAAAAAAAGATTGTTATTATTTACCTTTTGTTCAACATTCTTAAATAGCAAGGAGACAAAACATCAAGGAAGTGTCATCTCTTCAAACTAGATAGTTTCAGCTTCACAACAGTGATAACAACAACAACACTTCTACAAACACTACATTGTTGATGTTTCATTTTTTAATGGTGAAGGAGAAATCAATAAAGCCCCTAAATTTGTATCTTGTATTGATTCTTAAAGTCTTGTAGCATTTTTTTTTAAGGAAGAATCCTTTTAATCAAACAATCATTGAAGAAAAGTTACAAGAGCACAATCAGACATCATTGATTATATTGCTCTTCATGGAAAAGGATGATGAGACTAAAACCATGATTCAAAACATTGAAGAGTATGTGTAAGACATATAAATGTTGACGAAACCATAAAATTCTTCCTTACCAAAGAGTATTGTCAAAGTTAATTTGAAAGGTGATGGATTTAAGAGAGTACAAAACGAAGAATTAGACATGAAAGTATCTAATTTTAAAATTTCAAAGCTAGTCCATTATGTAGAAAATAACATGGTTAAAGAAGGAGTAGAAAAACACTTGTAGTTTTTTGACAATAAGTTGGAGAAAACAAAGACAAACAATGATATTTCAATCATAGATGAAGATCTTACAAACAAGGATATGAGGGTCACAATGACTTTTAACAAGTTTTTTGAGAAATTATGAAAGATTATCTTGGAGTTCCTTTACATATAAAGGTTGAAGAAGCTGATTTGGTTAACGTGATAGTAAAAGAAGTCAGTTTATGAATAGGCTAAATATAGTACTATATTTAAAGTAACTATTTTTTTTGGAGTGGTTGAGTTCAATATCTAATAGTTAACTCAAGGTCGAGCTTTTTTTTTTGTAAGTAAAGGGACTAACCGATGCAACCATATTATTCAATAGTTTCACCCACTTTTAACTAGTGTTTTGCCTATGTTTTATATATAAAATGCCTTGATATTCTTTGTTTTATGTTTTGAAGGCACTTTTGGATGAAAGATACAAAAAGGAGTAAATTGGAGATAGTTGGCAGATTTGACCTTCAGTCGATGTTTTGTGCAGAGTGTGAGCTCTAGAGGTTGAAATGAAGTGATTCTAGTGGCATTAAAAATCTAACATCCATACCTTTCTGGATATCTAAGTCAAGAAAATAAAATAAGGAAGAGCATTGAAATCGTAGCCTTCAAAGTCAAATCTCGCAATCTGCCAGTGTTGGCCTTCGGCCATTCCAACTTGAATATCTGGAGCTACAGAAGTCCAATTGATGCAAACTCAATTGTTTTGGATTCATGACTCAAAGGTATATAACTGATCCAAATTTCAGCCAAAAACAATGTCATATGAGGGAGATATGATTTTTCAAATATGACATCTAAATTCTGCCAGCAAACAGGTTTCGTGAAGAAACGAGTCCAAATTATGTTTCGAAGCATCTAAACCGATATCCAAGTTTTTATTTCAGCAATTTAGCTCCTCTAAGTCAAAGCTTGAAGATTTCATGTAAGGCTATTTCTTCTTTTTTAGAAAAATAGTTATTGAAGTACTTAAATGTAAACAGTCTACTTAATGGAGGACTATTTTATAAAATAAAGACCTAGGGTTTCCTAGGATATAAAAAGAATGAGAAAAGAGAAGGGGGGCAGCCAGCCAAGAAGAGAAAAAGCCCCCTTCCTCTAAGAAACCCTAAATTATGCATTCTTCCTTCTTTTTGATTAGTTGTTCAACAAACATGCAAGGCTAAACACTTTTTCTTGGTTGCAAGGACACGAAAACCTTCGGATTTCAAGAACTGTGAGATTTATTTTACTTTTTCTTTTAGTTTATATGATGAATATGTTTGTTCTCCTATGCTTATTTTTCCTATGATTGTTTATTTTAATTGCTAGAGCGGACTCTAAGTTATTATTATAGACAATCTATTGCTAAGTTTGATATCAAAACTAGAGTTATGGTATATGAACTTGTAAAGCAACTGAGTTTAATAATTGTGGCGGATCTACATTATTAATCTTAGGGAGAACATTCAATCAAATCAAACATAAACTGCAGACAATTATGTTTTCTTGATTAATCAACTTATCTAGTTCTTAAGGTTGCCATTAAATTAAATTACCAGTGCGGACACTGTGATTGTTTAATGGTTAGGGTTAGTTATACAGCGGATCTGTTAACTAACCAATGTTAAGAAGAGATAAATATTCAGAATATAAATTGATGTTTCGTTTCCATGATCAGTTCTAATTTCTGTAGGTGGATGTGTGCTTGTGATCAAGGTTTGTTCTCTTGATAATTTTTTGATTTTATTAAATTTTGTTTGATAGTTTTCTGTTTTCTTTTGCTTTAGCCTAGATAACGTCCAAACCCCCCCAAATTGCATATCATCTAGCATAAAAATTGGACTTGAACTTCCTCGTGGGATCGACCCCTTACTTGCTTTATACTATCTTGTGTGTTGTGTTTGAAGTTAGGGTAATTAATTTGTGCGACCGCGACATCATAACAAAGTTTAGCGCCATTGCCGAGGAAGTAATTTTAGTTAATTCTTGTGCTATTATTTTTATTTGCTGTGATTGTTATTTCTTTTTCTGAAAAAAACAGAATTTTTGCTTACTGCGGTACTGTTCATTACGGAAGCGGTACTGTTCAAAACATATTTTTTGGTGGAATTAGGTATTGGCCTTTTCTTTCCTGAAGGGAAACGACGTTGTAAATAGGACTTGTGTAAAACCACTAGCCCCACCCTATTGAGGCCAAATTCCACTGTTTTCTAGGGTTTTTAGGCAGTTTTTGTTTCCTACCGTAGGATTTTTGTACAATTTGCATTATTTTTGATCTCTTGTGTGGTTGGTTTTTTTTTAGTTTTCTTGATGATTTATGCCAATAACCCGTTCTACTAATCAAAGTCAAGTGCAGTTGGATCTCAAAATAGAAAAAACTTTACACAAGTTACAAAAGGAAGCTCGCCTTAACATCATGGCTGTTGCACGACAACAAACACTCAAGGAGCTTGCTACTCCTAACGTGGAAAATCAGCCACTGTGCATAAACATCGACAATAATGTAAAATTCGAGCTCAAATCTGGTTTTATACATTTGCTACCAACCTTTAATGGTCTTGCAGGAGAAGATCCTGATACTCATCTCAAGGAGTTCTATATGGTTTGTGTTGGCATGAAACCGAACGGAGTTGATGAAGAACAGGTTAAGTTGAAAGCTTTCCCTTTCTCTTTAAAAGGGGCAGCAAAGGCATGGCTTTTCTCTATTCTACCAGGTTTAATTGGAACATGGAATGGCATGAAAAAGATCTTCCTTGAGAAGTATTTCTCAGCATCTCGAGTTACCAACATAAGGAAAGAAATATGTGGGATTCGACAGTCTCATGGAGAGACATTTTCCGAGTATTGGGAAAGATTTGAGCAACTGTATATTCAATGCCCTCATCATCAAATACCCGATCAGCTGCTCATTCAATATTTCTATGAAGGATTGATGCCTACTGATCGTAGTATCATTGATGCTACAAGTGGAGGGGCATTGGTAGATAAGACACCCGAGGCTGCACACCAATTGATCTCAAACATGACAGCCAACTCAAAACAGTTTGGCACTCGTGGAGACTTCACAAACAAACGAGTAAATGAGGTAACTATTTCTAACCTTGAGAATAAAGTTAATGATCTTACTTCTCTTGTGCGTTCTTTGGCTTGTGGCAATGTACAACAGGTGAAAGTTTGTAGCATATGTTCCTTACAAAGACATACCTCAGATATGTGCCCAATAATGCAAGAAGATTACATTGAACAGGTTCATGCAGTTGATGGAGGATTCAACGGACAGTCCCAGCGTAAATATAATCCCTTTTCCAACACGTACAATCCCGGATGGAGAGATCATCCAAACTTATGTTATGGGAACCCACCTCAACAAGGCAATTAAGGCCGACAGTTCCATCCCCATAGATTTCAATCCCAACAGAATTATCAAGCGAGACAACCCCCTCCATTCACAAACTCCAATGTTATGGTGTTGTCATCCAATGATGATCTTCGTGAGATGATGAAAACTTTGGCTTCTAACACTGTGACCTTGCAACAAAATGTCATCTCTTTTCAACAGGAAACAAGGTCAAGTATTCACAACTTGGAGAAGTAAATGGGGCAAGTAGCTTCAAGTGTGGGGAAATTGGAAGCACAAATGAATGTAAAATTGCCCTCCCAAGCATTGAATCCAAAAGAGAATGTTAGTGCGATCATGCTGCGAAGTGGGAAAGAACTTGAAGAGAAAAGGTCAAAACAAATTGAGATGGAGGAAGAAGAAGAGATAGAAACTGAATTGAATACAAAGAAGGAACATCCTCCTCCTCCACAAACTGAAACAAAGACCAACACTCCAAAGGTAACTCCTCACTCAATGAATTCCAGTTTTAAAACAATTCCACCCTTTCGTGTAAGTTCTTCTAGGTCAAAGAAAGAGGACAAAGGAAAAGAAATTTTAGAGTTTTTCAAGAAAGTAGAACTCAACATTCCTTTGCTTGATGCTATCAAGCAAATTCCCAAGTATGCCAAATTTTTGAAGGAGTTGTGTACTACCAAGAGAGCTTCAAACTGAAAGGTCATGAAATGGTAAGTATGGGTGAAGTTGTATCTATTGTTGTTCAAAGGAATATGCCTTTGAAGCAAAAAGACCCAGGTGCGTTTACTATCTCATGTGTTATTGGTAATACTAGTTTCAAAAGGGCCTTGTGCGATTTAGGTGCATCCATTAGTGTTATGCATAAACATATTTATGATTCTCTTAGTCTAGAGCCTTTGAATAAAACTAGTATTGTAATACAACTTGCGGATCGTAGTTTTGTTTACCCACTTGGTGTAATAGAAGATGTCCTAGTCAAGATTGATAGTTTGGTTATTCCATGTGACTTTTATATTCTTGATATGGAATATGATTCTTGTTATTCATCAACCAACACTCCTATATTGTTTGGGAGACCATTCTTGAAAACTACCAACACAAAGATTGATTGTGGTAAGGATACTTTGTCTATGGAGGTAGGAGATGAAAAAATTGAATTCAATTTTCATGATGCAATGACATGTCCTTATAACAATGTTTATTATATCACATGTTATGACCAAGTTGATAAGTGTGTGCAGCAGGTTTGTGATTTTGATTATGAGGATGAATTAAGCGTAGCTTTGAGCTATTGCTATGATTTTACCAAGATAGAAGAGATGGAGAGGCATATATGTGTTCCCCAAAATGTGCATGAATCAGCATTTGCTTTGCAAACTGTTTCCCATGATGCAGGAGTCATTCACCCCATCATGGACAGTGAATGGGTGGCGCTTATCGTTTTGGTGCCAAAAAAGATTGGAATTACGTTGGAAGAAATACAAAATGATGCTTACGAGAATGCAAGGATTTACAAAGAAAAGACTAAAAGTCTCCATGACCGAATGATTACAAGAAAAGAGTTTAATGTTGGAGACAAAGTCCTTCTTTATCATTCGCGTTTGAAACTTTTTTCTGGAAAGTTGCGCTCTCGTTGGATTGGACCCTTTGTTGTTTCTAATGTTATTCCTTATAGTGTAGTTGAAATTACAAGTTTAAAAACCAACAAAGTACTCAAGGTCAATGGGCATCGCTTGAAACCTTTCTATGAAGGTTGGACGACAGAACTCACCGCTTCTGTGGAGTTAGCTGAACCAATCTATGAAGAATGAGCATGCAACATGTCGAGCCAATGACATAAAACAAAAGCGCTTACTGGGAGGCAACCCAGCACAAAAAGAAAAAAAAACAGATTTGCTTTCCTTTCCCTTATCTTTTATTTTTCGTATTTTACTTTATTTTTGTCATTCTCCTATATTCCTTTTCTTTTATTTCAACATTGAGGACAATGTCGTGTTTTAAGTGTGGGGGTATTGGGAGAATGTTGGTTTTCTAATTTTGGTTTTCTTTGTTATTTTTCAAAAAAAAAATTATGTTTGATCTTTTGAACTTCCATTGGTTTTTGAGAATATGAGTATTATGTATGAGAATTAGTTGAGATAGATGAAGATATAAATCAAATGAAGGAGTGTGCATGCAAGTTTTAAGGTTTAATTGGTTTAGGAATTGACTTTGAGAATATGCCATGTTGACTTTATAGTGTTATACCAATGCAAGCTTTTGAGCCTTCAACATTATATTCTTTTATTGTGCCTTCTTTCAATGATATGTATCTTTAGAACTTGCTTCATATCTTGTTGAGATTACATTCATATTACATATATACATGAAGATGATAAAGGCATTAGGAATTTTAACCACTTGAGCCAAAAAGCCAACCTAAAGCATATTATCCTTAGTGAGCCCCTTTTGAGCTTGTTTATCTTTTCTTTGCTTTATCCATGTATAAGCCTTAACTTTTTATATGTTTTCCTTTTCCCCTGGCCAAGGATTAGTAGAGCATATACTTATGATATCTCATGGAATTATGGTTGGAAATTATGTGAAAAGAAAGAAGAAGTGATGTTTGATGAAAAGATGGGCAAAGTTGCCAAAGGTAAAAAAAAAAGGAAAGAAAAAGAAAAGAAAAAAGAAAAAGAAAAAGAAAAAAGTGTTCCTTTATGTTCTTAAGATTTTATATTGAAAAAGCTTGAAATCAAAAGAAGTTAAGCATTGGTGATTAAAGATGGAAAATTTATGTGCTTTGATGGAATATCTTGTTTGAAATATCATTTTTCAGAATGCTCTACTTTCTTTGGTTTGAACCTTTTCTTTTACTCTCTTTTACCTCACCTTTACCTTAGCCCCATTACAACCAGAAAATAAGACCTTTTGATTCATGCATTGTTTGTAATATGTTATTAATGGAGATGAGATTGAAGAGCAAGCTTATGGTAGAACATATTCATTGATTGAATTTGAGAGATTTAAACACATAAGCCCTAAACACGTGAGTGTTGGAGTGTATATCAATGAGAGGACCTATCACTTTGGCATGGCATAGATTTCATTTAAATCTCGACGATTAATTGAATTTTGAAGTTTGCATGTAAATAAATTCATGAAAATTTATACTCTTTATCCTTCTTAATTGTGTTCTTGTTTATAATGCATATATTCTTGGATATTGATGGGAGATTAGAAGATTAGTCATAGTGATTTCATTTAATTTAACTTCAATTTGATTTTACCTATCCTTTCTCGAGGACGAGCAAGAGCTAAGTGTGGGGGTATTTGATGCAACCATATTATTTGATAGTTTCACCCACATTTAACTAGTGTTTTGCCTATGTTTTATATATAAAATGCCTTGATATTCTTTGTTTTATGTTTTGAAGGCACTTTTGGATGAAAGATGCAAAAAGGAGTA
>Ga0325410_1001188_pt1 | contig 28632 bp, 20 predicted proteins | sample PopdelMetagenome_16_FD_206182 | JGI IMG/M metagenome (GOLD analysis project Ga0325410, IMG submission 206182) | Populus deltoides microbial communities from Bellville, Georgia, United States - Xylem-PdIQD-R3 | ecosystem: Host-associated > Plants > Phyllosphere > Stem > Wood/Secondary xylem...
ATTGACGAATTGGGCGGTGGGACTGTAGAAAAAAGAGGGAGAGAAGAGAATAAACAAAGCCTAAAAATGAGAGTGGTTTCTTGACAAATGGCACGTGGCTAAAAAGTTTCCCCATTTCACTTTCATGACTCTACTTCCATGAAAATGAAGTTTTTCTCCTTTAGGTTAGGTTTTGATAAAGAAAATTATGCAGTTATCCTTTTTCTTCCTAACAGAAGATAGAGTTAGCTAGTTAAATGGCAATTATTTTGCTTTGATTAACATCTTTATTGTTGTCCATTTCAAATCATTCAAATGAAATCATGTAACGGGATAGTTAACAAGGGTTTGATTTCTACTGACTAAAAGCAATAACAAATGAAGGGACAAGAGCTGGCAGAGGATCTTCAAGCACTCGTCAGTTTCAGTAGAACCCTCTGGACAAAATTATATTGAGCTAAAACATATTTCATGCAGGTGCTTCATGGGTTCCTTCAAAATAATGGGACATAGAAAATAATCACAGACCCAGAGTGATGTATCAATGTCATTTTACAGTACTGCCTGCCAGATTTCAGTAACGAAGAAGTCGGCTCGTGATCATCCAAGCCCAAAGTCTTGTTGACATTAATTAATCACAACACTATGTAACCATTTCTTATGGAGTGTATACCAGGATATATGAGCATTATAGTATACCTCTTGTTATCAGGAATTATGGGATTGTTAACATTTATGTATAGACGAAAAATTAACGTAGGAGAACAGGGGAACGTTACTGTGAAGAGGCGTTCACTGGGCATGACCAGTCCCGACAGCTTCCGGCTCCTCGCACACATGCCACCACAATAGAATATAGCAACCAGAATTATCTATTAGCATCAAATACAATTATACATGACAAACTCCAATGGCATACACGTGCCATGCCACCCATTTGATCGTATTGACCATCACTCTGGCTAAATTAAGCACACCATAGTTTTCTCTGATTCCCCTCATTTTGGTTTGGTTTGGGTAATAGCGAAAGAATTCCACGTTAACTTTAGAAAAAACCACTTTCCTTGAAGGCCCCAAGCTACAGATAACATTAATGTGTCATGTCACAGACAAGATTCCAAGACTTGAAGGTAAATCAATCATGTTTATTTTTGTCAAATAATACATGCAAGAATATATTCTCTTTTAGATGGTAAGAATGGCGAGCGAAATGCCAAACCAATTGAGTTCCGTGATCCAACACCAAGCGACAGTGGAATAGTCTTCTTTTAGCCTTTGGCATGGAATAAGGTGAAAGGGGTCCAAGTGGAAGAATCTTTACTCCTTCAAAAGTTAAACCAGTCCTAAACTGTAAGGAACTCAATTATTCACAACTGTATACTTTTTGCAGCAACCTTTTTTTTTTTATATATATCTAAAAATTAGAAAAGATAGCCATCTAATGGATAAAGCCAGCATATACAAAGAAGAGATATAATAACAGTTGTCGTAGCATACATGTACTAATTGCTCCAATATCCTATACACTTTTTATTTCTTAGTAAATTCATACTATTGAGAATAATTAGGAAGCTTGACTTTTGGTTTAGCCAATTTATTTCTATTTATATATATATAGGATAATATATAATGATTAAGGTAGAGATTATAATACTAGAGTAGTGCCTGTAATATTTTCTATATAGTATACATTTTATAATATGCCCCCTCAAGCCAAGAGTGGAGGATCGACCCAAAGCTTCAAATGAAAAGCAGTAAACGAAGCAGCAAGAAGTGACTTAGTAAAGATATTTGCAAGTTGATCATGAGAGGAAATAAAACGAATCTGAATCTCCTTCTTCACAACTCTATCTCGAACAAAATGATAATCAACCTCAACATGTTTGGTGCGAGCATAAAAAACATGATTTGCAGATAAATAAGTGGCATCAAGATTATCACACCAAATGATATAAATAGAAATAGACGGAATCTGAAGATCTGTTAATAAATATTGAAGCCAGATAACCTCAGCAGTGTCATATGCTAAGGCTTTGTACTCAGCTTCAGTAGAGGAGCGAGCAACTGTACGTTGCTTACCTGATTTCCATGAAATCGACGTCTGACCAAAAAACACAAAATAACCACCCGTAGATTTTCGATCATTAACATTATCTGCCTAATGTGCATTTGTAAAGCCATGTAATGCAAAGGCAGAACTACGGGTAATATGCAGGCCATGGGTTGTCATACCCTTAAGATAACACAAAATACATTTAAGAATCTGTAGGAGCATGCATAAAATAACATACTTTGTTAACAGCAAAGCAAATATCTGGTCTCGTAAAAATGAGATATTGAATAGCACCGATAATTTGACGAAAACGTGTAGCATCAGAAAACAAAGGATCTGGTAGTATAATAGCTTTGGAGGTAGAGATAACAATATCAACAAGTTTGCAAGATATCATATCAGCCCGAGTGAGAATGTCAAGTGTATATTTATGTTGTAGTAGCATAAGACCCATACTAGTAGACTGAAACTTAACACCTAAAAAATAATGAATAGTACCCAAGTCGCGAAGCTTAAATTATGAGCTCAGCAACTGTATGAGGCGTTGAAGAATAAGAAAGTTCTAACCCATAAGCAGAATATCATCAACATAGACCAGGAGATAACAAATATCAGTATCAGCAGAGAAGATAAGTGATGAGGTATCAACCTTGGAGGCGAGGAGCTCGCGGAGCTTGTTTTAAACCATATAGAAACTTATGCAATCTACAAACATGAGAAGGGAGAGAAGAATCAACGAAACCTGAAAGTTGTTTCATGTAGACCTCTTCGTCAAGAACTCTATTGAGAAATGTATTATGGATATCAAACTGATGAATTTTCCAATCACACGAAATCGTAATGGAGAAGACTAATCTGACGGTCGCTTGCTTGATAACAGGACTAAAGGTTTCAGAACAATCAATATTCTTCCTGAGTGAAACCTCTAGCAACTAGGTGCGCCTTATACCTCTCAATGCTGCCATCAACTTTGCGTTTAATTCTTTACTCCCACCGACTACTAACAACATTCATCGAAGGATGAAAAGGCACCAAGGTCTAAGTTTTGTTAGCACGTAAGGCCTAGATTTCCTCATGCATAGCACTATGCCAAGCCTCATACTTGTTAGCATTAGTGAAATTGGTTCATGAGTAGGAGGAGATACTACCCGACTAATGAGAGCAGCAATGGTGGTGGTAGTTGCTGTTCACAGTGCTGTCTAAGGATGGAGGACCATGTGATGTTGATGTGTAGCTGGTCAAGGAGGAAAATAACTAGTACTTGTAAGATGTTAGAGAGGATATGAAGAGAGATCTACATAAAGTTGCAAACTGGCTAGAGAGTCTATGGAGTGACTGGTTGGTACAACAGACCCCGACGAATCTGCTGCAAAACTGGTCTGTTTTATAGTAGTAGACCTGGAAGCATGACCATCTGTTGATATAGAACTTGTTCCTGCATAATGATCATTTGAAAAATAAGCAGATGGTGACAGTATGGTAGGCTTGGGTGGTGATGGAGTGGGTGCAGAATCTGTGGGCAAGCGGAGGGTCTGTTTGGGTTGTGGTAGATGGCAGGACATGGGTGCTAGTTTGACAAGGTTGTGGAGCAATAGGCTAAAAGTTTGTGGGAGGATTCAAGGTTGAGAGATGTGTATATTGAGTGGTTCGTAAAAAGAAAGACATCTTTATGAAAACAAACAAGATGGGAGACATAAATACGTTGAGATGGTAAATCAAGACAACGATAACTAAGATGAGATGAGCTATACCTTAAGAACACACATGGAGAGGAATGAAAATTCAATTTATAAGCATGATATGGATGCAAAAGGGGAAACAAATACACCCAAAGTATGCATAAAATTATAATTAGGAGTATGACGAAACAAACACTCAAATGGAGATTTATTTTGGAGAACAAGAGTAGGCATATGATTAATAAGATATTGTCGATGATTCAAAATCATAGTTCCAAAACTGTAATGGTGCACTACATTGGCCTAAGATAGTGTGGCCGGTTCCGACAATGTGTCGATAGTGACGCTCAACGGTGCCATTTTGTTCATGAGTATGAGGATAGATTAGCCAGTGATGAATACCAATAGTCTGAAAAAATTGATTTAACTTATGATATTCACCACCCCAATCAATTTGAACAGATTTAATCTTACATGAAAACTGACGTTCAACAAGTGTTTGAAAACGATGAAAAATGGAAAACACATCAGATTTGACAACAAGAGGGTAATATCATATATGTTTAGTATGCGCATCAATAAATATAACAAAGTAATGAAAACTATCAGAATAAAACATAGGGGCAGGACCCCAAACATCACAAAATACTAAATTAAGTGAGGCAATAATTTTGTGACTCGTATGTCGCAACAACAGACGCGATGACTTGCCTAATGGACAAGCTTGACACTGAATAAAAGAACACCTAGAAGTACATACTATTTTATTTTTGGAAACTAACAAATTTAAAATATGAGGGGTAGGATGACCTAAACAACGATGCCACAAATCAACAGTCACGGAGAGGCAAGGAGACCAAAAAGCTTGAGGAATTGACGTGGTGGAAGACTCAGATAGGATATAGAGACCATCATTATTCTGACTAGAAAGGAGAACTTCCTTAGTGATGAGATCTTTGACATAAAACACAAAAGTATGCAATTCAAAATAAACATGATTATCACGACATAATTTTTGAATATATAACAATGGTTTGGTAATATGAGGCACACGAAGAATGTTAGATAATGTAAAAGTATGTTTTTGGGAATGTAATGTGGTATGTCAATATGTGATATGTTAACATGCAAATGATCATTACCAAGATAGGTTGTAGAATCGGTCAGAGTTGCAAGATCAAGTGTGATGCGTTGATTTACATCGGTGTTGGGGAACCATATCGCAGCAGAAATGTTCCTAACAGATGAGCAGAGGGCTGCAGAGTATTGCCGCAAAACTGGAGATAATGAGGAGTTGTGTGGCCGAAGCTTGAGCACAATTGGCAATTGACATTCTGTTATCCAGATCACTATCCAGCCCCTGTGTTGCGCATGTTCTGCTGCCAATTGTTTGGCCTCCATTCTGCAACAGATTGGAACCTGTTCTGGTGATTGTAGTAGCTGTTGTCGGGACACTAATTGCCATGAGAAAGCCCCCTGTGATGAATGAAATTTAAGCTGAGATGAGACATAGCAAGATGGGCAAAGGGTTGTGGTATTGGCAATAGAGGTAACTACGACAACAAAGGTGAAAACAACAGAGAGGAATTTGCATCTATGGAATGAAGGGAGTTCTTGTGCAGAAATTCATGGGTAAGAAGGTGGTTGTGAATGTCAGCATACTACAGTGGTTCTACCTTGGTTATAAGACTCGTTACCAAGTCTTTAAACTCACAATGAAAGCCACAAAACATATATAAATTAAAATCTTCAAGAGATATTGGCTAGCCAACAACAACTAATTTGTCAAATAAAAATTGTGTTTGCTGCATGTATATGCTAACTGATGAATCACCTTGCCGAAGATCTTGAAAGGAACCATGGAGTTGCATGATGTGAAATTAGATGGAGACACAAGAGCTTTCTCAAGAGTGCGTTAAACGCATTGCGAAGATGACAATATATCACGAGATGCAACACATCCACGGAGAGAGAGATGAGAGTAATGCACTCAAAATAAATTGATTTTGTTGCTTCCAACAAGAAAAGAAGGGCTGATTATCAAAGAAAAACCAGCAGAATCGTCAGAAACATAAGATGGGGGACACAACACTGAGCCATTAACAAAGTGAAAAACACCTTAACCAAGAAGATAGGGCTTCAACTTGGCGGGTGTTGGATAAAGCGATAATAGCTGGAGTTTGTGTTCCTATAATATGAAGAGAAATGGCAAAAACATGTGAGGAGAAGTCATTGATGTGTTCTGCAAGCGAAAGCTATTGTTGCTATAAAAGAACACCACCGGCAGCAACTTGTAGATGGCTGGCCGGCTGTGATACACCACAGGTGTTGAGAGAGAAGTCGGCGGTAGCAACATTAGAATCCATTTAGGAGAGGATGGGTGAAAAGTCGGCTGCAAGGGGGAGAGGGGGAGAAGAGTTCTGATGGCAAAAGACTCTGAAACCAAGTTGAGAATAATTAGGAACAAGGTTGTCAATAATGTTTTTTTGACACGACACAAAATATACAATATAAACTCGGATCGTAAACTCAAATTGTAAAATAAAAAATAAAATATTTTAACTAATTATATATTGATAATTTCAATCAAGTAATAAATAATAATATAGCATAATTAAAATAAAATTAAAATAAACATTGTAAATAATATATACAACTAAAAGATAAAAAAAACAGACTAAGCAAAGCACAAGACAAACAAGCAAAAACCCCCCCGGCCACTTAACAAGAAGAAGCCTGCAAAAATCAATTGAAATCGGTAATGACAAAAAAGAAAAATATAGCTCGAGAACCAGCCAATCACAAAACAAAATTATAATCCAAAACCGCATTTCTTTCCTACCTAGTCATAAACTCCATCAAAATTAAAAATGATAAAGAAATGCTAAGAGATAGTTAAACCTAATCAGAGGGCTATTAAGAGGATCAACTAAATGAGTACGAGGCCCAAAGGCCTTCTTGTCTTTATACTGGTGGCTAAGGTGTGCTCTTCTATGACCAGGTTTCTTGTTCATTTTAGGCATAAAATGGTGATTTTGGAGCTGAATCTCCTAAAAATTAGCACAGAGCTTTCTAGTAGAGACAATAGTGGTAGTGTTAAGAAATTCTTGAATAGGGTTGCTGCTGCTATCATTTAGAGAAGAAGAAAACTCAAGTCTCCAAGTGGGTGATGAAGTAGATAGGCCTCCTCTTTTCCCTACCTGCATTAGCATCCCTCCTTCCAACTCTCTTTTACCCATCAATATTTCTCCTTCTTTCTTTTCACTTTTCCTTTGTCTCGCCACGTCCACACCTTTATCTTTTTTTTCCATGTTTCGCTTCAAGCTCCTAACTTTGGGTTCTTCTCTGTTTCATTCATCTAGCCTGGTCGGTTGTTTTAGTTTGAGTGAAGTTTGGTCTTTGTATGCGTGGAATGGAGGTGGAATTGAAAGAGATGCTTAACGATCTTGATTATTTGAAGAAATCACTGTCAAATCCTTCAAACCTTGCTTCTTTAATTCATTAGGTAAAGTTGGTCTGAGTTGACCGAGTTTGATCGAGTTTAACTAAGTTTGATCGAGTTTACTGGTTTTCGAGTTTTTAACCCGATTTTACATTTTATATACATGTTGACTTATAAAATCATATGATTTTACGAGTTAAATCGCGATTTTAACAACCTTGATTAGGAGGCTTAACCTTTGGTTTAGCCAATTTTTTTTCTATTTATATGTGCAGAGCAATATATAATAGTTAAGGTAGAGATTACAACACTAAAGTAGTGCCTATAATATTTCCTATATAGTATACATTTTATAATACATACAAATATAAATGAAACTAGGTTATAAGAACAAATCCAAGATACAACATTTTGAAATAAAAAAAACAAAAAATATAATCCCAATTCGAGATGATTGCTTCAAATATGATTTTGTTCTTAGCATGCGAGATAATCCATATTATTCTATAAAAGAGTCTTTGTCATACCTTTTGTTGAAACTTTACTTTAATCAATCATTGCCACTAATAAAATAAATCTTCCAATGAATAAGGGTGGACCATAAAAGTTCTCACGAGCTAACTATTGTGTTCCAGAATTTTCAAGACACTAGACAATGAAAAATGATGTGACCTATAGTTTTTGACCTAGAAATACAAAATGGATATGTATCTTCATGTATCATGATAATTTTTCTTTTAACAAAAAAAGAATGAGTGCATAGCTAACTATAGTAGAGACTCAGTTTTTGGAGGAGAAACACCCTTCCAAATGACTACATTGTATGTTTTCAAACCCGGGTAAAAAAGTCTGAAGAATAGTAGAGCACAACTTAATTATGTAGTGTCTATTACCATCTAAAGTCAATATTTTTCTATCTTCTTTATATATATATATGAAGGTCAATGAGATTAATGGCATTCATCATACTATGAAGGTGATCATTTCTATTGTTTTTAAAGCATCGATTCCATATTAAGTTCCAATGCCAACAACCATTATCCCAAAACCTTATACTATTGATATCACTAAGTTGTTGAGCAGAAATTTTATATAACCCAAGATAGAGTTTAGAAAGCATTTTGTCACTAACCAAAATATCATTCCTAAACCAAGCTCTATTACACTCCCTACTTTAAATTCAAAACTATCTTTCAAAACAAAATAAGATTGATCACCAGAGTGAATGGTATACAAAATATTTGACCAAATAGTAGATAGATGTTTTGAAAACAAAGGCATGCCATTCTGAACTCGTGGTTTGTATTTGTTGTTGATGAACTCAATCACTAAATCTATTTTTTAAAAAAGGCTTCGTATTTTGTAGTAACCGATCCTATTCTTAACCTTCCTCTTTCTTTTTCTCGCGGCACCATATCCTGACCTTCTAATGAGAGTAGTTTACCCTTCCAAGTATGAAGTCTCATTCTAATCTTAAAAATGATTGACTTTCATGTAGAAATTATATTCGGATTGGCACCCAATGGTAGCCCTAAGTACATGGTCGGTAAGGAATCAAAATTGTAAAATAAAAGATTTGACAAGCCAACAATGTATAGTTCATCAACATTTATTCCTATTAACAAGCTCTTATGATAATTATTCTTAACCCAGAACACTTACTAAACCACCTCAGAGTCCTTTGAACATCCAATATAACTGTAATATCCTTAAGGAAAAATATCAAAGTAGTATATGCAAGTTGCAAGTGGCTTACCTGAAAAACTTCTTCAATCTCAATACTTAAAAACAAACCACCATTTATTGCTCTAGTGATCAACACAGACAGGCCTTCAACTATCAGATTAAAGGGTAGAGGAGATAATGTATCTCCTTGCCTCAGACCACATATAACTCCAAACTTTGACAATGGAGAGACATTAATCAAGACTAACAGTCTGAATGTGGAGATGCATTAATGAATCCATTTACATGAACAAAATCCAAAACCTATATATTCCATTATCTTATCCAAATATTTCAAAAATACTAAGTCAAAAGCTTTATGAAAATCAAGTTTGAAAATAAAAGCACCCTTTTTCTCTTCATAGAGTCAATCACGTCATTAGCAGTCATTACCAAGTCTAACATACATCGGTAAAAAATAAAAGTTAACTTGGATTTACTTATAACCCCATCAATAACTTCTCTGATTCAATTTGCAAGGATCTTAGAAATCATCTTAGACAACCCCTTTATAAAGCTTATAGGTATGTAGTCACTAATGTTTAGGTTCCTTTTTTTTAAAAAAAATATAAGAAACATAGGAATTGTTTATACTCTCTGGCAACTTTTCATTTCTAAAAAACTCTGATACCATATCAAAAATGTCATGTTTAAACTAGTTCCATGATTTTGTTATAAAAATAAAATTAAACTCGTCATGTCCTACTAATTTAGACCTTTTAGAATTGAAAACTGACTTTTAAAGCTCTTCTATAGATACTGGCCTTTTACGCCACCAACAGATTCAACACTCAACTTCTTAAACCTATGCAAACTTATATTTGGCCTGAAGAAATATTTCTGATAAAATAACTTTGAATAGAAAATAGTAGCTTTCTTAAGATTACCAAAAAGCTTTTCCATCCATGGTAACTTTATAGATTAAATTCCTACTCTTTATAATGCTCACTGGCAAATGAAATAATCTAATGTAATGACCTCCCAACTTCATCGAAGATAATTTAGACTTCTATCTTCACAATAACTTCATATTCCTATTTACTTGCCATCTTTTGGCAACAAGTTTGCTCAATATTGATTTATTTTCTTCTAAAAGTCTCCTGAATTTAGCATGGTTTTCTAGTTATTGAATAGAAGTCTCCAAGTCCGTTAGAATATTTTCCTAGTTATCAAAAGTTTCTTTATTCCATATCTTTAACTTGGTTTTAGGGCATTGATCTTTTTAAAAACTGTAAATCTACCCAGAAACACATCACCCACCCTCTTTAAAAATTCATTTAACTTGGTAATAAAGTTTGGATTAGAGAACCAACAGTTTAGACCTTTTAAATGTTTCCATCCCTAAAACATCAAGTCCTTACCAAGGCTAATAGGACAATGATTAGATAGCCCATGATAAAAGCGGGGTATTCTAGAAATACTAAATTGAAGTAAGGCGGGGTATTCTTAATGTACCAAATTGAAGTAGACATTTTGTGTGAGCAAACGCTACATCAATCCTACTCATGGATCCTCCTCGAAACCATGTAAATTGATGATGATGTAAAGGGTATTCAATTAATTCATAAACCTGAATAAACTTCTGGAAAGCTTAAGCACCTGACTTATTTAAGTAACCACTAGTTTTGTCATGCATATTGTCACGGGGCGACGTCGAACGGCAAGCTATAGTGCGTCCTAAGAGGTGTTGTTGGTAAAAAAAAAAAGGGTTTTGAGTTTAATAATAGAATTATGATGATAACGTTCAGGAGTTGCAATCTAGTGTTATAGTTATTAGGAAACCTATGATCTATAAGAGCCTGGGTAAGGGACTGATTGTGTAAGAGAAAGACGAATCACCCCCAGTGCACCCTACCTTAGGTAAGCTGTATTGTTATTTGATTGTTTTCCCAGGTCACTTTTTTGTCCATTGTTCTTGTTTGAGGTTAAAAGTAGATCTTCATTTATGAGAAAGTCTTTACCTTATCAGGTTAAATCCTAACTATTCTAAAGTTTGAAATTTAGCATCACATTTATTTTGTACTTTGTATCTTTAATATCTAAAGGTGTATACTACTGTGTAGTTTCACACCCCCGAATATTAAAGTCTACAGTTAAACCCTAACACCTTAAATGTAAAGTGAACAAAATAATTGGTGAAGGAATTTTGATATTATAACCAAACTCTAACAGATAATCATAAACTAGTTACGATATCCATTTTATATTTTAAAACATGAAATGCTTAGGAAACTATTAAGATTTGGCCGTATGCATACAAACAAAATATTTTTTGTATTTTTGAAAGAGAAAATCAACTTTAAAATTTTAAGATTTTTTTTAGAAACGTTTAGGAGAAGACTGGGTATTTTAATACCGAATTTGTATCTTACAGTCTTTTGAAATAACCCTTGGAATGTTTTTGGATTTTTTTTGTTTTTTTATTATATAATATTATATTATTATTATATTAATAAATATAAATTGGGCTGGGCCGAAACGAGTCTAGCCCAACCTAGTTGGGTTGGGCTAATTGGTAGCCCAACAAACCTTCATTCTTTTATTTTATTTTTTTGGTGGGCTAAACCTAGCCCAACCATCTAGGTTTGGCTAAAACGAGTCCAGCTGAACGCAACTTAGTCACTAGCCTAGCCTAGTGACTAAGTTGCATGAACAGTGGAATGTGAATTATAATTCACGCTTCATTGTTTACATTCAGTGAAAATAAAAGAAGGGGAGAAAAAGAAGACAAGGGGAGGCTTACCTGGCATGGAAGGAGTTGTTGGTCCGGGAAGTCGATGTGAGGCTAGTAGTGGCATCTGTGGAGAAGTCAATGTTATTGCTACTAGAGAAGAAAGAAACTGAAATGGTGGCAACTATCGATCTGCTGGAGCTGCTGTCGTTGTTGTTGCTGTTGCTACTATTGTTGCTATAGAGGAAGAAGAAGAACAAGAAGTCAATGAAGAGGGAGGAGTGTGGTGGCGCTGATAGAGGAATTGGTGGCCAGCATTGGATGCGAGAGGAAGAAGAAACCTTTGACTGGTAGGAAGAAGGAGAAGTTGGCGTGGTGGTTCTTGTCATCAGTGAGGGGGTGGGTTGGCAAAGGAGGTTAAGTTGTGGTGGCTAAAAAGGCGATGGAGAGAGAGAAAGAAAATAGAGAACTAACACAGAAAGAAGAAAACAAATTCAAAGAGGTTGGTTTTTTGTCAACTTTGCACTCGATTTCTCCTCCTCCAGGCCATGGAATCCACCTTTATTCATAAAAGATGGAAGAGAGACATTGTGTCTTTAATGGTGTCAAATCTTGTACCTTGATTCGATCCAGAAGGATCCTAACCGTTGGCTCAAAGTTGTTATCATGGCTTGTATGAGTTACTGCATAAAGGGGATGGTCGGATTGGCCACTTTGAGGCGATGCCACAACCATTGTGCCATCAATCAGTTAGAAAAGATTATACTGGGTTATAGTCAGATGTTAGGCCATTGTTTTCGTGCAACTTTTGTCAAATTTGATGGAGAAATGAGGCATTAAATGCCCTGGAAAAAAGCCCATCTGGAGAAGAAGATTAATAGTCACCAAACGACAAGTCGTCTGGTCCATTTTTTTTACTGTAAAACAACGTTGTTTTTTGAGCTTTAGGGTTTCAATTTAGGAATTTAACCAAAGTTCAATTTGATCCTCCATCTTTTAATTTCTTTTAATTGCACCCCTAATTGACCCTAAACATTTAATTTTATGCAATTCTGCCTATGCCGAACTTCAATACCATCCCTGAATTTTAGCGTCCTTTTCATATTAGTCTTTGGTCCTATATTTGTGCAATTTGACCTTCAATTAACTATTAAACTTTTAATTTTCTTCAATTTCACCCTTGATTTCAATCAATTGAGTCCCCATAGTTCGATGTTTTTTGCAAAATGATTATTGGCTGTGAATTTCTTCAATTTAACCCTTAATTGACCCCAAAACTTTGATTTGACTGCAATTTTACCCTTTATTTCAATCAATTGACTTGGTAAAAATAAAATTTGGTCTCCAAAAATTTCAATCTTCATAATTAAACTCAAATTGGGCTCTCAAACTTAATTTTTTCCCAATTAAGCCCCTAATAAAATTAATTTGACCCATTTAAAGTATAATTAAGTCTTTGCATTTAATTAAATCCTTCAATTTGACCCATATTAATTCTTAAACATAATTAAACTTTAATTTAACCTATGATTAAATGAAATTGGCTTATTAAAAATCTAATTATGTCATTAGTCTTAATTTTTATGCAGATTCATTCACTAATCATGTAACTTGAGTTTAAATTTACATTGTCTCTCTAGTTTTGGGTAAAATAGGGTACAATTAGGCTCCCGATTCTATCCAAAAAATACAGCTTGTTTTTTTTCTTACTTTTTCCAAAATACCAGTCTTCTTGCTATTATTATTTTATTTTTTAATTTTTGTTTAGGAAAGAAAAAAAAAGTGAATTTGGGGAATAACCCAGAAATGGGTTATGACACATATAAAGAGTTTCATTGAAGTCACCTACTAAAAACCATGGAATTGCAAGAAAAGCATATCAAAACTCACAACAAAAGCACATCGAAAATCAGTAAGTTCATACCACAAAGCTTTATTATCTGAAACCATACAAGAACTATACACGCCAATAACAATCCATTCAAAACCTTTTTCTATATGACACCCTATAATACTTATCCATCTATCAGTGTACTATATTTAAGTAATTGAGAAAACTTGTTCATTCCACTTGATTACAATGACTTCTGATCTCTCCAAAGCCTCAATACAAGACCGCTTTATATTCAACTTATCCCACAAACTTCTAACCAGAAATCAAAGCAGATATTCATCTTAGGTTCAAGAAGCAAGAAAATTTTAGTGCCATAATTAACAATTGCTTCTCTAATTACCCTATGCTTAGATATAGAGTCCAAACCACAAACATTCCAAAAGAAAATCTTCATCAAAGAATTAGAAAACAAAACCCTAAACCTGAGGATCGAAAGCCAAAAATAATTATTGGTTCCTTTCCCAATACCCTTTCTCTTCCAATATCTCTTGTTCAAACGCATCTGAAATATTTACTGCATATAGTCTAGAACTAACTCCCAAAACTGTACCAACTTGCATAATATTCTCAATCTCATTTTCAATAAGAAGTTGGCTAATGTACTGACATGACACTAATGCTTGGATTTTGGAGTTCACAGCATTTATACAAGAGCTATAGAGTCACTATGTTGTATGTCTACTATTGTTAGTTAATTCTCAAAACCATATGATGCTTACAACTGTGAGAAAGTGGCTAGAAAACTAAACTTGCTAAATTCATATCTTTTATACCCATGATTTCTGTATTGTTATTGATAAGCCTATTTTTAACGGGCCTAAGAAACCTTTATGAACCTTCTTCCTTGAGCACGTCCAAGGGAATGAGCATACCTAAAGTGGGGGCTTAGCAATGTGCCAAGCCCAACCATGCAGGGGCTTACCAGTGTGTCAAGCCCAACCACACAGGGGTTTGGCAGCGTGCCAAACCCTGGGCATGTTGCTAGACCCAGATGCAATTAGGCTTGGCAATGTGCCAAGCCTAACCGCGCAGGGGTGTGGCAACGTGCCAAACCCTGGGCACGTTGCCAGACCCAGATGCGATTAGGCTTAGCAATTTGCCAAACCCTGGGAACGTTGGATCTGGTGGTAGCTAAACCCATCGTAATTGAGCTTGACAGTAAACCAAGCCCTGGGAAATTAGTGCCAGACCCAGTCGCGATTGAACTTGGTAGTGTGCGAAGCCCTAAGCACGTTAGGCTTGGCAATATGCCAAGGCCCTGACATGCCCATGTAAATGCACATCCTCCTTTGGAACACCCAAAAGAATGATCATCCTTCATTGGCATGCTCAAGAGAATGAGGTAATGTGGGTCTAGCAAACATGCTAGACTAAAGGCAATCAAACTTGGCAGTTAGCCAAGTCCATGATAATGTAGATCTAGCAAACATATCGAACCCAAGATACTTGAACTTGATATTTAACCAAGTCTAAGGTAATGAGGGTATGACAAACATGCCAAACCCAAGGCACCTGGACATGACAATTAGCCAAGTCCAAGGCACTTGGACATGGCAGTCAGCCAAATCCATTGCACTTAGACTTGACAGTTAGCTAAGTCCAGGATAACATAGGTTTGGGAAACATACCAAACCCAAAATACCTGGATTTGGCAATTAGCCAAGTTCAAGGTAACGCATGTTCGGCAAACATATCAAACCTAAGGTACTTGGACTTGGCAGTTAGCCAAGTCTAAGGTAACGACCATCCTCTCTTAGGTTCACCTAAAGGAATGACCATCTTTCCTTGGCACGCCCAAGGGAATGACCATCTTCCCTTGAACATGCCTAGAGAATGACCATCCTTCCTTGGCACATCTAAAGAAATAAGGTAATGTGGGTCAGGCAAACATGCCAGACCTAAGGCACTTAGACTTGGCAGTTAGCCAAATCAATTGCAGTTATACTTGATAGTTAACTAAGTTCAAGATAACATAGGTCTGACAAACATGTCAAACACAAAGTACTTGGACTTAGTAGTTAACCAAGTCCAAGGGAATGACCATCCTTCCTTAGGCATGCCTAGGGAATGACCATCCTCCATTGGAACGCCCAAGAGAATGAGGTAATGTGAGTCTGACAAACATGTTAACCCCAAGGAATTTAGACTTGGAAGTCAGCAAAGTCCAAGACAACAGAGGTCTAGCAAACATGTTATACCCAAGGCACTTGAACTTGAAAATTAACCAAGTCCTACGTAACTACTATCCTCTATTGAGCACGCCCAAGGGAACAATCATCCTTCTTTGGCATGCCCAAGGGAATGACCATCCTCCCGTGAAAAAGCCTCAAGGAATGACCATCCTCCTTTGGCACGCCCAAAGGAACGAGGTGACGTGGGCGGTTCGTCGTCAGCAACATCACGAGAAGTCTACTAAACCTTATCATTTAGAGGAAAGAGAAGTCGTAACAAGGTTTCCGTAGGTGAACCCGCGGAAGGATTATTGTCAAAACCTGCCTAGCAGAACGACCCGCGAACCTGTGGCATGACATGCTGGGCTCGGGGGGCACTTGTCCCTCGCGTCCTCATGGGCCAAGGAGGGACGCATCTGTGCTCTGCATGGCTCGCAAAAGAACCCTAATGCAAGAAGCGCTAAGGAAATTGAGTACTGGGAGCACGCTCCCGTAGCCTTGGCGTTGGGGGCACACCTTTTTCTAGTGATAATCTAAACGACTCTCGGCAATGGATATCTCAATTTTCGCATCGATGAAGAACGTAGCGAAATGTGATACTTGGTGTGAATTACAGAATCCCGTGAACCATCGAGTCTTTGAACGCAAGTTGCACCCGATGCCTCTTGGTTGAGGGCACGTCTGCTTGGGTGTCACGCATCGTCGCCCCCACTCCCCTCGGCTCACGAGGGCGGGGGTAGATACTGGTCTCCTGCGTGCTTCCACTCGTTGTTGGCCTAAAATTAAGTCCTCGACGATGGTCGCCACGACGAGCAGTGGGTGAGAGACCCTCGGACACGGTCGTGCGCGCGCCTTTCACCCCCAGGATCTCCTGAACCCTCGGGCATCGACCCAGGTGGTGCATATAGAATGTATGAGATTGCTAGGACCAATTGATTAACTAATTATCCAACCTAGAAGCCCTATTCATAGGCTAGTTGGATTTTTGGGACTTCATTAGTGGCACCTTATGTGGAAAACTAATAAAAAAGCCATCGGTTTCTTCCTAAAGCATGCTTTTGACATTTTTAAACCATTTTATGGCTCACAACCATTTCCCACCTGGGTTAAGATGTGGGACAAGTCTTCTCGTTGCTGCATACACTCCTGCTTAAATAGAGCTTTAACAACTATTCAATCAAGTCCAACTCCTCACCAAGGCAGTGCTAGCCACTCAAGGTAAGATAAGAAAATTTAGGCTATGCTTTGTCAACTTGATAAATATAGTTAGAGCATTGAGATCTTGAAAAGCTTTCAACAAGTACAAGTGGAATATCGGTTCAAACCATAAAACATGTGAAGTATTTCTTACAACTATTCAAGGGAAAGGAAAGAGTCTCCCTCACGTCGGACACTCTACTTAAATAAAAATTTACCATAGCCAATGAGAATAATAATGTAAATTTTTTTATATATAAATACTTATTCAAAATGACTATTTTCATTTTCTTCATGTGATGCCTAAGAGCCTTTCAATAATACACATTGGAAAAGATGGACTTGGTCTCCCTAATGCTATATGCACCACTCTCTATGGGACTGATTTGGTCTCCCTAGTGCTATATGCACCAATCTCTAAGAAATAGATGTAGTCTCCCTGGTCCTATATGTACCTTTCTTTATGGGATGGACTTAGTCTCTCTAGTACTTTATGCATCAATCTTCAAGATATGGACTTGGTCTCCCCAGTCCTATATGCACTGCTCTCCAAGGGATGAACTTGGTCTTCCTAATGCTATATGCACCCCCCCTCTATAGGATGGAAATGGTCTCCCTATTGCTATATGCACCATTATTTATGGGATGAACTTGGTCTTCCCAGTGCTATATACACCACTCTCTAAGGGATGGATTTGGTCTTCCTAGTATAAATAACAACATCATGTAATCACCACTCTTAGTGGAGGGCTCTCATTCTGCAAGCTCCTACTCTCCGAAGAACCTCTGAAGAACCTATAATCACTTAAAAATTTCTAAGCATAGGTTCATTCTTTTTGGGTTCCCACTATCCGCTTAGAAATTCTCTAAGTATGGGCTTCACGCTTGATGAGTTTAGAGATACGAGTTCCTCCAAAGTGAGTTGACTTCCTCTGATGGGTTCCCCCCAGCCACTTAGAAATATTTCTAAGTATAGGCTCCCTCCTCATATTTTTCTCTTACCCTTCAGGGAAATTTTTGAAGTATGACTTCCTTCATGCCCCTCAATACGGGCTCTTTGGTATATCACCCAAGGTTTTCACCCTTTTCTCACGCGATGAAAATTCAATGAACTCGTTATATTAATTGAGTATTTTTACAAGTCTTTGCGTATCAATATCACAAAGACTTAAGGAGCTCCTAATAAACCTATTTTTAACGTGTCTAAAAAACCCTTATGACTCTTCCTCTTTGGGAACGCCCAAGAGAATAAGCATGGCCTGAGTAGGGGTTTGGCAGTATGCCAAACCTAGCCATGCGGGGGCTTGGCAGCGTGCCAAACCCCGGACATGTTATAATGGGATTAGAGTTGAGAAAGAATATGAAAAGAGATGTAGATCCCATTGACTTCAAAAGTTTAGTTGGAAGCTAGCTTGAGGCATTTGACTTGTACTAGACTAGATATATTATATGGAGTTTGGCTAGCTAACAAAAACATGGAGACCCTAAACTAGTCTTATTTGAGTGCATCAAAAAAGGATATTTTGTTATATCAAAGGTATTGTTAATGATGGTATGTTCTAATCATCAACTAAAGGTGGTAGACTTATTGGTTATTTACATAACAAATGAGGAAGAGATTTTGATGAAAGAAAAGGCACAAATGGATTCATATTCTTAGTAGATACATCATTTACATGATCATAAAAAACTAACCTAACATAATGTTGTCATCATATGAAGTTGAGTATATAATTGCTAACTTAGTTGTTTATCATGATAACTAGATTAGAAATATTAAGTACTTATGATTTCCATAAGAAAATCTCATGAAGCTCTACATTGATAATTAATTAGCTATTTTCCTAGCAAAGAATCCAATTTTTTATAAGAGAAACAAACATATAGATACACAATAATATTTCATCATAGTACATGTCAAAAATAGAGAAGTGAAGTTAATCTCTTATAAGACTTATGATCAAATTATAGATATTTTCACGAAGCCTCTCAGACATGATATTTTTGCAAGATTAAAGACAATGCTTATAATGATTAATCCTAAAAATTCAAGTTTAAGGAGGGATGTTGATGAGTAAACTTGACTAATAACATAACACGAGCCTATACTTTCTAGAAGTGGATGGTTGTCATTGTCAAAGAAGAAGGCAACCACTAATTTTAAAGAATGCAATAGCTATTAATAAAGGAGGTTCGATCATAGTTATCAAACCCGGCCCGGGGGTTGACCCAACCAAGGGGTCAAGTCCCGAGTTTTATGGGTCAACTTGGGTCGACCCAAAAAATTAAAAAAAATATTTAAAATTTTAATATTTCATATGAAAAATTAAGAAAAAAAAATCATGTGAATATAAGTTATACATGTTATAAATAATGAAATTTAAAAGAATATTTAAAAAAAAATTATCCCATATTGAAAAAACATAACTTTTTTCTTGTGAACATAGAGTATATATACGAAATGACTTCAAATCCCACATTGAAAAAATAATTTTTCTTGGGAACATAGGAGTATATATATATTAATGGGTTTCAAATTCCACATTAAAAAACATAACTTTTTTCTTATGAACATAAAGTATATATATAAAAGGGCTTCAAATTTCACATTGAAAAAATAACTTTTTTTCTTGGGAACATAGAGTATATATATTAAAGGGTTTCAAATCCCACATTGAAAAAACATAACTTTTTTCTTGTGAACATAGAGTACATATACGAAGGGTTTTAAATCCCATATTGAAAAAATAATTTTTTTCTTGGAAACATAGAGTATATATACTAAAGGGTTTCAAATCCCACATTGAAAAAATAAAACACTTTTCTAATATTTATATAGTGAACTTTAAAAAGTGTTAATAACCAATTAAAAAAATTATAGGGGTAAAGGAGAAAAACCAAATTTGAAAAAAAAACATCGGATCTCGCTCGGGTCACGGGTCAACCCGCCAGGGTGACCGGGTTTGGCCGGGTCGTTGTACCGGCTAGTCTTTTGACAAACCCAGACCGGTCCAGTCACCGGATCGACCCGCTAGGCCAGTCCGGGTTTAATAACTATGGGTTCAATAATAGTTGAAAAATAAAAAGATAATAAAAGGAGTGATGTAGTCAATGATGTTTTTTAGTGTTTTTTTTTTATAAAAAAAAATAGGCATCTAGTTTGAGTGAATGTATGGAGTGATAAAGAAAATAAAGAGAGTAAAAAAAAACATTATGAGAGAGTTGCGATGTTGTGTATCGTTTTAAAGAATTCTGAATTTAGTGCTTGTTTGTGTGTATTTATCTCCCATAAAGGTTCACCACTAGTAACCTTAATCTTCTACACCACCTACCAAGTAACTTATTCATGTTTTAATAATCATCATCCTCGTCACATCCTTAAGCAATATCTCCCATCTTGAAATCATAGAATTATTGTAATCATCATTATCATCTAAAAACTTTACCTGCCATATTTTAGGGTGGATAACAATTTGGAAAGAATTTCAAAGGTCCATCACTCCGAACATACACCTATAAAATAAGGATAACTCTCTTGTCTAATGTAAATGATCTATTTTTGTCCCTTGTATATTTTATTCCTTTTCCATTGCAATTCTTTATTTCTTATTTGTGTCTAATGGCAATGGATAACTCTCATGTCTCATGAAATTTGAGTTGGGTTTTGCCTTGGTTAACTATGAAGTTAAGGACCGGACGCCTATAAAATAAGCTAGTGAGAATCCATCATTCTTAGGTGAATATATATCAATTAATAGTCCTAAATATATTTTTCTACTAACCCTGACAAATAATCTTTCTTATCTTTACTGTTGTTGTCACACTTGTAAACACAATTTCATACATAATAAAACATATTAATTGAGAAATTGAAAAGTACGTTCAAACGTTGTTATTGCTAACTACAGACTAAAGCAATAATTGAAAGATAGATGCACATGATGATAATTGATCTTGTAACGTGTGATGCTCTTCTAATTTTTCTTTTATTTAGTTATATGACAATAAAAATGGTTTTTCATAAGAAAAATAATAATTTAAATTCTTTAGACAAAAATAATTATCAGTATAAATTCTCTTTTAGTTATTAATGTATATTTTTTAAGAAAAAATCTATCTTTCTTAGCTACACTGTTTATTGCATGGAAATTGTAAGATATTAAAATCAATAACAAGAAAACAATTTTAAAATAAGTATAGAAAATATATCTCTTTAATCAAATCCTCTTTTCCTTATTAATGAATTCATTTTATTTTATTTTTTGGATAATTATTTTTTCATGAGTATTATTTTTTAAACAAAAATTTATTATAATCTTAAAAGAAATTTTAAAAAGAAAAAAAAATAATGTAACTTACTGAAATCAATAACCAGAAAAAAATAATTTAAAATCAGTATAGATGTAAACCTCATGTATAAATTCGGTATAAAATTAGAGAAATGTTTTAAATTGAGTAAAAGAAATAAAATGAATGATGTATGAATTTTGATAAATGGGACACAAATATATGTATATATGTAAAAGGTAAGAATACAAAAATTTATCAGAAATCATTTCTTGTAAATATTTGATTAAGAAATGTAAACTTGGTACAAAAATTTAATGAATTTTGATATCATTTGTTAAAAATCAGTATTTAAAATATACTGGGACGAGGGAAATAATACCCGATAACTATAAAAGTTACTATTTGAAGGGACATAGTGAGAATTTGATAATGTTTGCCTATAAAAGGCTTGGGGGTAGCCAAGCATAGGGGGATTGAGAGGAGAAAACTCCATCTTTACTTGAAAAATCCTTGAGAAACCTAGAGAAAAACAAGAAAAAGAAAAGAGTGATACTAAAGGATTTAGGCACTAAAATCACTTAGATTTAGAGTGTTCTTGAAAGAAAATTTTTGGGAAAGAGTTAAAGGGAAGGGGCGGCAACAACAAACAAGAAAGAAGAGGTGGAAATCCTTGATTTCTTAGCAGTTGGAACCTAGATTACTCCTTGATAACATGTCACAACATCCATTTAATAAGTTCTTACAATATTTGTTAAGTTTCCATTGATTTTTCATTAAATTGAGGTTAGGGTTCATGTTAAATTTTAAGGGAAATAAGAAATGAAATTAAATTAATGTATGTGACATGTAATATTATTAAAATGAGTTGAAATATCAAGTAATTTTGAAAGGAAATTAGTGGTTCCTTTCTAGGTGTGTGGCCAGCCATTGATGTAACAAGAGGAAGGGTGTTTTATTTGAATCCTTAGCTTAATGATATGTGTTTATATGAATTAAATTGATGAGAGTGCATGAAGGAATAATAATGAAGGTGTTAGAGAAGATTGAAAAGAGTGTTAATTGATAAGTAAATAAATTTGGGAGAACTGTCTATAATTATGATAAGTTGTAAAATGATGATAAATTAGGTAAACTAGTTCTTAGAATGTGTCTTCGGCAATATTATAGTATATAACTTGGAAATGAATTGATTTTGAAAGAGGATAAGTTAACATGGTAGTGTGTGTATGTTATGGAATTTGTTGATGAAACTGAACAGTTTCATCTCTTGATCTTCTAGAGGGAATTCAAGCATGAAAATAGGGGAATTTGGACTAGGTCTCTCATACAAATGGTAGCCTTGGATGTCAGATATCTAAGAAAGTTGACCTTGATTAATTTGGAGTTTTAGAACTCCAGCTATGAGCTAATAACTGAGAAGGGATCAAAACAGACCATACTAGATAGTTGGTTATCTTCTCGATAACGGGTAATTTTGAGGGCTTTAAAAGAAGAATGGGGTTCTTCTCCCTTCAGTAGACTTATAGCCCTATGTCTTAGTTTTTCAAGGGATTAAGTCATGCCTTAAACCGAACTCTATAATGTTAGTTATGGATAAAACACAAAACAATGTTTGAAAAAGGGATTACCCTGATTGTGATGTTGGTCTGCATTCTTAGTTAAGAATCTAAGGAAAAGGATTTAATAGGAACATGAGATGTAAATTTAAGAAAAAAAAAGGTAATAATGAATGAGATGATTAAAGAGAAATTTGTATAGATTTTAGATTTATAAGAAATAAATGCTTATAAGTAATGACGTGGTGTATTTATTAATGCAGGGGAAGCCACAAGACCTAGACAGTGGCTCAGGACTACCATACAAGCTTTTATAGGAGGTAGGTGCCTAACACTTATGCTTTTAATTTTTTGTTATTTTAAATTGTTTGGCATGTTAGTGCTTTGAACTTAGTAGTCCATATATATGGTGTTAATAAGAAAAATAAAAAGGGATCAGTATGAATGGTAGGTTGCGATGTCATTGATTAGCTATCCGGGTTTGGATAGCTAATGGTATCAATGGTATTCCATTGATACCGACATTTCAAATGACATTGATTAGTTTTCTGGGTTTGGATAGCTAATTGTATCAATGGGATTTTATTAGTGTCGGCATTCCTTAAATTGATTAGTTGATCCTGGGTAATTGGGTGACTAATGATGTTAGTAAAGATTATTAACATTGGCATGGTCACTCCCAGTTAAGGGGAAAAGATAAGTTAATTAACTATTCCAGATCGAAAATAGTTAATGATATCAACGAATCGCATTGGTATCGGCAACCATTTATGGTGTGATTAGCTACTCCGAGTAAGGAGGCTAATGATGTTAAAGCTTTTTGACATCGGCAACTTTAATGGTAAACCAGATGTGGATAAGAATTGATTAACTATTCCGGGGTAGGAATAATTAATGATATCAATCGGTTGTATTGATATCAACACTTGAATGAAATTGATTAGTCTAACTAGGTATTAGTAGACTAATGATATTCATTAGTGTCGGCCATTACCTTCTGAAGAATGGGAGAGAAAGTATTGATTAGTTATTTCAAGATGAATATCTTGGTATCAAGTGATAATTGATTCATAAGAAAATGGTTTTCAAAACTGTTAAGTTGAGATTTTCAAGATGAAATCATTCTCGGCAAATGGATTAGGATATTAGATGGATATTGGTAATAGATAAAAAATGTATGTTGTAAAAGAGATCTATGCCTAATTTTATGTATCAAAGAAATACCATGGAAATTATTACATATCATCGTTATTGTTTGTTACTACCTTTTTATTTATATGTACATATTAATTTTTGTTTTCAAGTCCATCGGAGTCACGTCAAAAGTGATATTAGTTTAGTCACCTTTTGCTTTTGGACATGTAATTATTTTGTAAATTAAGAGACTTATCTCCTAAAATTTAAAATGTAAAATTAACCCGTAAATTTGGATATATGACTTTAATGTAATGTATGTAATTCTAAGTACCTATTTGAAGAATGAGCCAGCGCCCCTAGCCAACATGAAAACTCAAGCATTTAAGCTTGGAAACCTAGGACCATGTCATCTACCTAAATTTTTTTAATTAGATGCATGATGCATCACCTACCTAGACAGACGATGTATCATTCATTTACCATCTTCTCTTGTCATCAAAGATGGCTTCAATGACTAAAAAATTAGGGTCCAAGTTTTTAGACTGTGAAAAAACCGATGTTCCAACTATTTTTTCACCTAAAAAAATAGTTTAAAAGAATTCATGAACCCTATAACCCTATTTTTAACAACCAAACACATTGTAATTGATCTAAAAACTCAAAATCAAATCAAATAAAAAAATTATAATTTGCAATATATTTTTTCCTGCATCATTTAAAGTGGAAACCATCTCCATTGAGTTTTTCTCTTAAAGACAAATCCATAACCATCAAAATCAAAGTTGGTGACTAAAATCCGGCCACCCAACAACTCTCTTTTCAAAACTTTTTTGGTAACTTTTCTCTTCTCTTTCAAAATCTAGGGAATGAAACTAAAAAAAAAATCATCCTTAGGAACTCAATAAAAAATCTAAGAATAAAAGGGACCAAATGTTAAAAATACAAAAATTGAAGGACTAAAATGTAGATTTATAGGCTTATATATGCATGGGGAAAAAGGCTACCAAATTTTTTCAATATCAATTTGATCAATATTGTTCCTTTAATTATTTTTTTTTAGAATTACCAAAAATCCTCTATGTAAAATTAATCTAACATTTAATCCCAAAATAATATCCAACATCTTAGAGACGATATAATATGTAATCTAAAAAGTAATATATTTAAGGACAATAACAAAAGAACTTTTGGAAACTAAATTGAAAGAAAATAAAGTTGAATGATTAAATTAAGTGAAGTCAATATAAGATTTGAGAATGCTAAAAAAGAAACTTGCATAACAAATTGTGCCATGAATAATAAAATATAAGATAACAAATAATTTAGGACAATCATGATTTGTTGTGCCCTTTAAATTTATTTGTGTTGTAGTTTGTGACTCATAAAAAAATATTGGAGTTGAGCAAAGGGATCAAAGTGTGTTGAGCGAAGCGGAACAAAATGAATATGGCATGTTTCTTGAATATAGGGCTTGCTAAAAACTTCTGGGAAGAAGCAGTGAATATGGAATGTTTCTTGATTAATACATCACCTAGGACAGCACTAGATAGGAAAGTAACATTAGGAAAGTAACATAAGAGGTATAGATAGGTAGTCTAGTAGACTACTCTGGTTTGAGAGTGTTTGGATGTTTAACCTATGTGCATGTTTCTAGTGATAAGAGGTCAAGATTGGATGCGAAATACAGATAATGTATCTTTCTATGGTATCAGAAAGGGGTTAAAAGTTTTAAGCTCTAAGATTCGAAGGCAAACAAGGTGGTGATCAGTAGAGATGTGAATTTTTATGAGAAAACCATGTTGCAGCACACTTAGGAAGAAAATAAACAAGTGCCAAAAAATTACAGTTACAATGACCATAAGGTGAGGGTGGAGCTAGATACTCATATTAAAGAAGAAACCATTGAGAATTCAGGGAGTTCTAGCTCTAAAGATCAACAACATCAGTATAGCTTTAGGTAGGCCTAGACGTACTATTAGACACCTATTTGGTGTAGATGGGTGTTATGCAAGAAGAAATAGAGTCTCTGCATAAGAACCAGACATGAAAGTTGGATGAATTTCTAAAGGAGAAGAGAGTTATAGGATGCAAATGGGTGTTTAAGAAGAAAAAAATAATATTAGAAAAAGAGGGTAAGAAGTTCAAGGCTCGTCTAATAGCAAATGGTTACTCATAAAAGAAAGGGGTTTACTATGATTAGATATTCCCCCTATAGTCAGACATACCTCCATTAGGGTAGAGTCAAGTTTGGTAGCACATCTTAATATGCAGTTAAAGCAAATGGATGTCAAGATCTCTTTTCTCCATGGTGATTTGGAGGAGTAAATTTACATGGTATAACCAGAAAGGTTTAGTCAACCTGGACAGGAACACTTGGTTTGTAAATTGAGGAAATCACTTTATAGACCGAATCAGTCTCCAAGGCAGTAGTATAAATGATTTGACTCCTACATGATCAAGATTGGATACAAAAGATGTGAGTATAACTATTGTGTTTATGTAAGAGCCTTAATGATGATTCTTTTATTTTATTTTTGTTACTTTATGTGGATGATATATTCATTCCTGTAAAAAGTATAAGTGAGGTCATCAAATTGAAGTCTTTGTTGAGTAGAGAATTTTGACATAAAAGATTTGGGTATTGATAAGAAGATTCTTATGATGGAGATTTGCAAAGATAGAACTACTAGGAGATTATGGTTATCTCAACATATCGATGTTGAGAAAGTGTTAGAAAGGTTAAGCATGAATAATGCAAAACCAGTGAGTACACCTTTAGTGAATCATTTCAAATCATCTATTATATGGTGTTCAAAGAAAGATGATGAAGTGAAAGACATGTCAAAGGTCCCTTATGCTAATGTAGTGGGGGTGTTTAATTTATGCTATGGTTTATACAAAACAAGATTTGGCACACGTAGTTAGTGTGGTAAGCAAGTTTCTATCAAATTTAAAACGACAACATTAGGATGCAGTCAAGTGAGTCCTTAGATACGTTAGGGGTACTACAGACTAAGGTATCATGTTTAGCAAACAATAGGGTAATCATTTAATTATGAGATATGTAGATGAAGACTATGGAGGGAACTTGGATGATTGAAGGTCTATCACAAGATATGTATTTACTCTAGAAGGGAGGATGTTTGTTAGAAGTCTATGGTTTAGTCTCTAGTTATACCATCTACTACTGAGTCAAAATATATGGCAATAGCTAAGGTTGCTAAAAAAAGCCCTGTGTCTTACAAGTTTGGTAAAAAAAGATAGGTATTCAGCAAGGCGGAGTTCAAATTCATTGTGATAGTTAAAATGTCATTTCTTGGCAAAGAACCAAGTGTATCATACAAGAACCAAGCACATAGATGTGAGGTTTCACAGGATTAGAGAATCGGTTTCTTCTGATGAATTGTTGCTTGAGAAAGCTCACATTTCTTATAATGCAGTAAACATGTTGATAGGCTTGTTACCACATATAAGTTCAAGCATTATTTGAACTTGATTAATGTCCCCAGATGCTAGATGAGAGACATCCCAACCTATTATCCCAGGTGGTGTTTTTCCTACTTTTCTCCTAAAGGATGGATATTCGCCAAGGTGAAAATTGTTGTAATTTATAGCTCATAGGCAGATGCTGGAGTGGAGCGGAGCGTACCAAGTGGAGTGGAGTGACTAGGTACCTTTAGCAGTTTAGGGTCACTACTAGAATGTTTAGATTTACCAACTGATTAGTACTTAAAAGTGCATTATCACTAACTTAAAGTATCATTAAATTCCTTAACTTAAGCATGTTTTATAATAACAAGTCTGATAATATAAGATAGCTTTAATTTATGGTAATTGCTCATTTTAAATAGAGGCTTATCACATAAATCAAAGGATTGATTGATGAGTTCAACTACTGAAATTGAGAAGACAGAGATCGGGTTAAGCTTAGAAAAGAGATGTTGGTTCAGTCCTAACTAGAACACTGTTCAGTCATTGGGTCATATCTGGAGCTATAGATCTTGTATTTCAATTTGGTTTATATGGCTAAAAAGCTAAGACATAGGCCTAAAACATTCATACGGAGTCCAAGACTCAATTCTGCTGTTTGGAAGTCCAAATCTTAGCAACAACGGAGAAGTCGGAATTTGTCCTGCAGCCCAAACACTGTTCAGTGTTCAGCCCATTTTCTGTTATTATCTATTTCTTTATTTGTAGTTTATACAGTTAACCTTTCTTTGGTTTGACCCTGGTTTTGCCGGTTTATTTATTATTTCGACACTCTTACACTTGAGAGAAGACATCAACTCTTTGGTCATGTCAAGTTTTTGGCGCCGTTGCCAAGGAGGTAAATTCTTGTATAAATTATAATATTTATTTTATTTTCTCTTTTCACTTTTCTTGTATCTAACTTTGTTTCTTTTTGTTTTGTTTTGCTCTTCCTTTTATTCTCTTCCTACACGTGCATAAGAGTTTGGTCCCGAACATTAAGTGGTAGACTTTGTAGGGTATCCTCGTCATTTTAAAAAAATATGGCCGAAGAAGATAATCAATCGCTTCATAATGAGAATAATTGTGTGAGAACACTTAGAGATCACATGAATCCCATAAGAACAAGTGCACCCTTATGTATAGTTTTTCCTTCTGATGCATCTCATTTTAATTTTAAGCCAGACATTATTCAACTTTTACCTTCTTTTCATGGCTTAAATCTAGAAAATCCATACTTGCATTTAAGAGAATTTGAGGAGGTTTGTAATACCTATAATGACTTAAATTGTAGCATGAACACCATCAGATTAAAGCTTTTTCCTTTTTCATTAAAAGAGAAAGCTAAAACATGGCTATAAAATTTGAGA